>JACCDP010822346.1_pt1 | contig 10487 bp, 8 predicted proteins | sample 7445841 | NCBI WGS metagenome assembly JACCDP01 (sample SAMN15323441, study PRJNA562643) | freshwater metagenome | isolation source: river surface water | place: USA:Blue River Watershed | collected 2017-08-17
AAGCACCGAACGACGCGGATCCGGCAAAGGTGAAGGAAGAGTTGGCGGATGTTTTCGCATACGCCTTCCTGCTGGCCGATCGCTACGGATGGAACGTGACTGAGATTGTCACCGAGAAGATCGCGCGGAATGCCGAGAAGTACCCCGTCGCCAAGTCCAAGGGTTCGGCCAAAAAGTACACGGAGTTGGGCTCGTGATTATTTACCAAGCCCCCAAGGTGTTGTTCCTCGGTGATTTGGAGGAGTCTCGGATCGATCAGTTGCTGGTGGATGGTTTCCGCGAACGACTCGGGCGAGGCGTCTCACCCAGCGAAGTGGGCAGTTGGAGAAACTCGCTTCAGTAGGTGGGCAATGTTCTGCGTGACCCGCTTCTGCCGGATGATTTGGGCGTGAGCGTCGAATGCCAAATCCCGAGAACCAGCAAGCGGATCGACGTCATCCTGACCGGGCAGGGCGGAGGGGGATCGGATCACGCGGTGATCGTTGAGCTGAAGCAGTGGGAACGAGCTGAGAGAACCGCTAAAGACGGAATCGTTTTGACGTTTGTGGGTGGATCCAAACGTGAGTTGGTCCATCCGAGTTATCAGGCCTGGGGTTACGCGAGGTTGCTGGAACAGTTTAACGAGACCGTTCAAACCGACGGCATCGTGCTCCACCCATGCGCGTTTCTTCACAATTGCGCCGAACCCGCAGGACTAACGGACCGTTTTTACAGCGAATACCTCAGCAAAGCGCCGTTGTTCATCCGGAATGAGGTAGGGAAGTTGCGCGGCTTTATTCGCGAGTTCATCACGTTGGGCGATCGGACCAATATCATGGGTCGGATCGAGCAAAGTCGTTTGCGGCCCAGTCGAAAGCTCTCGGATGCGGTTTTGGGCATGCTCGATCAACGCCCGGAGTTCGTGCTGGTCGATGAGCAGAAGGAAGTGTTCGAAATGGCGCTGCAATTGGCACGCCAGCCTAACGGGGCTAAGAAGCAGGTTTTGATCGTCCATGGAGGGCCCGGCACCGGGAAAAGTGTTGTCGCCATCAATCTTGTTGCGCGCCTCACGGGTGAAGGGCGGTTTGCTCAGTACGTCAGCAAAAACAGTGCTCCTCGCGCGGTTTACAGCGAGCGTTTGGCGGGATCCCGCCGGAAGCGTGAGATAGACGGCCTGTTCTGCGGATCTGGGTCGTACATCGGTAACGAGTCCAATTCCTGCGAATGCTTGATCGTGGACGAGGCCCACCGGTTGAACGAAAAAAGTGGCCTCTACAGCAACAAGGGCGAGAACCAGATCAAGGAATTGATCAGTGCCGCTCGTTGCTCTGTGTTTTTCATCGATGAAAACCAGCGGGTCACGCTGAAAGATATCGGCTCGACCGATACCATCAAGGGTTGGGCTGCTAGGCTCGATGCCAACGTCACGGTAATGCGGTTGGAGAGCCAATTTCGGTGCCAGGGCAGCGATGCTTATCTGGCGTGGTTGGATAATACCTTGGGGATCCGCGATACCGCGAATACGACACTCGAGGGCTTCGATTACGATTTCAGAGTCTTTGATTGCCCCTCCCAACTTCGAGCGGCCATCGAAGCCAGGAACGGCGAGAACAGCGCTCGGTTGGTGGCCGGGTACTGTTGGAAATGGAAGAGCAAGAAAGAGCCGCTGGCGTGGGACATCGAATTCCCCGAAGCGGGGTTTCAAGCGCGCTGGAATTTGTCGACAGATGGAAGCCTTTGGATTGTCCAACCAAACTCGGTTCGCGAGATTGGCTGCATCCACACCTGTCAGGGGCTCGAGGTCGATTATATCGGAGTGATCATCGGTCCTGATCTTGTCGTCCGGAACGGACAATTGGTGACCGCCCCCTCTGCCCGTGCCGGATCCGACAAGAGTGTTCACGGTTGGCGCAAGTTGGCATCCAAAGACCCACAGGGAGCTGCAGAATTGACCGACCGCATCATTCGGAACACCTACCGAACCCTGATGACGAGAGGCACCAAGGGCTGTTTCGTTTATGCGGTGGATCCGGGAGTTCGCGAGTTGCTCAAGCAAGCGCAGCGGCCCCTGAAGTAAAACCGGCCAACCGGCCGTCCCCACGATTTCCTCTTCCTCCGCCGATCTCTGACCCCAACCACCACCGAAGCTTTACCATGCGCCCTGGAATTTACGAACGGTTGGTTCGCGAAGGCGAGGAGGCTGAACTCCAGCAACTTGAGGCGGCGGGACGCGCCTGGGTCGATGGTGTCTCTGAGTCTGAACGTCGCGACCTGCTGCTGGATGACCTCGCCTCGCGCATTCCGGAGCTCCTCGATCGGGCAGCAACATCGTCTGGCGATGAGGTGGCGCGCTTGCGGGCGGAGACGACGATGACGGTTGGGTGGATTGCCGAGCGTCTGGCGATGGGCACGCACGGTTATCTGAACCATCTCTTGTATCGCCAGAGGAAGCTGGGCGGGGAGTAAACAATATCAAGAATTGACCCCTTTACGAGACCATTTGAAACCATAAAAGGCCCTCCGCTTTGGCGGGGAGAATACCAACGAAGCAGACAATTTTTTATGGACCTCATCGAATTCTTTAACTCAGATGAACTGGAGTTACCAGGTTCATGGGATACATACCCTGGCTCTTTTGATCAATTCATCGCTGAAATCTTTAAAAACTATCAGAAGAACCTCCGTGCAATAGTTGCTACAGATTATCTCTCCAGACGCGTACTCCACGAAGCTGCTGTCGCCAACTCGTTGTGTACTGAGTTGCTAAGTTGTCTCGATGAATACCTGATTGGGCATCCCCCCAGAGCCTATGCTAAACTAGCCCAAGTGCTGGGGACCGTCACTCCATGTTTTAAGGCGATGTATACCGCCACAAATGTTGCGGGCGCGCTGACACACCTCTACCGAATCCGTTCAGACAGGCGCTCGACGTTGAGCCCGAGGGAAGTGTTTCACGTTCCTTTCGAATCAAGACACTTGGTTGCAACGTTTCGCTACAGCATTCCCGGTTTGCCATGTTTGTATCTGGGCGGCTCAGCTTACGTGTGTTGGGAAGAATGTGGCCGCCCATCATTGGATTCAGTTCATATATCCCGGTTCCAACCCGCTCCGGCTTGCACTCTGCAACTGCTGGATTTTGGTTGGCGTCCCGCTCAAATCGGCGCGTTGATTCATAGCGGAAGTTATGACAAGCAATTGTCCGATCCGTCCACAGTTTCCGACCTCGTCGTAGCGCACGCTCTCTGCTGGCCGCTTCTTGCCGCGTGCTCAATAAAAGTTAGACACCCAACAGCGAATTTCAAACCGGAATACATCCTTCCGCAGTTGGTTCTCCAATGGCTCACGAACGAGACGAAGATCGATGGGGTGCGCTATTTCAGCACAAAATCATCTCGTTACTTTCCAGACCCGGTGACGGTTGCGAACTTCGCCTTTCCAGTCCGCACAACAAAACCATCCGGTTACTGCGACCACTTAGCGGCAAGATTCGAACTGAGCAATCCCGTGTGCTGGCCCACTGTTGGCTCGGCGGCCCCGGCGGTAGGAAGCGCACCGCACACCAATTTCACAATCAACACTCCCACGACGCATTTCAATCAAACCGAACTTGGACGGCTGCAACACTGCGCCGCCGCATTATCGTGTGCCAGACTTCCATGATAAGCGCGATTCTCGGCCGGGGCCCAGGTCTCTGGCACCACGACTCAGCCCATGCAAACTGAACAACAAACCGGCTCAACCCTGATAAGCCCGATTGCGCAGTTGCCTGCCCATGACTATGGCGCGGAGACCCTTCGCAATTATCGCTACCAATCGGCCTACGCCGTTGCCTTGCTAGTGGCGGCTGCTGCCGAGAAGAAAAAGTATTCTGCGGTCTGGTGTGAACAAGAAGACGACATTCTGGCGCAGATCGCGGAGAAATCATTCGATTCCTATCAGGTAAAGACCCGCAAGCCGGAACTTGGTGAGTGGTGTTTGACAGACGACGCGCTCGTTAGCGCGATAAAAGTGTTTTTGCGTTTGGATGCCGAATTCCCAGGCTGCATCCAGAATTTCCATTTCATCAGCAACGCTGAATGTCTGGAAAGCGAAGCGGCAAACAAAACCCATCTTTGCCCAAAACGATTGGCGGTGGCCGCGAGAGCGAAATCGGCATTTTCTGAACTGAGCGAAAATGAGACGAAGGGTTTTGGGGCATTGCTCGCAAAAATTGACACCACGCCCAAGCCCACTAGCGAGGCCTTATACGGAGTTCTCAAACGCTTGAGCTTCGTAAAGTCGCCGAGCCGCGAATCCTTTGTTGCGGAACTCGCTCAGAATCACCTGCGTGAGCTGGAATGGTGCCGCTTGCCGCAGCCCAGATTGGAAACCTTGGTTTGGGGGCTGATTGAAATGGTGGACAGAGCATCATCGTTGTCATCACAGGATTCCTCACGGCACCTAGCCCTTCACCGAGGAGATGGACAATCCGATCCGCAACTGGCAGCCAAACGAATCACAGTCGAAGACTTCATTCTGCGCAGCCGCGAGCTGGCAAATCCAGCTTTTTGTTATCTGCCGTCGCTGACCACAAGCCCGTTGGAATCAGCCAGCAAGGACTTGAAGCGCTTTAACCAAAAGCTGACGCGAGGCGGACTTGATGAATATGCGCACTCTTTCCGTAACCAAACGCTCTCAGCGGGAGCCGCCTTCCTTGATCTGGCAACACGCGGCCCGGAGGGACAGGCGGAACTGACCCAAATTGAAAATGTCGTGAAAACAGAATGTGATGCCGCCCGCTTACGCGCGTCACAAGGAGCAAAGCCTTTCGGTCAGCGAATGTTAATTGATGTTCAGGACAGATTGCAGCGTGTCGCCAAGGAAGAATCGGGAAAGGTGGGCAGACAACCCTATGAGGCATTGATCGGAATGGCAGGGATTTTGACGGAAAGCTGTCCGGTATGGTGGAGTGAGCAATTCGATTTGGAGGCACAGTCATGAGTTTGAAGATTCTTCAATTGGCGGCGGCTGTGGAGAATTCAGATGAGTTTAATGAAGCTCGATTGCTTCTCCTGCTGGAAGCCGCCAGCAGGAAGGGAGAAACAGCAAAGGCGTTTGAGGGCATTATGAAACTCGCGAAGATGGACTTTCTGCTGCGATACCCAAATATGCTCGTGCGTGCCCTGAACGTAATTGGCGAGACCAAGAAGTCGGCGTTAGCCGCAGCAGCAGCAATTCCCGACGAGGACAGGGACACCATCGAGGCCCGGATGATTCGTTTTCGATTTGGTCCGTGGGACCCACGATACCGACGTTGGTTGAGCATCTTAGTCGCAAAGCAACTGGTCAGTGTCTATCGCGATGGACGGACGGTTAAAATCCAGCTTTCGCAAAAAGGGCGGCAGGTGGCTGAACATTTGGCAAATGATGAGACTTTCAAGCCTCTTGCCGCGCGCGCTCAAATTGTGAACTCAGCAGTCGGTAACATGTCTTCGACGAAGATCACGGCCTTCGTCTACAAAATAGCCCCCGAGATCATCAATATGAAATGGGGCCACGCCATCGACCTATGAAATTCACCATTCGCCAGCTTGTCGTGAATTGTAAAAAGGAGAGAGACATCATTACTTTCACACAATTCAACTACTACTATGGACCGATGGGCGCTGGAAAATCGACGATTTCCAGGCTCATCGATTTCTGCCTCGGCGGGGATCTGGAATATACCGCCGCACTACAACAAGAATTTGTTTCCGCTACCCTGGAGGTGATTCTTAACGAGGGCTCTCTATTGCTTACACGGAACAGTGAAGAGAGCAAGATCCAAGCTCAATGGACAGAGAAGGAACAGCCGTATGAGATCCTGATACCAGCAAGAAAAGCAGAGGGTGAGGTTCTCCCAGGAACTGGGATCGAGGTCCTCTCCGACCTATTGTTCCATTTGGCAGGGGTCAAACCACCACGAGTGCGCAAGAGTAAAGGCAACGAGGACTCCGACCTTGTCCGCCTCAGCTTTCGAGACCTGTTCTGGTATTGCTATCTCGCTCAAGATGCAATGGATAGCAGCTTCTTCAACCTCGATGACAAGGCGAATTTTGCCGTTCGCCTAAAGAGCCGGGATGTTTTGAGGTTCATCCTCGGGTTCCATCAGGAAAACGTGTCCGACTTGGAGGCTGAACTGGAACAAGTGAGGGATGACCGCGTTCGTTGCGAAGCAGCTGCTGGAGCCATCAAAGAGGCTCTGGAAGCCGAACATCTGGCGACGCCAATAGAAATCGAAGCGCTACGCCAGAAACTCAAGAAGGAGATTGCCGTTCTGGAGGCCAAGATCTCAGAGATCAGGGCCAAAACCGGGGAAATGCGAACACATGAAACTGAGGTCCTTCAGACGAAGGGGCGTAAACTGGCTGTTCACCTCGCCGCGATTGATGACGCGCTGATTGAGATTGAGCAAAATGTTGCCAAAGACAAAAGTCATCGGAATACCCTTCTATCCTTAAACACTCGGCAGAAGAGAGCGCAGTCAGCCCGCACAGCTTTGACCGGAGTTGAGTTTTCTCAATGCCCCCAGTGCTACCAGCCATTGAAGCCCACCGAGCCCGGTTTGTGTCCGGTGTGTGGGCAAGCTCACGTCGAAATGCTGCAAAGCCCCATCGATGAAGATTCAATTGAAGCGGACACAAAGGCACGAGCAGATGAGTTGGAAGAGCGCATAAAGTTGCAGTTGAATGAAGTGGGACGCCTGCAGAGATTGCGCCAAGAAGTAGTGGCCGAAAAAGCTGTGGTGGACAACGACCTTAACCAAGCTTCGAAGGCGTATGATTCGACCTATCTCGCGGCCGCATTGGGATATGAAAAGGAGCGAGCGCGACACCTACAGCGAGGTGCAGACTTGCGACAAATAGAAGCACTAGCCAACAAGATCGAGCGACTCCAAAAGGAATCCATACGGCTGGCTGGTCGGGAGGCTGAGATTCGAGGCGAACTGAAAAATGCCCGAGCTAAGGCAGAACAGGATACTTCAAATATTGATCTTCTAAAAGCACTGTTCCTTGACTGTTTACTTCGATCCCGTCTTCACGGATTTCTTGCTGATGACTTTGTCGAAATCAATTCGCCCAGCTTTTTACCTCAAGTGTATGGTCGAAATACTGGTGGGATGGTGCGAACGTCTTTTGCAAACCTGGGCAGTGGTGGAAAGAAAACGTTTTTCAAGTGTTGTTTCGCGGTTGCCATTCACAGATTGGTGGCTCGCACCGGGGCGTTCCTACCAAAGGTGCTAATCATCGACTCCCCAATGAAGAATATCAGCGAAAGGGAGAACACAGAGCAATTCGCTGGTTTCCATGAAATGCTGCACGAACTGGCTGAGACCGAACTGAAGGACACCGAGTTTATTGTTATCGACAAGGAAATCTTTCGCCCGAGGCAGGGGAGCACATTGTCGTTTCAAGAGCGCCACATGAAGCCAGATGATGTGGAGAACCCACCATTAATCAGAAACTACCGCGGCAAATAATATCAGGGTTCTGATTCTTGGAGTTTTTCGTCGGTTAGGCTGCCGGTGTGGCACGCGAAGTTGCGAAGTTGTAGCGAACACAAAGCGCAAAACCGACATGTGTGAGCCGAAAAACACGCGGTGGCAGAAGGGGCAGCCCAGGTTCAAGCCGCCGGTGATGGCTGGAGGGGCAGACATGCCGGACGGCTTGGTTCCGATTCCGGTGGTAATCAATCTTGAGGTGGGCGAGGAAGTTGTCCTCTACCTCAAGGACTCGACTTCATTTGTCGAGACTCTTGCGAAGACACGTCCCTTTAATCTGCGAGTACATGGAGGCGCTGCCCGAAACAGGCACGGGTGCCTTGGCTTCTTCGTGTTTTGGATTCCATCGCCATTCAACGAGAGCGTTCCCATCGCCATCTACGACCTCTATGTTAATTTGCAGAGCGAGGTGCTTCTTGGGATGTGGCAAGAGTTCGCCTTCCAGACGCACTGGCACTTGCTTCTGCTGGACAAGAATGGAGAACAACGAGGGTCTTTTGAGTTCGTTAATACTTTTCGCATTCAAGAGTATCTTGATGCGATGCAACGTTATTGTCACGGGATTGAGGTTCTCGATTTTGACAAAGCGAAGGCGGCATTTTTTGAGGCAAAGTCCTTAGAGGATCTCTTTGAAGCTCGACCCACATCATCATCTATCTCCGAGAGTGGGCTCTCGGTATATGACGAGCATTTCGCCGTTCCCCAGGCTCCGAAAGATTGCAATCCCCTGAAGAGGGCGAGGTATGTGAAGATCGTTGGTGAATCCGTAGTCCAGCATTCCGTAGGCGACAAACTCCATGCGGCAACCCACCTCGACGGCAAACTGAAAGACCTGCAATCCCGAGTGGCTAAGCTAAAGGTAATCTATCTCGACGTCTGTCATTGGATCAACCTGCGCCACGTCTGGCTCCAGAGCGCAAAGGCGCTGCCCGTGTATGAGCAAATTTTGGTTTACTTGAATCAGCTTGCAATGCGACAGGCTGTGCTGTGTCCGCTCAGCGCTCCGATTTTTGAAGAGTTGATGAAGCAACTCGACCCGCGCTCACGTGCAGCTACGGCCAACTTGATGGATATTTTCAGCCAGGGCATTTCCATGATGCGGTTTGAGGAGGCATTTGCACAACAATGCTGTAGTTCAATGTCGCGCGAAGGTGCCGATGTGCGAGTTAGCAGTACCTCGTTCTCCAAGGTGGGCATGTGGTTTGGGGACGAGCAGGCAAAGGCCGTTTGGTGGACGCCAGAGATTTCCGAGGTATGGGACAAAGTCAGCATCGACTTGCGGTGGGAAATGACTGTCAACGACTGCCAGAACCTTACGGCCCTGGGATTTCTCCCAGATCTGGAGAGGCGGAACTTCTTCGCGAAATGGACAGACTTGGCATCTCAGCAGAAATCCAACCCTAGATCGTTCTGGGAGCTTTCAAGAAAATGCCGAAGCGATGTCGTGGAAGATTGTCTCGCCCATGTCGTTTCCCATTTGGAGGCGACTCTTGGAGGAATTCCGCTCGGCGAAGTCAATGCGAGCATCCTGAAAATGGCCCAAACGACTATCGACTCTCAGGACTATGGTCGAATCCCTTGCTGTGAAGTGATTGCCGGAATGTGCGCCGCGCATGTGGTTCGAGGTGGAAAGCTCCGCCCCAACGACATTTTTGATTTTCTGCATGCCAGCGCCGGAATCCCAGCCAGTGAAGCGTATTTCTGCGACGGACCGATGGACCATCTCCTTCGCAGCAAGCACTTGAAACTTGATGAAGAGTTTGGCGTGAGGATACACAGCAGGCCGGAAGATTTGCTCGGCTACATCAAGTCCCTTTGAACCCGGGATTGAATCTACCCTTGGAATTGCCCAAGTAGATTTTGTTCTCGGTGAAGCGCACGCGGTCCAGCGGCTTGTGCGGCTCTGCTTGGTTGTTTTCGGCATGCGAAAACTATCAGCGAATTCTTCAGTGAAACCTTCAGTAACCGGTCCCGGAGCCGAGGCGGCAGACAGAGGTGACTTTCAGTGAAAACTTCAGTGGCCGTGCAGTGGATGTGCCCTGTTTACGGGGCGGCAATCCGGCAGTCGCTTTTGACTTCCGCCCGGGGCGCTTCGCGGCATCCTTTCCGTCCATGAACCCCGTTCGTTTGGGCCTTCTGGCCAGCCTTGTCCTCGGCACCGTCGTCTACGCCAAAGACCTGACCATCGCGGTCATTCCCAAGGGCACCACCCATGAGTTCTGGAAGTCGGTCCATGCCGGCGCCGTGAAGGCCGAGCGAGAACTCACCGCGGCCGGGACGCCCGTGAAGCTGTTCTGGAAGGGTCCGCTGCGCGAAGACGACCGTGATCAGCAGATCCAGGTGGTCGAGAATTTCACCGCGCGCAATGTGAGCGGCATCGTGTTGGCTCCGTTGGATTCGCAGGCGCTGGTCAATCCGGTGCGCAGTGCGGTGAAGGCGGGGGTGCCGGTGGTGATCTTTGATTCCGACCTCAAGAGCGACCAGCAGGTGAGCTTCGTGGCCACCGACAATTTCAAGGGCGGACGCATCGCCGGCGACTACCTGGCCCAGCGCCTGGGCGGCAAGGGCAAGGTCATCCTGCTGCGCTATCAGGTGGGCAGCGCCAGCACCGAGGCGCGAGAGGCCGGATTCCTCGATGCCCTCAAGGCCCATCCCGACATCAAGCTCATCTCCGCCGACCAGTACGCCGGCCCGACCCGCGAGACGGCCTACCAGGCCTCGCAGAATCTCCTGAACCGTCATGGCCAAGCCGTGGACGGGGTTTTCTGTCCGAACGAAACGGCCACCATCGCCATGACCAAGGCCTTGCGCGACATCGGTCGTGCCGGGGGCAAGGTGGTGATGGTGGGCTTCGACTCGGGTTCGCAGTCCGTGGCCGATCTCAGGGCGGGTGATGTCCAGGCGTTGGTGGTGCAAGACCCGGTCAAGATGGGCTACCTGGGCGTGAAGACCCTGGTGGAGCACATCCAGGGCAAGAAGGTGGAAAAGC
>JACCDP010119339.1_pt1 | contig 10486 bp, 11 predicted proteins | sample 7445841 | NCBI WGS metagenome assembly JACCDP01 (sample SAMN15323441, study PRJNA562643) | freshwater metagenome | isolation source: river surface water | place: USA:Blue River Watershed | collected 2017-08-17
CAACTCCTACAATTGAAATCCGACTTATTAGCGTGACAATGCTCTTTTTTCTCGTAGAGCGAAGGTAACGTAGCGCTATGTAAAAAGAAACATTAATTGGATTTACTTTTTAAGTAATTGTTCAATTTTTTCAGCGTAGTCTTGTGAGTCGTCAATAAAAAAAGTAAGTTCCGGGATTTTGTGCATATTTTTTAGGCGTTTCCCAACTTCTCCGCGGATCTTTCCATAATTGGCTTTAATGTTTTCCAAAACTTTTTCTTTTTCTGGACCTAAAAAAAAGCTTAAATAGCATCTTGCCAATGAAAGATCCTGCGTCACTCGAACAACAGTAACTGTAACCATTGACCCCAAACAAACTTCGGATGCGTGTTGCTGAAAGAAAGTCGAAAGCTCAATTTGAATGACTGACTCAATTTTATTTTGACGGATTGATCCCATAAGGCAAAGGTAAGAAATGTTGCCAACTAAATGTATCTTTGCATCAATTGTGAATTACTACAGGGAAATATATCGATATACATTTAAATACAAAGGTCTTGCTTTGTTGGTTGTATTATGTAACCTACTTTTTGTAATATTCAATTTATTATCATTGGTTTTGTTCATTCCGGTGCTACAATTGATATTTAGAGACCCATCTGAGATGGCACGGGTTGATCGACCGATTTTGAACAACCCATTTTCATTATTCGAATTCATAAAAGACTACTATAATTTTTTCATGTATGAACTCGTTCAGAATGACCCAAAGCAGGCCTTGATGTTTGTGTGTGTATCTGTATTTGTTGCATTTTTTCTAAAAAACTTGTTTCGCTATGGAGCCGTTTGGTATCAGTCTGAGTTACGAATGGCTGTGGTAAGGGATGTGCGTGACGCGTTGTTTTACAAAGCACTTATTTTGCCGTTATCCTATTATTCGAATGAACGAAAAGGAGACTTGATGGCTCGAATGAATAGTGATGTGGGTGAAATTGAAATAGCGGTGGTTAGCCTTCTTGAATTAATATTCAGAGAACCAATCGCAATAATCATTAACGTTGTTTCACTCATATACTTGAGTCCTCAATTAACAGTTGTTTCCTTTTTTTTACTTCCGATTTCCGCATTCGTCATTTCGCGAATAGGCAAGAGTCTGAAAAGAACCGCGAAGAAAGGACAGGAACAAATGGGATTTCTTTTTTCCGCAATGGAGGAAGGGTTAAGTGGAATTCGAATCATTAAAGCATTTAATGCTATTCCTTCTTTTTTTGATAATTTCAAAAGCCTTAATTTGAAACATCAAAAACTCGTCACCAAAGCTTTTAGAAAGAAAGATTTGTCCCCATTATTGAATGAGGTTTTGGGAGCAGGGGTTATGCTCTGTTTGGTTTGGTTCGGAGGCAAAATGATATTAGAATCGGATAGTGATGCGCTTTCAGGGGAGATTTTCCTCACATTTGTGATTGTGTTTTCTCAATTACTTCGACCTATTCAAAGCGTTTCTAATAATATGGCAAATATGACGAGGGCACAAGCATCTCAGGACCGCATTAATGAAATACTCAATGCTGACGAACGAATAATTGAAAAGGAAAACGCGAAGTCAGTAAATAATTTCGAAGAAGAACTAGTCTACGAGAATGTTTCTTTTAAATACGGCGAAGAATTTGTATTAAAAAACATTAATCTAAAAGTCAAAAAAGGTGCGACTATTGCAATTGTTGGCGAATCTGGCAGTGGTAAATCAACGATGATGGACTTATTACCACGTTTTTATGATGTGACTGATGGACGGCTGCTTTTAGATGGAAATGATTTAAGAGACCTTAAGATAATGGATTTGAGGGGTTTAATTGGCATTGTGTCACAAGAATCCATTTTATTTAATTTATCTGTAAAGGATAACATAGCTTTTGGAGACTCAAATCCAAATATGGATAAGTTAGTGGATGCTGCTAAAATAGCGAATGCACACGAATTCATAGAAGCGCTCGAAAATGGATATGAAACCATAATTGGTGAACGAGGCAATAAACTTTCAGGTGGTCAAAAACAACGATTAAGCATTGCCAGAGCCATTTACAAAGACCCGAAAATATTGATTTTGGATGAGGCTACTTCAGCATTGGATACGGAGTCTGAAAAATTAGTGCAAGAGGCGCTTGAGCAAATTATGAAAAACCGAACTTCACTGGTTATTGCACATCGTTTGTCTACAATAAGAAATGCCGACGAAATAATTGTTCTCTCCAAGGGGGAAATTATTGAAAGAGGAAATCACGAGGAATTACTCAAGAATCAAAGCGCATACTATAAGTTTTGTATGTTACAAGGACTTGTTGGTTAGTAGTAATTTACATCATTAACAAATTAAATGAAACTAGTATTGCATAATTGGGTAACTTTGTTAAATAAATTTTTGTATGAATTACACAAACGTTAACTTTTCCAAAGACCACAACTCTGAGTTTTACAAGGTGCTACGTCAGCGGGTAAATGAATATTTTAAATCGAGAAATATTTCTAGACACGCAAACGGGGCAATGGTTTTTAAGACCATAAGTATGATGTTGATTTATTTAATTCCATTTTCCGTATTATTTATTTCTGGATTATCGAATTGGATTTATTTGCTATGTTGGGCATTTATGGGTGTAGGAATGGCGGGAATTGGATTATCTGTAATGCACGATGCGAATCATGGTGCTTACTCACGAAATGAAATCATCAATAATATTATTGGAAAGGTAGTAATTCTCGTTGGAGGAAATGATGTGAATTGGAGGATTCAGCACAATGTGCTACACCATACCTATACGAATGTAACAGAAATTGATGAGGATATTGATCCGCCTGCTATCTTTTTAAGATTTTCCCCTCACAAAAAAAGGTTAAAAATCCATCGTTTTCAGCATATTTATGCCTGGTTTTTTTATGGTTTAATGACCTTGGTTTGGTTTGTTAGTAAGGATTATAAACAGGCGGCTCGTTACAAGAAAATGGGGCTAGTTGAATCGCAGGGTCTTTCTTTTGCTAAACATCTTACAATTATAGTAATTAGTAAAGTGTTTTATGCGGTCATATTTTTGTTGCTTCCTTTCTTGTTTAGTCCTGCTTATTGGTATGTGACATTAATTGGATACCTTTTGATGCAGTTTATTTCTGGGTTTATTTTAGCAGCTATTTTTCAACCTGCCCATGTAGTGCCAACATCTAATTATCCAATGCCAGATGATTCTGGAAATATCGATGCAGATTGGGCTGTTAATCAATTGTACAATACCGCCAACTTTGCGCCAAAGGCAAAATTGTTTTCGTGGTATGTCGGTGGTCTGAATTATCAAGTTGAGCACCACCTTTTCCCAAATATTTGTCACATCCATTACAGTAAAATAGCTAATATTGTTAAAGATACAGCTGCCGAATTTAACCTGCCTTATCACTCTTACAACACGTTCTATAAAGCCTTAAGAGAACACACAAAAATGCTCTACGCGCTTGGTCATCAGGATATGGCTCCTGCTATTCATTAAAATGAATGTTGAGGAGTTTTACGCTTATTGTCTTCAAAAAAAAGGGGTTTCTGAACACTTCCCATTCGATGAGCAAACCCTCGTTTTCAAGGTAGGAACAAAGATTTTCGCTTTAACTGATATCGCTAGTTTTAGATCGATTAACCTAAAATGTAATCCCGAGAAGGCGATTGAGTTGAGGGAGGAATACGCTGCGGTTCAACCCGGTTATCACATGAATAAAAAACACTGGAATACAATTCTTCTTTTTAGTGATTTGGACGATCAGCTTTTGAAGGAACTAATAGATCATTCTTACAGTTTGGTACTGAATTCTCTTCCGAAAAAAACACGAGATGAAATTGCGTTGGGATAAGTATCTGTGGTGCGTTCGTTTGGCTAAAACTCGTTCAATAGCTTCCGAATTAATTTCAAAAGGAAAAATTAAAGTAAATGGTGATTCAATAAAGCCCTCTCGAGAAGTAAAATTGAATGATTTAATTAGTGTTCAGAAGAATACAGCTACTTTTACGTTTAAAGCAATTGGTTTTACAGACAAACGTGTAGGTGCCCAATTAGTTTCTAATTTTTTAGTGGATTTAACCCCGCAGGACGAGATTGAGAAATTGAAGCTTTATCAATCGGCTCAGCGAAATTATCGGCAAACGGACGGAAAACCAACAAAGAAAGATAGAAGAGAATTGGATGATTTTTTATCGAATTGGGGTGAAGATGAAAGTGCTTAAGGTTCCTTCTTATCTATTCTTTTTCAATATTTTGTTCATCCCATTCCAAGATTTTATCCGCTAAGACATTACTCAGTTTAAAGTAACTTTCAATCGTCCAGCCACCAACGTGGGGTGAAAGAAGAACGTTTTCAGAATGAATCAAGTATTGGAATTCTTCAGGCAAGTGTTGCTCGAAAAATGATTCAAAGCTTTTCGTTTCAAATTCCAAAACATCTAGGCAAGCACCAATAACTTTTTTCTCTTTCAAGGCCAAAACCAAGGCTTTCGTATTTACAATTTTTCCTCGAGACAGGTTAAGAAGTCGAATAGGTTTTTCAAATGAACTAAAAAACATTTCCTCAGCGAAATACTTGGTTTCCCTATTTAAAGGAATATGAAAGCTCACAATATCAGCCTGTTGAAAAATCGCTTGAAGTGTGCATTCCTGAACGAAATGATCACCGAATCCCGTTTTGTATTTATCGTAAACCAAAATTTTTACGTCAAAACCCCGAAGTTTTTTGGCAAATGCAGCCCCATTGTTTCCATAACCGATTATTCCAATGGTTTTTCCATCTAATTCTTCTCCGCGATTTCCTTCTCGATCCCAAATGCCTTCTCGTACTTCTCGATTTGCTTTTGGAAGTTTATTTAGCAGAGACAAAAGCATACCTAATGCATGTTCAGCGACGGCGTTTCTATTTCCCTCTGGTGAATTGAAAAGTTCAATATTTCTTTCCTTACAGTAGGCTCGATCAATGTTCTCAAGACCAGAGCCTGATCGCGCGATAAACTTCAATTTTTTTGCAGGATATAAAAATTCTTGATCTAATGTGAATTTGGCTCGAATAACAACTCCAAAAGAGTCACCTAGTTCTTTTTGAATTTCATCACGAGTCATTTTGGTTCCATTTACGCAAACGAACCCCCTGCTTGAAAGCCGTTCTTCAAGAATGGGGTGAACCGTATCGATAAATAAGATTTTTCGCTTAGCAAGCATAACTATAAAATTAAAAATACATATTGATTTTGAACTAAAGTTCAACTATTCTTTAAAAAATGCTGAGTTGAATTGGGTCGGGCAGAAGCTTGAAAGTCATTCGGTGATGTTTTGTGGCGCCAAATTTATAGATGGCCTCTCGATGTTCTTGAGTTGGGTAACCCATATTTTTCTTCCAGTTGTACGCGGGAAATTCTTCATCCAATTTTAACATAAAATCATCCCTAAACGTTTTAGCTAAAATAGATGCTGCTGCAATTGATTGAAATTTCCCATCTCCCTTTATAACGCACGTATGTGGTATATTCAAATAGGAATGAAATCGATTGCCGTCGATCAATAGCCATTCAGGCTGAATCGATAAGCCAGCAATTGCTTTATGCATTGCGAAAATGCTAGCGTTTAAAATGTTGAGTTCATCAATTTTTCGTTCATCTATAAAGGCGACAGAAAAGTTTAAGGCATTTGTTTTAATCTGATCACACAATTCACGACGTTTTTTATCGGAAATTTGTTTTGAGTCATTCAGCCCTTTAATTTCTTTATTAGGATCAAGAATCACTGCCGCAGCAACAACTGGTCCCGCTAGACAGCCTCTTCCAGCTTCATCACAACCCGCCTCCATCCGATTTTCAACCAAGAACTTACTTAAGTCTTTCATTTTTGCAAAGTTCCATTTTTTTTGTAGTTTCGTAGTATATTAAATATTAAACGTATGAAAACTTTTTTAATGTCGATTTTCTTTGTTGTGACGACTTTCATTTTAAATGCTCAGGATGCAAACAAAGCAATTTGTAGCTCAAAGTCAAATTTAATAAAGGGAGTCGAATCTGGAATAATTGAAATGACTCTTTCGGATGCAGTTACAAAAGAAAATGTTGAGAAATATGCTGGATATTATAAAAATATTTTTTCGGTTACTTTTGATGAAGCAAAACATTTAATTTCCTTTAAAATGCTTGATAATACGAGTTCTAATAGACGCGTAATTCTTCGATTTCTTTCTGCTAATCAGGTACAAAATGTTATTGTGGAAGGCCAATTGTTTCTTATCCACGACTTTTATGAAAATTTCTTGAAGTGATTCGATTTTTTCTTTTTTCAGCAATTTTAGCATTTGTACTCAATTCTTGTGGTAATAAAGGTAAAACCTACAAATCTTATGGACCAGAGAAAGTTGATAGTTTAATCGCGATTGACTTGAGCGATATGCTACAACAATTAGAACAAAACCCTGAAAAACTGCGATTTACCTTTACCGCTCCAATTGAAGAAGTATGTCAAACGGCAGGCTGCTGGGCGACGGTAAAAAAAGATAACGGAGAACTTTTACGTGTGAGATTTAAAGATCACTTTTTAATTCCTAAAAAAACGCGTATTGGTTCAGTAGCATACTTTCAAGGCGAAGCATATTGGGATACTGTTTCTGTTGAGTTACAAAAACATTTTGCCGAGGATTCCAAAATGAGTCAATCGGAGATAAAAAAGATAAACGCACCTAAATTCGAGTTGAGTTTTGAGGCTTCAGGCGTCCTTGTTGAGGATATCAGCGCTTCAAAAAAATAACTAAATAGACGATCAAAGTTGACATCAGAATTGTTGACATTCCAATTAAAATAGACTTTGATAAAAAAATCGTTACTAGATTTATCGGTATCAGTAATATGGCGAGAAGATGAAATTTTCCCTGATTATTTTTATCTGAAATCATAAAATCCATTTGGTGTTATGCAGTAATGCAATCTAACATCCATCGGATTTATATCATCAATAACTGCAAACTCGTCAAACATGTTTAGCCCTATGAAAACACAATTTGGTTTACATTTGGAAAGCAATCGGTCATAAAATCCTTTTCCATAGCCAACTCTGTGTCCTGAGTTATTAATTGCCAACAAAGGAACAAAAACAAAATCAAGCATAACCTCTGGAATTTCTTCACCAAATTTAGGTTCAGGAATTCCATATAAATTAACTTCCAGTTGGGATGTTTTCTCGTACTTAAAATGAATTAGAGAATGGTCTGTAAAATTGGATTTTGATAGCGCAATAGTTCCGCCACGAGCAATTATCTCCTCCAATAATTGATATGTATTTATTTCTTTTTGTTTTTCAATAGGAAGAAATAAGCTTACAATTTGACCGTTAAAGTTGAATCGCTCTAAAACGATTTTAGTACAGGTTTCAGAAATTCTATTAAGTTCAAAAGGAGCGATAAACTTCCTGCGCCCCATTATTTCTTTCCGAATTTCTGATTTTAACATTCGAAAATGTTATTGTCTAATTCTTAATTCAAACAATTTTCTGTTGTCAACAACATCTGCCTTTTTTCTAAGAGCTTCAAGCGCTTGAGATTGCGCAGATCCTTTGATTGTAGTAAGTAATTGATCTCTTTCAACATTCGTATTGGCAGAAGGGGCTTTCACAGTTTTATTGACAATGATTACATAGACACCATTTTTTCCTTTTAATGGTAAAGTTCTCTTTTTGTCTTTGATTGCAGAAAACAATGCTCCAACGATTTCAGGTTCATAACCTGCATTGCTTATTTGAGGAGAACCAAATGTAACATCGGCGGTCATAACAGCTGAATTTGCAGATTTTGCTAATTTATCAAGGCTTTTAATTTTAGCCATTTGATTAATCAATCGTTCCGCTTTTTTCTCTTCAATTAAATCTTTTTCCATTTGAGCTTTTACATCTTCAAATTTCGGCCGTCCTTTTTCCTTAATGGACGAAACCATAGCTATGATATATTTGTCTTTATCTTTAATTGGATAAGATGTAAGAGTTCCAACCTCTACGTTAGGACCAAACGCCAATTCTAGGATTTTGTCAGAAGCCAAGGAAGTTGTAAAACCGAATACTTTTGGACTATTGTCTTCGATCTGAATTGGTCTAGGGAATTTCTTTGCTTTTGTAACAATAGTATCAAAAAGAGCAACTTTTTTCAGGGGATCAGATTCCTTGGAAATTTGACGATCAAGCTTGTACAAAATTTGTGTTACTTCACTTTCTTTACTTGAGATTGTTTCCTCAGAAGCCTTGAAAGGTTGAGAAACTGAAACTAAAAGAGGAAGCTTATCAGCTGAACGATCGAGTACTTCAATGATGTGGAATCCAAAATCTGTTTTAACAACACCTATTTTACCGATTGGTTGAGTAGCACAGAAATCGCTAAATTCCTTTACCATTTCGCCCTCAAGGAAATTTTCGTATTTACCACCGTTTGTTTTTGAGCCTGGATCTTCTGAGAATTTATCTACAAATGTTGTGAAATTATCTTTATTAATTAATTTCAATAGGCTATCTGCGGTTTTCTTTTTGATAGCAATTTGTTTCGCGTCTTTCGATTTATCCGCAGCAATTAAAATATGTCTCGCAGATAATTTCGCTGGTGTGAAACCAATCACTTTGGAGACAAATACATTTTCTCCCGAATAATAAGGGCCAACTACCTGACCAATTGTAGCTTTCTTAAAGATTGTATCAAGCGTCATTGGATAGGTTTGAAAACGATTAGCCTTTTCATTTCCTTGTGGAACTGCAGTTGCTCTTTTATCGCCAAAATATACTTTGTTATAACTATTCTTCATTACAAAGATGGAGTCGTTAGTTGATTTTTGAAAGTCAGCCTTTAACTTATTCATTAAACGCTTACTCATTGATGAATCTTGACGAGAAGGTGCAATAACAACATCAAACATTCTAACTTCACGACTTGAGGTACGAATTGCATATTTCGAATCGGATTTGTGTTCGTCGTAATAAGCTTTTAATTCCTCATCTTTAATCTTAATGTCAGCATCATTGATTTCAGTGAAACGACGCATAACAAATGAAATATTTTTCTTTTCATTGTTTGCCTTGTATTCATTTTCCGCCTCGAGTTTTGTAACATAAACTCCTTGGCTGAGTAGGTTTAAATATTTTTCTTGTTTTCTACGGTCTGAATAATATTGCTTTGTGCTATTCCATTGCTGAACGGCTTGCGGATCCTTGTTCGTTTTTAATTGGGTCAAGGTCGACTGTAATTTTTGTCTTCCTTTTATAGTTGACTGCTCAGTGATCGTTCCCGTTAATGAATCTGTGAAGAATTGTGATAAATCCTGAAGAACGGAAAAACCATCTGTTGCCATTAAATATGCGTTGAATTCACGATCTGAAACGCTGATTCCAAGCGCGTCATATTCTTTTTTTAAGATAACGGAGTCAACCATAAAACCCCACGATTTATCATTTGCGGATTCTATCTCGCGTTCTCCAAATTCTTTTTGTTGCTGTTGAGCTTGCATTCTTTCTTGCTCTTGCACCCTAGAGCTAATTTGGCTGTATTTGTTTCCGTCCATCTTTTCACCATAGACAGTACCAATGCCATATTCCGTGTTATCTCCAAATAGCGTAAAATTAGGGTTTGCTGTTTTGAATGACTCATATAGCATAGCGATTCCAACTATTACAAAAGCAATGACTATAATCATTGAATTATTTCGAATTTTCCCAATAATGGCCATAATATTTTTTTAAGAGTGCGAAGATAGGAAGAAAAGTGCAAAAAAGAAAAACCTGATTGAATAAAAAAGCAAGCGTTGTTGCCCTTATATGTTTGAATAAATAATGTTTTCAGCTTTACAGCTCACAAAGGGAAACGTTGAGGAAAAAGGATTGAAATAATCACATGTATGTATACGACTAATCAAAATAAAAAATGGCTGGAATTTTTTCCAACCATTTTTTAGGGTTATGCTTGATTTTTAGATATTTTCTGAATTTATTCAAATACAATTTTCATTTCCACACGTCTGTTTTTCTTGCGCCCTTCAGGTGTATTGTTATCGGCGATTGGTTTTGTTTCTCCAAAATAGAGAGTTACCAAGCGATCTGCATTTATTCCTTTTGAAATCAAGTAATTTTTCAATGCTTCGGCACGTTTTTTCGAAAGGACTAAGTTTCCGGAATCATCTCCCACATTATCAGTATGACCTGAAATTTCTAATTTCCATAAAGGTTTATTTTTTAACACCTCTGCCAATTCATTCAAAGCCGGTTTTGATGGATCCAGGATAATGTCCTTTGCTGTTTCAAATTCCAAGTTATTGAATGCCGTTCTAATAACTTCAACAACTTCTTCTTCAATAATGGGACAACCTTTATTTTCCTTTGGTCCAGGAGTCATAGGACAGTCATCGTCCTTATCCAAAAGTCCGTCGTTATCAGAATCTTTGTATGGGCAACCTTTATTTTCTTTCGGGCCTTTGATTGTTGGA
>JACCDP011509846.1_pt1 | contig 10486 bp, 9 predicted proteins | sample 7445841 | NCBI WGS metagenome assembly JACCDP01 (sample SAMN15323441, study PRJNA562643) | freshwater metagenome | isolation source: river surface water | place: USA:Blue River Watershed | collected 2017-08-17
AAGATTCCCGATGCCGTGGTCTGGGCCTCTAGGCCTCCGACCCTCCGGGCCTCCAGTTCGTTTACGTGTCCCCGTGTCCCCGTGCCAACTTGCCCACTAGCGATTTTAGCTAATTCTTCCTGGATCAACCGACTCGCAAAACTCGAAGGGACAATCACCCGGTGGCTACCGAGATCAATCGGTGCTCCACCCCGGCTTTTTAGAAGAATCGAAGCTACGCCCTCGGCGAGGGGATTTGACCAACCTATGAACTGTGGAGCTTGGAGCGCCATGAAGGGTAGGGCCCTTTATGCCAAGCTGAGGACTGCCTGCAACCTCTCGGCCAAAGTTAGGCCAAATATTATCCAAAGATGGCTATTTGCCTAGGTAGGGATGACCGGCCCGGTCATCCTTAGAACGTCAACGTGCGGGCTTCTTTGTTAGCCTTCCCTTATACACCACCGCCCGGCACTTCGGGTGCTTGCGGAGCATCCGGTGCATCACGGTGTCCATCTCGGTGCAGACGCCGACGGACTTCATGACCTTCAATCCGAGTCGGGCGATCATGTCACGCGAGACGATGACCTGGCCGATGAGCCCCATACCTAATTTGCGGTTCTTGGACTGGATGACCACCCTCCGTTCGCCCTTGATCAGCTGCGCTTCACGAACGGTTTCCGGAAGAATAAGACCCCGTCTATGCGCCTGTAGCTGTTGTTCGTCCCCTCTTTAAGGGGCGAGGAACTCCTCAATCAGGAAACGCCCCGGATAGCGTATCTTCGCATGCCAACAGATCACGCCTCAAGACATCCTCGTCTGGCAAGCGCCAGATCCTGGAGGGTCGCCCGAGGCCATCTGGGCATGGCCAAGGCGGCCGACGACATGGGGCATGACTGGCATATCAGCCGCCCGGTCTACGATCGGGAGAAGAAGGCGGCCTTCGAGAAGGCTGGCCTCACCAAGTACGGCAACGTCCTGAGGCATTCCTTCTGCTCCTATCACGTTGCCCTGCATAGGGACGCGGCCAGGACGGCCCTGCTTATGCAGCACACCAACCAGGCCATGCTTTACCGGCATTACAAGGGGCTGGCGCTAAAGACGGATGCCGAGAGGTATTTTGATATACGACCTTAATCCTTGGCCGGGTACTCGTAGGTAAACTGATTAACCTGGAATGCCGTCTTGTCGGTAGAGTCGTAGGAGATGAGCTTTTCTGAGCGCACTTTCCCTGACTTCCCGATGTGCGCCTTAATCGCTAGGCCCAATTCATATGCTAGGCGCGGCGGAATGGCATTACCGATTTGCTTGTGCTTAGTCCTGTGGTTGGGGCCGAGAAATTCAAACCAGTCGGGGAAGCTTTGGATTCGAGCGCAATCTCTCACCGAGAGAACTTGATTGAGCACCGGATTCCAGATGCACGAGTTCTCCGGCGTAAAAGAGGCGGTCATGGTTCCCGAAATGTCGCTCTTGGAGAACTTTCGGTAGAACTTGGGCGCGTGATACCGCTTCATGTTGGCCAAGATTTTCTTGAACCTAGGGGGCAGTTTTTCCGGGTGCTTTTCGGCGACGTCTTTCCACGAACCACCGATTGGTACAAGTTTAAGCAAACCCTCTGTTTGAGGAGATAGTGTGACTCGGTCGTTAAGGTTGGGTGTGGCGGCCGGCGCTTTGACCGAAAGTATCTCACCCATGGTCAGTTCGTTTGTGGGCTCCTTGCCCTGGGGGAAGGTAAATGTCCGGTGCTTAGAAGCTGCTATGAAAAGGCGAAGTCGGCGCTGTCCCACATTGTAATGCGATGCGTCGATTAACTTAAATGAGACATGGTAGCCTAGCTTCGAGAGCGTATCCATGATCACGTCCACGACGCGGCGGCCTTCGTGCATGGAGGTTGTTATGCCGCGCACATTCTCGAGGAGGATGAACGACGGCTTTAGCACTTTAACGGCTTCAATTACGCTCTGGTACAATTTTCCTCGAGCGTCGTTGGTCCCCTTTCGAGATCCAGCATTCGAGAAGGGTTGGCATGGGAATCCTCCGGTGAGTAGGTCAATGTGCCCTAGCTTGAGGGATTTGAAGTCAATCTGCGTTACATCACCTTCAACAAAGTACTCCGCATCTTTGTCCAGGTTGTGGCGGAAGGTAAGGGCGGCGAATCGGTCGAAGTCGTTCGCAAATACTGTCCGGAACCCGGAATATTTCAGGCCAAGATCAGTGCCGCCTGCGCCTGCAAATAAGCTGACGTGGGTGGGGGCGTTTGAGCCTGGTGTGCGCTTGCCAGGTCCGAATGGGCCCCAGGGCGTTGATGCTGTCGGGTTGGTTTTCACTTATTAGTTTATAATGCCACTAGACAATTCTGAGACTTGCATGCGAGACGATGCCACTCAATAGTCGATTCTGTGAACAAAGCGTCGAGCAAAATCGATGCATCAGTCGTGTCTGATGCGCTAAAGCGCCTCGCGAAGAGGCGTGTCTCATCCGGGAATAACAAGGAGCAAACATCGGCGCTCTTTTATTATTTGGCGGCATCGGCTGCCAGTAGGGATTGTGGTGTTTCTTTCGATAAGGGCATGATTGTTGATGGAGAACGGAACGACCTAAGGGAGTCGTTCATGCTTTGGTATAAGCGGTTTTCGCAGGTTGGAGATACGCCCTACGCTATTGTTGAGCTAGGTCTCATCGAGCAAAGAGAGAGGTCTGGTGAGAATGTCTGTAGGGCTAACTTTCTGTCTACGGTCCTTACCAAGGCCGCCCAGATCGCCGGCCAGGGGACTGCGTACCCGACCCGTCCCAAGGGCGGCCAGGTTATGACCTTGGGCCTGCCGATTGGATCTAACCGATCTACTATCACGCGGCGCCAAGGATGGGAGCAGGCTATGGAAGTCCTTCTCTCAGAAAGAGATTCGACAATTTCTTGGACTGATTTGGCGATTGTTTGTCTTCGTGCCCGGTCAATTGCTAAGGAGACCGAATTGCCTGAATTCCTCTATAACGGGGTTTCTGAGACATTTGACGAACCTCTTGCCACTTATTGGAAGCGTAAGATCAGTTCGGAGAACTCTTCTTTTATCCCAGCTCAATGGAGTGCTAAGTCTGAATTCTTTGATCCGCTAGAGGTAAAAGTGAAGACCATGGCGGCTAGGGAATTCACCTTTGATGAGCTAAAGGACCGGCTCAATAGGCTTGAGAAGCACCTCAGAAAGCTAGGATACGATCCGGACCAGATTTAACCCCATTTTTATGCCTGACCAAGCCCCCGGACAGTCCCCTGCTTTCATGGAACAGCTTCCTAAGCCTGTTCTGACTCAAGTTAGGGTAACTAATCACGACCTTCCTGTTTGGAAGGGCTATGTGAAAATCGAGCAAGTCAAGGGATGGCAGGACAACCCGCGCATCCTGATGCACGTTGAGAAGTTCGTGGCCGAGTACGGCAGGAACCCTAACCAGGAGGATATCTTCGAGATCATGAAGAAGGATCCGGAGGTCGAGCTTAAGCGCTTGATGAAGGATATCATGGAAAACGGCGTTCGCCATGAGATTTGGTTAAGCAAGGATGGAGAACTGCTCGATGGTAATAGACGTTACTTCGCAGCCAGGTATGCCCTTGAAAACATGGAGCAGAGCGACCCGCGTCGCCAAATCGTTGGTCTTCTCCCCGTCATTGTTCTCGTTGATGCGCAGAACCCTGAAATCAACAAAGAGCGGAGCCGACTTGTTGTTGTGCAGCAAAACTTTGCTGAGGACTTGAAGCGCCCTTGGACCGACCTAGTTAAGGCCAGGTTGGTTTACAGCGACTACGAGAAGTTTGGCTTTAGCAAAGAGGAGCTGGCTAAGCGCTACGACTGGAAAAAAGATAAGGTCGATTCGGCTCTCAAGACTTACAGGTACATTCAGGAATTCATTGGTTACGCGACTGCTCCAAAGGACGATGAGGAGCCGGACCGTGGAGGCCTTGGGTTGGACGACGGGGATGCCAACGACTTAGCAAACGAGCATTATCAGAAGTTTAACGAAGCCCAGAAGTCCTTCCGGAATCAGTTAGAAACAAACCCGGAGTTCACTCGGACATTTTTCAGGCTGCTTGCTCAGAATAAGTTTAAGACGTGGACAGAGGTCCGTTATGCCTATGAGGCCTGGTCTGATCCTGCTATCCGTAAGGTGCTTCTTTCGGATGATCCTGATGCCGCAAAGCGTGCGCGTATCAAAGTTGAATCTAAGGCGAAGGATGAGGCGGATGCACTTACGCACGAGCAGCAGATTGACGCGTTTACGCAGTTTTTATCCAAACTAGAGGTGGATGAGATCCTTAACATCCCCAAGGAAAAGATCCAACAGCTCAAGGAGAAGGTTGAGGCTGTCTTCGCGTCCAAAAAATCGAAAACGGAGTGAGCGCTTGGTCAGAGCCTATCATTCTTGGCTCGCGTCAAGCTAGTGAGCTCGGGGCCAAACTTAGCCGGCTCGGTGTAGAGCCGCGAGTCAAGTTTGTGGGAGCTGGTCGTTTGTCTTACTCCGTCCTGCTGGCTGACCTGCCGGTCTTGCAGGCTGCCATGGACGAGCTTTCGAGCTCTGGTGCGGCAACTCCGGTCGTCGTTGATCCGCTCCAGGGCATAAAACGTGACCATCTCGCCGCGTGGAGTCGTGCCTCAAATGCAATTAAAGAGCATGACACAGGGCGTGTTATCGAGCCGTGGGCAAAGAAGCTAGACCCGGCCCAGGCTGTTGCGGTTAATGCTATGCTTGAGCCGGGCCTTCTCGGATTTTGCTTATTTGATGAGCAAGGCACCGGGAAAACATATATGGGGCTCGGCCTCGTTCATTTCATGATCGAGTCTGGCAGGGCATCCCAGGTGCTAGTTTTTTGTCCTGCATCCATGCTTGGCGCATGGGAGCAGGAATTTGAAAAGCTATCAATTTTGACGTCACGTGTGCGAGGAAAGCAATTGGTGCTGAAGGCCGGTGAGCATCAGCTAAATATTCCTTCAGCGGCTAAAGTTGTTATCACGAACTATAGGCAAGCGCCGACCCGTGAGAATCAGCTTTCGAATTGGGCGACTAAGTTAGATCAAGATGGTGCTCCAGGAAAGACGCTCATCATTTTGGACGAGTCATTCATTGTTAAGAACGAGGAGGCGCAGGCATCGGCAGCGGTAATGGCAATACGGAGGGCCTGCAGTTACTGTCTCGTTCTTTGTGGAACCCCGGCTCCAAATCGGCCGGATGACATCGTTCACCAGATTAATCTTTCAGACCTCGGCGCTGCCCTAGGGGGCTACCGTGGCACTGAGGATCAAGTGGAGGACCTAAGACGCCTTTCTGTTCTCGTCGAGGAACGGGCTGCGTTTTTACGTCGGCTTAAGAGGGACGTCTTGGCGTCTCTGCCCCAAAAAGTTTTTAAGGTAAAACGCCTTGAAATGTCCAAGCGACACCGGGCGTTATACGATCGCGGCCGTTCAGAATTCCGTGACGAGTTGCTGCAGATGGGTCGCCAGGGTGTCCGGCGTTCGTACGCTAGTGCGCTTGCTGGCAGAGCTAGGCTCATTCAGCTTTGCTCATATCCTAGTGCTGATGAATTGCCTCCGGCCGAGAACTCAAAGTTTAGTGCGCTTCGAGAAATTATCGGAGACGTTTGTGTTGCTCGCGGTCGAAAGCTGATAGTTTGGACCAGTTATCTGGACAGCGTGTCGAGCATCTCAGAGTTTGTTTCTTCAATGGGTCTATCCGTTGAAGTTATTACGGGCGAAGTTTTGCCAGCAGATCGCACTGCGACAGTCATGCGATTCCAGAATTCAAATGTCCCACAAGTCCTGGTGTGCAATCCTGCTGCTGCCGGGGCTGGCTTAACGCTCACACGGTCGTCCGATGCCGTGTACATGAGCTACCCTTCGCAAGCTGCACATTTCTTGCAGTCTTTGGACCGTATCCATAGGCGCGGGCAAGAGGCGGCAGAAACGAACTTCTATTTCCTGGTATTCGGCGGCACCATTGAAGACCGAGAGCTGGCTCGCCTTTACCGAAAAGAGGAGACGCAAGCCGAGCTGCTTGGCGACATCTATCAACTTCCCCAAACAATCGAGGAGTTCCTAGCCGAAATTGATGCCTGACTTCATCGCTAAGCAGACGTCCCGTTTTGACTACACTAAGGGCATTTACGTCGAGTCGCGTTATATACCCGATTCGATGATTTCAGCACTGAGGAATAACGTTCCGTTTGATGTATGGTGGGTCCAGGATGCTCCGGGTACTACTGACGGATATCGGTTAAGTGCAAAAGTTAGGTATACTGAATTCAGATTAAGTCGCGGCACTCAGTATGAGTCCTGGGCTTTGTCTCCGGATTTATCATCCTCATTTAAAGTTGATGGAGGCATTGTAGACGTACCCGTAGTGGAGCTTTCTGATCAGGAGTTTTCTGGCCGGTATTCACCAGTCGGCCCCGATGTTCGTTCCAAGCTTCAAGACAGTCTTGATAGGCTTTTTGGTGTATCAATTATAGTCTCTCGTAATTTAATGCCGGAGAGAGGTGCTGTTGTGTTGTCGGCTAACGAAATTGAGGAGGCCAGGGTAGAGGTTTCCGAACTCCTCAAGCGGCCTTTATCCTCGGGACACATAAAATTGCGCCGCGAGTTTTCAGGGAGGCTTTCAGGAATCGGTTGCGCCATTCTTGACTCATTGGAGCGAAAAGGACGCCCCTTTGCTCTGGCGTTTGCGATGGCTGAGTATGTCGATCCCCTTCGTCGCACTAACGCTCCCAAGGTTGTTTCAGGAAAGGACCCGCGGAATTTTAGGCCGCTGACCCTTGATTCTATTTTGGCGAGGGGCTTTTCTGATCCGACCGCTCCCGTTTCAGGTAGGGAAAAGACTCAGAGGGCTGAGGAGGTGCATCAAGATATCGTAAGGCGGCTTTTCATGGAGCTGGATGCGTTGAAGCAGTTCGCCCTTTTTGACTCGGAATTTATGGACGTGGGTATCTTCGCTCCGGTTAACCTGTCGGCGCCACGTCACGTTATCGAAGTTAAATCTATAACGGCTGATAATATTGAGTCTCAGGTTGAAAAGGGGTTGGTGCAGCTCGCCAGGTCACAGTTCTATTTCGGCACTAAGGACGTCTCGTACCATTTGGTCTTACAAAAGGCTGACTTGGCTGTTCCGGATTGGCTTATGGCAATTGCAGCTAGGCTGAACGTTGCGGTGCACTGGATAGATCTAGGGGTTGCGGGCCCTGGTTCCTGTCCGGGTTTGTTCAAAAGTTTGTAGTCGACCTGCTGTAGCGCCAACTCTGCTAAATTTGCCTAAGTCTGCTAAAGACTAGGGGTTTTACAGGATAACTAGTAGGACAATCCTAGGGGCGCACAACCGACGCCCCATGCCTACTCCCCAGCATAGCGAGACGTGTAAGCACAACTGCCCTGCCAGCCCTGCTGGCACGGCTGGAAATAGCAGCAAAGGTCAGCGATCTCCGTCGCAGGCCTATGTTTCGTTCTGGTTGAACCCTGTGCTCTCGAAGGAGCTCAGGTTGGCAAGCAAGACCCTGCGGGCCCCGGCCAGCCGGGTGGTCAAGCGGATGGTCGTGGCTGTCTCTTCAGGTTGGGATTTGCATATCTAGTTTAGGGTCTTTCTCTAGGTTTTTCCTTCAGGTTGTAGTGATAAGTTGACCTCAGTGTCTTCAGCTTGAGGTCGGGCAGGCTGGTTTATGAGTATCGCGGGGTCATGAAAAACTCCGCGAGAAAATCGCCCCCCCCAGCGTAGCCACCCAGCACCGATCGGCCTCCGGAAAGGACGTCGCCGTGCGTAAGCAGAAACCGAAGGCCAAGTCTTCGCGGCGGCATGTAGTTCGGCCGCCGGCATCGTCTGGTCAACCGAGCCTCTGTGCCTCCGGGCCTCTTCGCTCCCGTGAGCTTTCACGCCTGCATGTGCATCCGGCACGTGAGGTTCCAGTTCACGTCCGCGGCTACGGCTGGACGCCGTCCCTTCGTCACATCGCTTCGATGCCGTTCGACCACGACACCTTCGGTGTAGCTAAGCCGAAGCGGCTACCGAAGTCGGTCGACCTCCGGGCCGGCTGCCCGCCGGTCTACGACCAGGCGAAGCTGGGCAGCTGTACCGCCAATGCGATCTCGGCGGCGTTGGAGTTCGACCTCAAGCGCCAGGGCGGCAGGCCGTTCATGCCCTCGCGGCTCTACATCTACTGGAACGAGCGGGCTCAGCTGGGGACGATCGGCCAGGACACCGGCGCCAGCATCCACCTGTCTACGGAGGTCGTCCGAGAGCTCGGCGCCTGCCACGAGGCCGACTGGCCCTATGTGCCGGCCAGGTTCGCGGACGTGCCGTCCCGGAAGGCCTTTGAGTCGGCCGATGGGTTGCGCCTTAAGGAGGCCTTCTTCCTGGAGAATCGGGATCTCAATGCCCTCAAGGGCGCCTTGGCGGCCGGCGTGCCGTTCGTCTTCGGCATCGGGGTCTACCAGTCGTTCGAGAGCCCCATCGTCATGCACACCGGCCTCGTGCCCTTGCCCGTGAAAGGGGAGGCTTATGTCGGCGGCCATGCCATGCTGGCCGTCGGGTATGACGACCAAAGCCGCATGTTCCTCGTCCGGAACTCCCGGTCGGCCAAGTGGGGTATCGACGGCTACTGCTGGATCCCGTACGACTACCTCACCAGCCCCGACCTCGCCGCCGACTTCTGGGCCATCCAGGCTGTTGTCTCGAAATAGTAGAATGCCTCGCACCTGAAGGGGTCTTTAAGGGGTATTTAGGTGCGAGATTTTCTTCGAATCCTATCCTCTCCTCCACTTTACATCAAATTGACTCCGAATAAGGCCCTAAGGGGGCCTTTTTCGTGCCCGGTGGATTCCCATGATTACACTAATTCGTCCATAAATTGACTACAGTTTGACTACAGCGAGACGTACCCTTCGGCGCGTATAGCGAACAGCTTAGACATCCGATTGAAATATAGACCAATAGTGAGCGCTCTTAGGTCGCATCCGGCCTCGGGTCCGCAGGAATGAAGTCAGTGAGGAAATCGGGGAGAAGCTTCCCTAGGATTTTGCGTTTTATGTCGTACCCTAGGTCCATTGTGTCGGCTAAGATTTCAATGTTGTATGTTGCAGTTGAGTCTAGGTGGTTCGTGAGATGGCCGATGAATCTTGAGGCAACATCCATGTCCGTCTGAGCGTCAGTAAGCGTGTGGGTTTCCATCCTGGATTTCAAAGAACGTTCAAATTGGGATCTCCATTCGGCAAAGAGCGGCATTTTCCCGAGGAAGTAAATGCGCTCATCAGTTTTTTTCATCGGCCTAATGTTTCCGTGCAGAAGGTCATTCCTTCGGCCCATTAATTCGATGAAATCTTTAACGAGTGGATGATCAAGGTCTATTGGCTTTGCGATATGTAAGCAGTTTTTATGCAGCGCTTCTAACCGATCTTCAATGGGTGCTCTGACGAACTTCTTCATCCTCGCCTCGTTATTTTTAATCTCCGGCTTTGTGAGTATGAAGATGAGTAGGTTAACGAATGACTCCGCTATTACAGGGGCCATCATTTTAATCGAAAGGCAGAGTCCGGAAAGCTCATCTGCTTTCTCTGCATTTTTCGGATAGGCTTTTATGAACAATCGCAACTCAGATTCATTTTCAGGATGCTTTGGGCTCTTGTCTAGGGCGCTGTTTAGTTCGCTTGCTCTGGCGAGCAGTCTGCCGGCCGAGTATTTGAGGTGTTTGTATGGGTTTAGGAATGTCACCCATTCTTCTAGCTGAGACTTAAAGTGGGCGATTTGTTCAGCGTGCCTCGTAATCTCGTCTTTGATTAAGCTGCAAAAATACTCGGCTGTACACTTGTACCTGTTTGGCAGCATTACCTCGATTCTATAGGTAAAAGATATGATTTCTACGAGTTCACCATTCATTGACAGCGTGTAGTGCCAGTGAGCGAAGTTATCGGAATCGTCATTCCGCAGTGCCGTAAGAATGCCTTTGGGGCGCCCAAACCGTACGCCTAGATAACAAAATAAATCTACCTGGGTTATGCCGGATGTAATGCGAAGCAGGCGCTTGTTGCCCCATCTATGTTTTCCTGCCTTAGCTTGATTTAGTAGGTTTGTAAACTCCTCCTGGCTTAGGTTCCGTATTGCCAGAATATCAGCTGCAGTGAGGTTCATTTCGCGACTTTTACAGAGTCCTTGATGTAGCTTTGGTTTAGCCAGAAACAGCGGTGCTTCTCGATCGAAGGGTCTTTGCCGTAGCGGGCCTTTGAGTCGTGCGGCCGGACGTGGATGACTCGGTTGACCTTCTGGCCGGGCATTTCCTCGTAGACTCGATCGCGTGCCTTCTCGACGGCCAGCCTCCATGCCCTTTCGGCCTCATCCAGGTCGGCCTCGGAGAGCGAGTGGAAGACGGCCTTCTCGAAGACGGGCTCTCTGCCTTTGCCCATCTCGCGTAGGAAGATGAAAAGGAATCGGCTGGTGAGCATGCCGTAGAGTTCGGAGTCCTCCCAGGCGTCCTCGGCGGCCAGTTCGT
>JACCDP010040295.1_pt1 | contig 10483 bp, 6 predicted proteins | sample 7445841 | NCBI WGS metagenome assembly JACCDP01 (sample SAMN15323441, study PRJNA562643) | freshwater metagenome | isolation source: river surface water | place: USA:Blue River Watershed | collected 2017-08-17
CAGCGCCGGGGCGAGCCGCGGCGCCCCCGCCGACGCCGCAGCACGCTACGAAGCCTGCGCGGCCCACGGTGCGCCGGCCGTACGCATGCTGGCGACGTCCGAAGCCGCCGAGCTGTACCTGAACGCCGAGCAGCCCGCGGCCGCCGAGCGCGTGCTCTCCTCGCTCGGGGCCATCCTCATCACGCCGCTCCACCGCGCGGGAGCGATCGGACTCGACGCGCGCCGGCTCGTGGCGCTCCGACTGGAACACGCGCGCGCCCTCGAAGCGCTCGGTCGCTCCGAAGCGGCGGAGCGATGGGCGCTCACGCTCGCGATCGAGATCCTCGCGCTGGACGGCCCCGCGCTCGAGCACCTGCTGCCGCTCTACGCCTGGCCGGTCGCGCACGACCTCCGCGGGTTCGGAGGACCGGTGCTCGCGACGGACGACGACGAGGCCTGGCTCCGCGCCCAGCGACGCCTCGCCCTTTGGCAGGAGGTGCGCGACCGTACGTGGACGCCCAGGGACGTGCCGCTCCTGCGCGACGGCCCGCGCCTGCTCGCCGACCCGTACAGCGATCCGCCGTGGCTGCTGTCCTACGCGCGCCTCGACGACGGAACCCTCGTCGGCTTGCAGCTCGATCAGCCCGCCCTCATCGGGTCGCTGCTCGCGCGCGCGCCGGGACCGCTCCGCCACCACCTCTCCGTGCGCGACCCCACCGGCCGCGTGCTCGCAGGCGCTGAGGGTCCGCTGCAGGTCGAGCTCGCCTTCACGCACCTCCTCCCCCAGCTGCGCGTCGGGCTCACGGCGGGAAGCGTGGACGACGCGGCGGGACAGCGTGTCCTGGGCGCCCAGCTCGCGCCGGTGCTGCTCGGCCTGATCACCGGCGTACTGGCGCTGCTCGGCCTGATCGCGACCGACCGTCGCCAGGACCGCCTGCTCGCGCAGCAGCGGGAGTTCATGACCCGCGTGACGCACGAGCTGAAGACGCCGCTCGCCGGGATCCGGCTGATGGCGGAGAACCTCGAGCTGGGCGCCTTCCGCGACGCCGAACAGCGCGCCCGCTTCGCGCAGCAGATCGTGAAGGAGGCGGAGCGGCTGGGGTTGCGGCTGGACGAAGTGATCCGCGCCGCCGCCCGTCCGCTGGAGGAGCGGCCGGAAACCACGGACCTCGTCGGCATGGTGCGCGGCCTCGCCGATCGCTGGCGACCGCTCTACGAGCAGCAGCGCGCGACGCTCGTGCTCGACGTGCCCGACGGCGAGGTGCTCGCCGCCGTACGCCCGATCCAGCTCCGGGACGCCGTCTCCAACCTGCTCGACAACGCGCTGAAGTACCGCACGACGGAGCGACCGGCGCGCACGGCCCTCGTCCTCCGCGCGGACCGGCGCTGGATCACGCTGGAGGTCGTCGACAACGGTATCGGCGTCCCGGCGGACCGACGGCGCGCCATCTTCGAGCGATTCACCCGCGTCGAGGGCCCCGGGCGCGGGCGCGCGGGCGGACACGGCCTGGGGTTAGCATTTGTCGCGGACGCGGCGCGTGCGCATCGCGGGAAGGTAGAGTGCCGAGACGGCCCGGACGGCGGCGCGCGCTTCGTGCTCCGCATCCGGAGGAGGACCTGAATGGACGCAATCGGCGCGAGCATCCTGGTGGTGGAGGACGACGAGACCCTCGCGATGGGCCTCACCAGCGCGTTGGAGCACGAGCAGTTCCAGGTGTCCCACGTCGACAACGGCGAGGCGGCGCTCTCGAGCGTCGAGGACGACCCGCCCGACATCCTCGTGCTCGACGTCATGCTCCCCGGCATGGATGGCCTCGCGGTGCTGCGGCGCGTGAAGGCCGAGCATCCAGAGCTGCCGGTCATCCTGCTCACCGCACGGGCGGACGAGGCGGATCGCGTCAGCGGGCTGGAGGCGGGCGCCGACGACTACGTCGTGAAGCCCTTCTCCCTGCGGGAGCTGATCGCCCGCGTGCGCGCGCGTCTCCGGACGCGGCCTGCCATCCCGAAGCCGGCGGAGACCGTGGTCTTCGGCAAGAACGAGGTCGATCTCCGACGCCGCATCTTGCTGCGCGGCGGGGAGGAGCAACGCATGACGACCCACGAGGCCGGCGTCCTCGCCTACCTCGTCGCGAACCGCGGACGGGACGTCAGCCGCGAGGAGCTTCTCCAGAATGTCTGGGGCTACTCCCCGGCGATGGCGACGCGCACGGTGGACAACCAGATCCTCAAGCTGCGCAAGAAGGTCGAGGATGTCCCGAGCGACCCGCGACACATCCTCACCATCCACGGCACCGGCTACCGCTTCGAAGCGTGACGGGACGGGGGTCATCCCCCGTTCCACGTCGGCCGCACGCCCCGCGTCAGGGCATGAACCACGCGAGCTCGGCGTGGTACGGCATCGATCCGACGCCCGCGTAGCCCGCGACGGCGAGGTAGTAGGTGGCCCCCGGCTCGAGCACGACGTCCGCGTAGGTCGTGCAGACCTCGGGGTCGTCGCTGGTGGCGCACGACGTGTCTCCGAAGGCGAACAGGTCGAGGTACGAGCCGTCCCCGTACACGTCGCCGAACAGCGCAGCGTCGATGTCCATCGCGGCGTCCCCCCATGCGACCCGCAGGGTGACCCCGAGCGTCTCGGGCACCGTCAGGGCGTAGACGTCCACGTCGTTGCCGTCCCATGCGGCCAGGTCCGGCACGAAGTCGATGACCCCGTCGACCAGGTCGATGGTGTCGGCGCCGCCGCACACGCCGACGTCCTGTGCGAGGAGGCCGTCGGCTTCGAGGCTCCAGACACCGTCCACCTCGCCGAAGACGGCGTCGCTGTCGCCGTCCTCGGTCCAGCGTCCCGCCACGTTCCGCGGCACGACCACGTCGAGCTCCACCACCTCCGAGAGGACCTGCCGCCCGCCCGACACCGAGACCTCCACCGCCTCGCCGGCCACGAGGTCACCCGGCGCCGGCGCCGTCATCAGGTCGGCCATGGTGCCACCGCGCAGGAATACGACGTCCGCGCCATCCTGCACGTCCGGCGGCGGAAGGATGTCGTCGCCCGTGTCGTCATCGTCCCGCATCGTCACGGTGCGAAGGCCGTAGAGCGTGTACGTTCCGGTCCAGATCGAGCTCGCGTCGTCCCAGCTCCACGCGGTCACCGAGGCGCCGCCGAGCGGAAGGGACGCGTCGTCCCACGCAGCGGACGCGTAGGCGCCGACGAGCACGTCGACGGACGACGGATCCGCTCCCGCGACACGGACCCGGTACGGGACATCGACCGCATCCGTCGGCCCGGAGATGCCCCACACGACGATGCCCAGCAGGTGCGCGCCATCCGTCTCGACGGAGAGGTCGACGTGCGCCGCGCCGCTGGTCTCCTCCCATGCGAGGACGCCGTCGCCGGTGCGGGGATCGCCCGTCTCGACGTCGTACACGCCGACCGCGTAGTCGTAGCCGTCCCCGGCGAGGTCCACCGAGACCGTCCAGGTCCCCGCGGAGAACGGCAGGAACTGGTAGTGGTCCGCATCCCCGGCGGGCGCCGCGTCGGTGGGGAAGGAGGCGGTCCGCCCGCGCAGGACGACCGGTGCGAGCCCGAGCTCGACCGCGCCGCCGGCACCGAACGTCGCGGCGGATTCGGGGACGTCGTTGATCGCTGCGCTCCCTTCGCCCTCGTCGACGAACTGGGGGAGGATGCGGACCGTGCCGAACAGGACCGTGTCGTCGATCCCGGTCTCGGGAGCGCCGCACGCCACGAGCGTGAGCAGGATGAGACGGCTTGCCATGGCTCAGAACTCCCCACGAAGGCCGAACTGGAACGAACGCGGGTCCTGCCGCGTCAGCGGGCGCCCGAAGATCGGGTAGCCGGAGTCATCGACGTAGACGCCGTCCCCGGCTTCGTTGCCGAGCGTCGTCTCCACGTCGGTGACGGTACGATCGTTGAAGACGTTGAAACATTCGGCCGTCAGATCGAAGCGGCTCCGTCCGATCGCGACGGTCAACCCGGTCTTCAGGTCCGTCTGGGCGAACATCGGCAGGCGGTAGGAGTCGTCGAGCGCCTGCCCGTAGTTGACCCAGTCCTGATAGTACCGGTTGTAGTAGACGGGGCGATACGGCGAACCGGACGCCGCCTGCACGTTCCAGCCGGCGAGCCAGCCGAGGGCGATGTCGTCGCCGACGCGCATCATCTCCGCGTCTCGCCAGGAGCCCGCGACCTTGACGGCGTGCGTCGTGTCGAAGGACAACAGGCCCGTCTCGAAGGCGCCCTGCTGCGGGATGTCGAAGGTGCCCGTCGCGAACTGGCTGTCGTTCGTGCCGTAGGCCTTCGACCACGTGTAGCTCGCGACGAGGCCGAAGGCGTCGAACTGGCGGGAGCCCGTCAGCTCGACGCTCGTGTACTCGGTGTACGCGCCATCGGGCGTGCGCAGGCGGAAGATGGCCTCGTTGCGGCCGTTGCGCGTGCCGATGATGTCCGTCCCGTCCGCGTTCCACAGGAGGTTGACCTCGTCGTCCTCCCAGAAGTTGCGGGCGACCTCGTAGGTGAACGTCACGTCCATCGCCCAGCCGTCCCCGAGGTCGCGCCCGAGCCCGAGGTCGAACTCGTCCGAGCGCGGATTCTTCAGGTCGTCGTGGACCACGCCGTAGGGTGCGACGGCGTAGACGGGCTCCGCGGACCACGCCCCGTCCTCCCACGCGTAGAGGCCGTAGCCCTTGCTGCGCCGGTTCATCAGGTCCGACACGGCGAGGAAGCCGGTGTCGTAGAAGCGCCCATAGTAGCCGTGGAGGCTGGTCTTTCCGTCGTTGGTCAGGTCGTAGGCCGCACCGAAGCGCGGGCTCAACGTGCCGCGCTGGAAGGCGGTCTCGCCGACGTCGTTCCGCAGGGACGCCCAGTCCCAGCGGAGGCCCGGTCGGATCGTGAGGCGGTCGACCGGGTTCCACACGTCCTGGAGGTAGGCGCTCGCGAGGGTCCCGCGGAGGACCGTCGCCATCTCGTTGTCGTTGCGCTGCTGATACACCGGGACGTATCCGTCGAGGTCGGCGGGCTCCGTCGTGTAGTCTTTCAGCGTGACCGAGGTGACACCCGGAAACACATCGTCGCTGAGGACCATCTCGGCCTGCGCGCCGAGCTTGATCTGATGGTCGCCGAAGGCCGTCAGGTAGCGCGTCCAGCTCGATGTCACCGAGCCGCGCGTCCGCTCGCCCAGGTAGGCGTACGGGAACTGCCCGGCGTTGAAGGCGTCCGGCGAGTACGCGAGCCATGCGTCGTCCGCGTCGCGCGTGCACGCCGCGATGTCGGCCGCGTCGCGGCACCCCACGGGAAGGTACTGGATGTCGCTCTTCTGGAAGTACAGCTGAGTCTGGACGACGTTCGCGTCCGACGGCGTCCAGAGGTGCCCGAGACTCGCAATCCACCCGCCTTGCCTCTGGATTGTCTCGCCCTTCGGCAGCGTGTAGGGATCCTGCTCGGTGTTCTCGATGTCGGCCGGGTCGCCCTGCACCTGGAACCACACGCGGTGCTGGTCGCTGGGACGCCACGTGAGCTTGCCGAAGTAATACAGCGAGCTCCAGTCGCGCGGCGCCATGGGCTGGTCGGCCGGACGACCGACCGCGTCGTCGACCGGCGTGGCCTCGGTCCGCTGGTTCATCTGGAGACTTCCGAAGAACCAGAGGCGGTCCTTCACGAGCGGCCCGCCGAGGTTGAGCGCCAGGCTCGACGCCTGGAACGGTGCGTCGGCCGGCTCACCGGGGAGCGGCGTGTAGAGGCGCGTCTTCTCGCTGCTGTACAAGAGCTGCGCGTCGCCCTGGAACGTGTTGCCGCCCGAGCGCGTGATGATGTTGACCGCGCCGCCGAGGCTCCGGCCGTACTCGGCGTCCATGCCGCCGGTCACCACCTGCAGCTCCTCGATGGCGTCGAAGTTCATGTTCTGGCTGAACGTGCCCGTCACCGGGTCGGTGTTGTTCACGCCGTCGATGTAGAACTGGTTCCCGTTGTCGAACCCGCCGCGCGCGTGGACGTTGCCGGACCCCACCACGCCCGGGGCGAACGAGGTCGCGGACTGGTAGTCACGCCCCGGATTCGGGATGTCGCGCAGGTTTTCGCGGCTGAGCACCGCGCCGGAGGAGACCCGCTGCACATCGAGCGCCGGCTTGACCTCCTGCACGGTGAGTTCCTCGGTCCCGACCGCGAGCGCGAGCGCGATGTCGAGGCCCGTCGTCTGGCCGGTCGCCACGCGCACGCCGGTCGCCTGGTACGGTAGGAACCCCTCCTTGCGCGCTTCCACCTTGTACTCGCCCGCCGGGAGCGCAGGCAGGCGATACGCGCCGTTCTCGTCCGTGGTCGCCGTCGCACCGCCGATGAGGTTGGCGCCGCGCACGGAGATCGTCACGCCCGGAACGGCGAGCCCGTCGGCGTCGACGACCTCCCCGCGGACCTGGCCGGTGACCTCCGCGGCCTGCGCGTGGGGGGTCTGGAGAAGGGCGAGCAGGGTGAGCGTAGGGAGAGGCACGCGGTTGCTCCGTGGCGCCCTCCCCGGGTAACCGGGGGTGAAGCCTGCAACGAGGAGACCCGCCGATGAACGTCACCACGTGGAACGTCAACTCCCTGCGCGTACGTCTGGAGCGCGTGCTCGCGTGGGTCGACGCGCACCGCCCCGACGTGCTGTGCCTTCAGGAAATCAAGTGCGTCGACGCCGACGTGCCGCACCTGCCGTTCGTGGAGCGCGGCTACACGCTCGTGTCGCACGGACAGAAGACCTACAACGGGGTCGCCATCCTCTCGCGACACCCGATGACGGACGTCGTACGGGGACTCCCCGACGCGGTGGACCCCCAGGCGCGCGGCATCGCGGCGACGGTCGGCGGAATCCGGGTCGTGAACCTCTACGTGCCCAACGGCGGCGACCTCACCTCGGACAAGTACCCCTACAAACTCGGCTGGCTCGACACCCTCGCGACGACGGCCGAGACACTCGCGACGACGCCCACGGTGATGTGCGGCGACTTCAACATCGCGCCCGCGGACGACGACTGCTACGACCCCGCCGGCTGGGCCGGACAGGTGCTGGTGAGCGCGCCGGAACGCGCGCGTCTCAAGCGTCTCCTTGACCTCGGGTACGTGGACGCGTTGCGACGCGTGGACGGACGCGCGGGGCGATACACCTGGTGGGATTACCGCGGTGACAGCTTCGCGCAGGGCAAGGGCCTGCGCATCGACCATCACCTCGTCAGCGCGCCGCTCGCCCCGCGAATCCTCGACGTCACCATCGACCTCGAGGCCCGCGCGAGCGGTGCCACGCAGCCCAGCGACCACGCACCGGTGACGCTGTTCCTGCGCGACGAGGCGCCGGACCGTGCATAGCGTCCCCGTCGTGCGACGCATCCCGATCCTCGTGGTGTCCGGCTTCCTCGGCAGCGGCAAGACGACGCTCGTCCGGGCGCTGCTGGGTCACGCCCAGGAGCGCGGACTGCGCGTCGCGGTCGTCTCCAACGAGTTCGGCGCCCTCGGCATCGACGAGGCGCTGCTCAAGGGTGGCGGCGAGCGCTTCGTCGAGCTGGCGGGCGGGTGCGTGTGCTGCGAGCTGAGCGACGAGCTCACCGACACGCTCGAGGCGCTCCGCGACGAGGTCGATCCGGACTGGATCGTCATCGAGACGAGCGGGTTGGCGCTCCCCTACGAGACCCAGCTCAACTTCTATCGGCCTCCGACGGACGCGTGGGTCGGGGACGAGGCGGTCGTCGTCGTCGTCGACGCGGAGCGGCTGCGCGACGGGGAGGATCTGGACGGCACCTTCGAGGACCAGGTCGGGAGCGCCGATCTCCTCGTCCTCCACAAGATGGACCTGGTGGACGCCGACGCGCTTCCGCGGCTCGAGGAGCGCCTCTCGGCGCTGAACCCCGATGCGCCGATCCTGCGCGCCGTACACGGCGACGTCGACCCGGACGTGCTCTTCCCGGACGAGCGGGCGTGGGCCGATGGCCGCCGCCGCACACGGCCGGGGCCGGCGTGCGACCACGCGCCCGGGACGGCCTGCGACCACGCGCCTCCCCACGGACACCACGACGCCTGGGTGACGGAGGAGCTCGCGGTGCCGGCGGGTCTCACGCCCGAGGCGGCGCACGCCTGGATCCACGCGCGCCGGGGCGTGCGCACGAAGGGTTTTGTCATGACGACGGAGGGTGTGCGCATCGTGCAGGGCGTCGGCCGACGCACCGAACTGCTCGTGCCGGATGGACGCGCCGTCGCGGACGGGCTCGTGGGGCGCGTGGTGTGCATCCGCCGCGCGTGACAGCGCGAGCGCGTGCGATACATGCCATTACACCCGGACGCGCCCGCGTTGTCGCAGCTTCGCATCCACGACCACTTCCAGCTCGAGTTCAAGCGCGACATCCCGCTCGACGCCCCGGGGGCCAGCACCCTCGAGATCTGGTTCTGGGTGCCCGGCCAGCTCGGTCTCGACGAGCCCGTCTTCCACAAGGAGGCGTTCTACCGCGACCTGACGGCGTACGTCCGCTTCCACACGCCCCGCATGCCCCGGGACGCCGTGCTCGAGCGCATCGGCGCGCTGCAGGGACGCGTCGCCGCGCTGGCTGCGTCCCCCGAGGACGGTGCCGCGTTGGAGCGCGACCTTCGCTTGTTCGCGGCGATGTTCCGCGCCGTACAGCGGGACGGCACGCGCGCCTCGATGCCGCGGGAAGCCCACGCCACGGACGCGCTGGCCCGACACCTCGCGACCGGACGCGACGCGCTCGCGCGGTTCCGCGAGCTGCGTGCGCACGGGGCCGACGCCCCGTCCCCATGGCCCGCCACGCTCGCCGCCCTCGAGGATTACCTCTCCCAGCAGGCGATCGAGGGGTGGTACGCCCTCCTCGCGGCGTGGAGCGGCCTGGACGACACGCCGTCGGAGGCGCTCCGCGAGGCGATCCGCACCGAGACCGCCACGCGCGACGCGGGCGGGCTGCAAGGCGCGCTGGACCCCGACGATGCACTCCGGAACGAGCGCTTCGTCACGCGCATGAACGCGTTGAAGAAGTTCGTGCTCGCCGTGCTCCACGTGCGTCTCGAACACTCGCGCCGCACGCAGCACGTACAGGATCTGCTCTTCGGCCTCGCGGCGGCGCTCGCGATGCTCGTGGCCGTCGCCTTGCAGCTCTGGACGATGTGGACCGTGGGCATTCCCTCCGGGCCGAGCTCCGGACCGGCGCTGTTCACCTTCGTGACGACCGCGGTGGGCGGCTACATCCTCAAGGATCGCATGAAGGAATGGCTCAAGGGCTGGTTCGCGCAGGGCATCCCCCGGTGGCTGCACGACAGGCGCATCGACCTCGTCGCGGAGGGCGGACCGCTCGGCTCGGTGGAGGAGACCGTGCGCATCCTTCGTCCGGCCGAGACGCCCACGGACGTCGCGGCGCTGCGTGCCACGGGCGAGGAGGCCCTCACCGCCAGCGAGCGGGCCCGCGAGGACGTCATCCACTACCGCCGCAGCGCGTGGCTCCGGCGGGAGGGTGCACCCCCCGAAATGGACGCGGTGGACGAGATCCTGCGCTTCCACGTGCAGCGGTGGCTCCGGCGCACGGACGAGCCGACACGCGCGCTCTCCCAGGTCCAGCACGACGGGACCGTCGCGCGGATCCGTGCCGCGAAGGTGTACGCCGTGACCGCCATCGTCCGCGATGCGGGGCGACTGGCCCGCTACAACGTCGTGCTCAACCGCAAGGGCCTCCTGCGCGTGGAGCGCGTGCCCGCGCCCCCCTCGCGCGCGTGATACGCCCGCGCCGAACCATCGGGAGCACGACGTGAACGGTCGACACCTCACCCTCGAGAGCCCGCACATGGGCCGCAAGGTCCACGTGTGGTGCTACGGCCACTTCGGCCTTCCGGTCCTCGCGTTCCCGTCGGCGGCAGGGTTCGCGCACGAATGGGACAAGCAGGGCATGGTCGGGGTCCTCGAGCCGCTGATCGCCCGCGGGCGCATCAAGCTGTACTGCCCCGAGAGCAACGTCGCGGAGGCGTGGACGCGCAAGGAGAGTCCGCTCCCCGAGCGCATGCGCGCGCACCTCGCCTACGAGCAGTTCGTCCTCTCGACGCTCGTGCCCTTCATCCGGGACGACTGCCGCGGCGCCGACGTGCCGCTGACCGTCACGGGATGCAGCCTGGGCGCGATGTACGCGGCGAACTTCGCGCTGAAGCACCCCGAGACGTTCCGACGCGCGCTGTGCATGAGCGGCCGATACCTCGCGACGGCGCTCACCGGCGGCGAGAACAACCTCGACGTGTACTTCAACAACCCCCTCGCCTACCTCACGAACATGACGGGCGAAACCCTCGCGCGTGTCCAGCGCAACACCCACCTCACGCTCGTCTGCGGGCAGGGCGCCTACGAGGAGGGATGCATCGAGGAGACGGTGGCGCTCGGCCAACTGCTCGACCGCAAGGGCATCCCGAACCTGACCGACATCTGGGGTCGCGAGAGCCGCCACGACTGGGACTGGTGGCACAAGCAGGCCGGGCGACACATGACCC
>JACCDP010559347.1_pt1 | contig 10483 bp, 11 predicted proteins | sample 7445841 | NCBI WGS metagenome assembly JACCDP01 (sample SAMN15323441, study PRJNA562643) | freshwater metagenome | isolation source: river surface water | place: USA:Blue River Watershed | collected 2017-08-17
AGATGGTTTAATGGCAACAGTAACATGCGATTCGTTGAATCTTGCTCCAGTTGAATCGGAATCTCGGGAACTTTGCGAGAAGTAATTCCTTTCCGCCGGTCAGCCCGTATCTGTACAGGTGAACCGGGTGTGGTGGTGAGAGATTTTTTGCCACCATTGGCGATAGTTTCATCCGGAATGACTGGCGGTGCTACACCCATCAAGTGACAAATGAGGACCAACTTGGATTGGCAGTCCATGGTATTATCCAACATTAGGTCTACATTGCATAGTTCTAGAAGTGCTTCAGCTGTCCTAGGAAGGATTTTTGAAAAGGTCAGTACCTGAAATAGTTGCAGCGAGGAAGAATTTAAGATACCTGAGGACAGACACGTGTTTCTGAGCTGCGTTCAGGGCCTCTTTCAGAAAGAAACGTGCCTCACGTGGCGATGCAGTGTACAAATAGATGCGGGCAACGTTCATAGCACCAAAAAGAAAGTGACGAAGAGCGTTCCACTCTTGTCCGGGAAAATCCCAGCTATTTTGTTGTTGTGCATGTTGAACGTAGCATTTGAGCGAGGTGTAAGCAAACTGAGCGGCTTTCACACCGGCCTGGACAGGCCCAACTTCATTCGATGGCGAGATTTGGCTCAACTCTTCGGGCAAGACGGAGAGAAGACTGCGCAACAAGTTGCCTTGTGATATAAGTAGCAATACGCTTTTTGATGGTGTTTCGCTACACAAAGCAGGCGATCGCAAGACTTTTTCATCAAGAATTTGCCAGGATTCCGTAAACTTGTGTTGAAAGTATTTGGACCAGGCGAAACTCAAGAAAAAGTGGATTTCGTCCTGGGTGACTAACGTTTTCTTCTCTACGAGTTCCTGGCAGCGATCGAGTACTCTGGTTTCAAGAGTCCAGTCAAGTTTGAGCAGTTCCGAGGCGGCAAGTACAAGCTCTTCATCAGATTTCACTGATTCGGCCAATTTGAGCGTGATTAACCATGAGCGGGCACTGAAACAGTTTTCCAGTTTTAAAGAATCAAACGATTAACAGAATTCAAGTGTATGACTACCTGAAAAAACTGTTTCCGTTGAGGCTAAAATAGTATCCCAAAGACTTGAGACAATTAAAAATGACATTGCTGTAATGTTTTGGAGTCCAGCCAAACTGGACTAGTTCCTCCCACTGTTGTAAGCATTTGACCATCCATTCTTGATTTTTTAGCTCTAACTCCAATTTCAGGTACGAGTATGAAACTGCGTCCAACGAAGTTCCATCATTTGTCAAGCTCGTGGCATCTTCTCCAGGTGGCACTTCAGCATTGGAGTTACTCTGAATTAAGGGGCCAAGTGACTCCATTTCTTCCTGTTTTAAAAAACGATGAATTAGTATCCCATATTATCGTTCGGCGAGTGATGGATAAATCCGACCTCTGTTTTCTTCTTCAACATCTCCTGCTGACTAACGAACAGCTCCAAATAAGCCAATGCAAGATATGCTTGGCCCTGCGATTGAATATCGCCCATTGCAGCATGCGCCGCGAATTTACCTACAGATTTCTTGGCTGCTGTATGCCTTAACTCATAGTTGTCTCCTTCACGAGACATTAGGTAGTATGATACACCTTTTTGAAAAGGAGACTTTGCGAGTGCGGTTGCTTGTTCCGCCACTGCGCTAACAGCAGCTTTCGGCACTGACCTAAACTCAAGTAAAATTCAACTGATTGTTATAATCATGATTTGATCATCTAAGGATTCTTACCCTTTTCTTCGATCAAGAGCTTGAAATTCCTCAAGAAGGAAATCCCAAACAGAATTTGAATCCAGTGTCAAATTGGTCTGTTTGAATAAATCCGCTACCGTCATTTTCTGTTTCCAAATGTTTAAAAATGTAGATTCATTGTTGATCGAATTTTTAGGTATGCAGATTACCAAAAAGTTACTATCGGCAGGCTGATATCCGTGATTAACGTCGCGCTTGAAACGACTCCACATGGCAAAGAAGAGTTGTTCTGTTGCGATGCTTTTACAGCGGATTTTCCCACTTGATTCTTCCCGAATGTAGTACGATGACAAACAATAAAGAAAATCGCCGATAGCCCCGCTCCAATCACGTATAGCCTTACGACTTTCATAAAGGGTCGTAAATCGGGAGGAAAAAGTGTTTGTCGCCTAAAATTGTAAAATATGATATTTTTACTTAGTTAAGACCTAGGAGCAACTACACCAACCTCCCCTTCAGAAATCTCCAGAGACTGGTTAATAACTTGGTTAATAATCATATATTCGAGTGCTTTTCGGAAGTACGTAGATGAGCTGGGGAAATCCGACTTTTGAAAATAGATGACGCCCACGTTGTATGCGGTACTTTCTGAGGGATAAGAAATGAAATTACTCAAATAATGGGATCGTTTCTGCCTTTTTTTTTGTTGCGTCACCTGCGATAGATATGATGTTGCTCGAGCCTTTACCCTGGTCCTTAATTCCTTGTGTATAAAGTTGATCGACATGATGAAATACGGTTTTGCACAGATCGATCTTGGAGAGATCAAGCTTTACTAAATGGAAACTAATGGAACAGGCACGAGAAAGACATCTGATTCTCAGGTTTGTCGGATCGATCTGCATATTAGCTTCGGCGACCGCCCCTAGACGATCAACTTCTTGGCAGAAATGAAGTAAAATATTGATGGTAGAAGCCATTTGATTTTTTCGATCCCATTTCGTCTCGGCTGACTGGCTTAGTGCTACACCCGAGTAGTTCAGAGCAAGAATAACGATTCGAACCATGACGACTTCAAAATCTTTGGTCAAAAAATGTTTCCAGTTTTTTGAGGACATGTCGATCTCCTTGTCATTTGATTTGAACAAGTTGAGCACTAAATCAATTAGCCATGTGACTTGCTTGCTTTCCTGAATATCTTTGGCTTTGGATTTGAGCTTGGTTGTGCGGTCTTCATGTTGGTTTGATGAACTTGAATGGAACACTAAATGAGTCCACACTTGAAGCAATGATGACACACCATGAGATCCTTTAACTGTGTGGTTACTGAAGTACAACAAAAACTCATCAAATACAGATCCTGCCAGTTTAAATGAAGCACTTGAAGTTTCCTGTACAGCAACTATAAGTTTATCTATTACTCGATTCCAGTAGTTACTTCCACTGTGGACCGAGATTACAAGAGACAGACTCCTGTATATGAATGCAAGTTCACTGTTCACTTTGTTGGCAACACTCCACATCTGAGCAAAGAAATTGGCTACAATGGACTCCACATCTTTCAAAGTCTTGTCAAACTTCCTTATGCAAGAGAGAAATGTTTTTGACAACATAACACAGATCTCTGAGTTTTCTTCAGAAGTCAATAAAAGTGTCACAAGGTGATAGAGTGACAGCACTCCTTGTGTAAACTCTGCATCTTCAGCTGTGAAATCTTGAGAACAGTCAAGAATAGCACAACACTCTTGCATGAATTCTTTCACACTTTCTTCATTCTTGTTGACAGGGTTGATTTTTAGCTGGCCTGCAAGACTTCGCAAAAGCTTGAAGGCTGTTCTTCCGTCAACATCCCTCTGATTTTCCTAAGCCAACACAAACAGAAACTTAAAGTTGAAATCTACATCTAAACGGCAACACGTTCAATCTTACCTTAAGCAAGTTTGCAGCTTTATCAAACTGCCTGGATTTGATACAAGTTAAAATACCGATGTGACAACTCATTTTTCTAGTATAGGCGATGGTAAACACGCCCGATAAACTATTATTATTGAAAAACAAAATTAAAGAAACAAGGAATTCAGTTACACACTCAAAATTGCGCCATGTTCGTTTTACTCGCCATAACAAACTTTGAAATTGGCGACATTGCCGCACTGGAATTTTACTACATCGTTTCGCACTGAATGTCGAAAACCGCGAAAACTATAAAACTTGTCAGAAATAATATTTACTAGTTCACCAAAACATTTTAGGGTTTTATTTAAATGTTTTCCTGAAATATTATTTTCTGTCTTGAAACTATTAAATCTAAATTTCTATCAGATACGCAGATACGGATTGAAACCATATTTCCCTAGTTATCAATTTGTGATTACAAAACATCCTATCATGCTGACTGTCGTGACTGACTGAAACATCGTTACCGTCCATAATCAATAACATCTAGAACGTAGACCTAAGCTATTAGAAAAAACACTCCAATTTTCTGTTGAAATCATTTAAAATTAACAACAAATCCAACATGACACAGATGACAGATTACCATACAACGCCGAATAGATTTATAAATTTTAATGTTGTTTTAATGTATAATACGCGCCGCTTGGAGCGCTTTTGATAGGTCTCTTAATTGATGTAGATCTCATGCTAGAAAGGACGGGAAGTTTGGCCGTGGTTTATCGACACAATAACAGATAGTCGACGCACTAATCATATAAAGGTGTTCGAAATTTCACACGGGAACATTTCATTTTGTTCATTCAGTCCTGTCGGAACAACAACAACTCGTTAGTTTTTATAGTGGAAACGGTTACGTAACTTTTATCTTCTATTTACCTTTGTAACATAGTAAAAATGAACAATGTTCCGTATTTCGGACCCGAGGACGTCAAGGCTTCCCTTAAATATGAAGAACTTGTTCCAGCTTTAGAATTGGCTTTAGCTGATTTTTCTAAAGGATCAGACGGAGGAGTTAGTCAGCCACTCAGGGCTACCGCTGAAGTCACGAAACACAACGGGTCAGAAAATAAATTTACTCATATTTCTCATTTAAATCATGTTAAACCAATTCCAGGTTTCTAGCAGCAATGCCCGCGTACGTCGCATCACGACACGCCTTAGCATGTAAACTAGTTACCTTCTATCCGAATAATTCGTCCAAAAATATGGACACTCACATGGCGACGATACTTTTATTCGACGAATCTTCCGGAATAATTAAAGCAGTTAAAAAACTTTTGAGCGCAATATTTATTATTTTTATTTATTTGTTAGTTTTTTTGTTACCTAAAATAATGAATGTTATATTTTTTAGATAATGGACGGCGAAGTGATAACTGCCATGAGGACGGCCGCGGTTTCGGCAATCGCTACCAAGTATTTAGCAGAAAAGAAAGATGTTTTGGCTGTTCTTGGATCCGGTGTCCAAGCTAAAGCACACGTTGATGCCTTTTGCAAACTCTTCCCAATTAAAAAAGTAATTTTTTTCACGCGTCCGGACATTGAAAACTAATTCATATAGGCTCAGCGGCTTTTGCTTACAGATAAATATATGGAATCACAGACCACAAGGCGCTGAACAACTTGCCAAATATGTGAACGAAACGTTTCAAATTGAAACAAAAGTTTTCGCAAACGTCGAAGCTTGTGTAAAAGAGGCTGATGTAGTTGTGGCGGCCACTTTCGCTACTGAACCAATCCTAAAAGATTGTCCAATGAATCCGTGGGTTCATATAAACTGTAAGAAAATATTGAGCCTAGTCATGTAGCTAGTTTGTTAAACTGAAAACAAATTTGAAAATACGAATTAGCTGTTGGAGCACCGCGCCCGCAATGGCAAGAGCTGAGTGAAGAACTTATGAATACATCGGTGGTTTACGTCGATTCACTTTTGTCAGCTACCAAAGAATCGGGTGATGTCATTAAATCCGGAGCAGTGATTTATGGGGAAATCGGAGAAGTGTTACTAGGAAATAAGAAAGCTGAAACTACTCGACGTACTGTCTTCAAATCATTAGGTATATCCAATAACTACCCATTTAGTTTAGCTAACCTCTATACCTCTATTAGATATATCTACATCTATGTTTAATATCTGTTGGATGGACAGGACTTGCCTTGGAAGACGCTGTTTCGGCCGGCCTTGTTTTCGATGTGATTGAAAAGAGAAGAAACAACTCATAACAAAACAATTAAACTGTAAACTTTTTTGTATTCAATCGAACCAAAAGAAAACTGAAGATGACAATAAAACTTGATTGAGAAAAATTACATGAAATCAACTTCATCTTCTAAGCGCCATGACGCACGATGACGAAATCTGGCTGTCTTTGATGAACGATGTGCGCTTGTTTCGCCAGAGGCTCGGATACGGGGCTGAAGATGTCGGCTGATTGAGCAGCAGCGTGTTCAACGCTGAAACGATGATGGATACCTCGACGTAGAGCTTCTTTATTCGCCTGATCGTGCGAGTCAAAGTTCCCTTGCAAAAGGCTGATGTTCAACGTAAAAATCTTTGTTACGGGGATGCACCTCTTGTGGACCAACATCAATCCAACTCCGCATTTCCAATCGTGAAACTGAGCACAGGTACGAGAAATTTCCGCCGGAGATAATTCCGGAGTAGAACCGAAAGCGGATGATTGCCCACCCACCCACGGTTCGAATGGAAAAGTCGCCGGCGATTCCGGCTCGACCTTCGAATCGTCCTCGGATAAGTCAATCAGATCAGAAATTGCGGATACATTCCCAACTGGCTGTTCATTATTATCGGAAGATTCGGGGGCAAATGACTGAGGATCGGTTTTGTTGATATCAACCGGATCGGGAATCACGGATACATTCTCAGCTGGTTGTTCATTGTTATCGGAAGATGCGGGGGCAAGTGACTGGGGATTGGTTTGGTCGGTATCAATCGGATCGGGAATCACGGATACATTACCGACAGACGATTCTGTGTTGGAAACAAATGACTGGGGGTCGGCCAAGGTTTGTGCTGGATTAACAGAAGACGCACAGCCATTTTGGCGCTCCAAGCTGTCCGCTGTTGAAGCCACTGGAGAGGTGGGAGATGACGATCGAAGCGCTTCAAACTGAGCCAGGAATTCTGCTACTATGTATCCAAAAACAACTGCATCGTTGGTGACAAGGTCGTCATCTGGAACGTGGATTTTGTGTTCCTTTTTAAACACTCGGATGAAGTCGTTTCCTACTTTGTTGCGAGCCGATTCAATGTCGATTAGAATTCCTGGTGGTTGTTCGGGCACTTTACATTTTCCAGTGATCACTGTGACTCCTTGCGCGCGAATTGCTTCAACGGCCATAGCGGGTGGAGATCCAACTGGGAAATCTGCTTCGTGAATTTCGTTGGTCAACACTCGATGAGGTCGGTACGGCCCAATGAGTACGTTCTTGTTTCCATCGATGGTGCATATATGATCCACATCACTTATAATGTCCCAGACGACTTCGAATGTCCACGGGCGTCTTGCACTTTCCGGATCATTCGGGATCTTGATTTCGTTTCTGGGTTCTGGAACGGCTTCTTCCGCAAAGTTTACGATACGAGTTTCATCCAACTTCTTAGCCACTGTTTCAATCTTAGCAACTATTTTTATGCCGAAAAACCCAAGTACCTTGGAAACAAACTTTTTAGCTTTCATTTTGATTGAAATTTGATTTACGTTAGTTTGTCAGTTAGTGATTTCAACGTACACCTTTGAGTGTCGATTAGCCGAAATACATTCCGCAAGCGCAACTCTGATCATTTGCAGGTTATTTACATTTAGTATAAGTTTTCTATAAAGAAATTAACGGTAGTTTAAAATCGAAACGGATTTTTCCGACCAAATTCTATCCGTTTCAATTCGTAATTTTGTTCAAATTCCAAAACAAGGTAAGTTTTCAAATCTCCTTTCCCATACCGGGATACCGCACTCAATTTACGAATCAACAATACTAGGTATATGATATCACTATCAGCTGACTAACGACACGACTGACTTTTTTACTCGGACGTACAAATGATTCCCAACATTTTTCTCTTTTACATTTGCGACTTTGCATCTGTCGTTTACCTAACGTTGATAATCTGTCTACGTTCTTTGCGTTGAAAATCGTCCTTATCGATGAAAAGGTTCGCTTCTGTCAAAAAGCACCTTTCGCATTCCCTCGAGTAGTTCTGGGCGCGGCTTCACTCCATTGACCCAGATCAAAGTTGTCTAAAAAAAACACGCAGCCAGTCGGGATTTTAGGTAAATGACGGAAGTGATTTTTATGCCACGTTATTGTCGTTCCCATTTCCAGCTGGGTAAAACGACGGCTAGTTGGGGCTAATGAGTAGGGAAAACGGTGTTATACCAAAATCCAATCTTTCCTCTTACTTCACTGGGTCATTCTCTATGGACTTTCCCTTTCCTCTGAGTCCATTTCCTTATTTCGACATAAATTTCTCCAGGAGGACTGACACTTGCATACCTACGCAGTCGTTGGATTTTACCGCGATCCTTCCAGTCAAGAACAACTCAGAAACTTACCTTCAGAAATGGTTGGGGATTAACAAGGCCTTCCCTGTTCCTCCGCCGGGCCGCCAATGTGGAGATGCTGGCCAGCTGGCTTCATAGTTGTCTATCTTGGCCGCCTATTGACGATTGAACAAATACGTCGTGGCGATCTGTCTGATAAACTCGGACGGATATTCTGGATACAATTTTCCTCTTCCGAACAACTATAACCGTAGATGAATAAATTATTGACACGTAAAGTATAAAAGCATGTCCGAATTGCCACCGAGCCGCAGTGACACCAGTTTCAGTTCCGATTCGAGAAGTGCCAACAAAGAAGCGGATTATATTGAACGCTTCTGTTTCTTTTCAAATCATCGAGTTACGCAAGGAAAAGTTTCGAGCGCAAAGATGGCCGAGAGCGGCACAGTGTGGAAAAGCGACTATCCTAGAAGACATATCTACTTTCTAGGCACCTTAGGATTACTATTAGGATTAGGAATCATCGTTCTGGAGGTGAGTTACTGATAAATACCATTCCGATGGTCATTTTAAAAATGTCTGCTGCTGTTGCATTTTAAGGCCACGATGGTTCAATACAGAGACGATATCCGCCTCAACGACATCCGTCACAATCCTTTACTGCCCATCGCTATCACAGGCCTTACATTTGGAGTTTACTTTGTTGTACTGTCTGTCGTAACTGCCTGCGCTGCCAAATCTAAATCCCGATGCATGTAAATTGTTTTTAATACAATTTATTAGAGATTTCTTAATGGTTATATTCGCTACGAATTTCAGAACCATAACGTTCCTCGTCATGAGCATAATTGCTCTTGCTCTGGATTTGTGCTTGCTCTCATTTCATGGACTTCATCTGATCACTCGCTGTAATCCCAACGAATTTGAAGGCGTCGTCATTCGGAATTGCCGTAATTTTCAACCTAGACAATTTCATAATTTCGAAGAAAATTGATTTGAAATTCTATTACCAGGCAACGAGTTTGATCATGTGCTGTTGATTATGAGACACGGCACTTCGCTCTTGTTGGTCATCATCGGAACAACACTCCATGCCGTTATCAATTTTTGCTCCATTATCATCTCGTTTTACGTTGTCTGCAGATTTGAGCAGGTATGAGAAACACTAATGCGTTCAAAATTCTTAACAAAATAGAATCCATCCTTGTTTGGTTCTAAAGTAGAAATACCTGATCAACGACGGCAATTCGCATCACGGCCATCACCGCAACAAGTAATAACATCTTCACCCTTTATATTTCATCGCATCATCCGAATTTCAAGTTAAATACACTATTAATTGTTGATAATATTCTTTTGTTTCATCATTCGATATCCGATCTTCAACCCGGATACTTTCTTCATTTTGCGTTTCCTGCGTGTTTTTTTATGAAAGACAACTTCCGCCGACGTTTCGACTGAAGGAAGCGTGAAACCGGAACTTGTCTAGCATAAAATTAGAAGCTGGCGTGTAGACACTTTTTGTCAGTTCAAAAGTGAGTGATCAAGTGTCAATATGCCGATTAAAATTATAACCCGTCCAGACGAGACAAAGAAATGGCTTAGATCGGTTTATACCCAAATTATAGATCATTCTTTAAGATGGGTATACGTTTTAGCCTTAACTGGATGTACATTATTTGTAGCCATAATTGGATTTCAGGTATGCTCATACTTGAATGGTTTCCAGTTTTAAATTTTATCGACGTCTCAATCGGTATACGTCATTTATACAGACGTTAATGATAAAGGCTTATAAAGAGCACGAAGGACCGCACGAGGTGCCGTACAATCCTTGGTTTTACGCTAGCATAAATGGTCTAGCCGTGTGTGTTTACGTTGTTCTACTTTCAATGCTAGTACTTGGGTCTGTCCGAGCTTTTTCAAGAAGATTGTAAGTAAATAGTTTTAAATATAATTTCTGATAACAAATAGGCTAATATCTAATGAATCACCTTTTTTATCAGTACAGTGTCATTTTTCTCGATGACGCTTTTGGGGTGTATTCTGCTCGATACAGGCCTCTTCTTTTTCTATCCCTTACGCCTTCTGGTTCGATGTAGCCTTCAGGACTTTGACGGCATTATGCGCAATTGTCGTAGGTTCATATAGAATTAGGTTTTAAAGTTTCCTGCGTATGTGATATTCCAGATCTTCAGGCACTGAATTCAGTGATATTCTAATGGTGATCCGACATGGTAGTACACCAATTTTGCTTACAATAGTAGGCATTCTTCACGGTATACTCATGGCATATTCA
>JACCDP010653938.1_pt1 | contig 10482 bp, 5 predicted proteins | sample 7445841 | NCBI WGS metagenome assembly JACCDP01 (sample SAMN15323441, study PRJNA562643) | freshwater metagenome | isolation source: river surface water | place: USA:Blue River Watershed | collected 2017-08-17
CCGCCAGAAGCCGAAGGAGCCGCGACTTGGCCAAGCCAGGTGACTTCCGTATTCGTGCCGAAGTGAAAGGCCCAGTCGCCCCCGTAAACCGTAGCCCCCAGAAGCGTTTCTGCTCCGTAGCCCGTCATCGTACGCGTCGGAACATAAGAAAGAGTCGCACTCCCCACCTGAGCCACCTCGGCCCGGACGCCGAAATCAAAGAGCATCCCAAAGCCAAAGCCGCCATGGGCGAGCTCGGGCATAATCAGATCGCCGGCAAAAGCGCTCGGCGCCATCCAAAAGAAAAGCCCCAGCTTCAGAGAAAGAAGAACCCGATTCATGGGAAGCTCACCGAAGTCGTGGCCCCACTCAAACCGGAGGCCGATACTGACAGCGTAGCCGATCCCGTGGCTGTCGTCCGGTAAACATAAACGGGAACTAAGCTGTCGCCCACGTATCCGTTCACGGTCGTCACTGGATAACTACAGGCTGAGTCGAGGAAGAAGCTGGCTCCCGAAGGTAGGCCCGAGAAAGTGAATGTCCGAGTGGCCGTCAAGGTCGCTACCGCGCCGTCGCTCGCTCGAATTTGAACGGGGAACCCCGTGCAAACACCGACGGCAACGCTCGCCGGCGGACTCAGGAAGGCCAGCTGGGAAGCCACGGGAGTCACCGTTAGGGCTCGCGTTGCAGAGGTGAGACCCGATGAACTGACCGTGAGCGTGGTCGCTCCCGACAAAGTGGGCTTGTAGTAAAAAGTAGCCGAGCTACTTCCGCTGGATTGATTGAGTTGGGTGATGGTCGACCCAGCCGAGCAGCCGCTTGCGCTATGAAAAGTACCACTGCGGCTACCGTCAGAAAGGCTGTAGGTCAGCGTGGTGGAGGGCGCCACAGTGTTCAAGGAGGAGTCCATCAGCAAGACGCTATAAGCGGTGCATACCCCCATCGAAAGCGTCGTGCTGCCCGAGCTAAACGCGATCTGCGAGGGAGTGCCGCCCAGGAAAGTAAAAGTGCGCGAAGCTGAGGTCAGTACAGACTGCGAATCGGAGGCCGTGACGGTCAGGGTTCCTCCTGCAGAATCCTTCACATAGAACGATCCGGCGCTCGACCCGGTCAGTGTGATGGAACTGATAGGAGCGCTCGTGCACGCCGAGTTCGAAAAAAACTGCGTGGTCCCGAGCGTCGATGAAAGAAGGACGCTCAAGCTCGTTCCCACCGAGGCGGTCAGGTTACCCTCGTCCTGCGCTGCAACCGTAAAGACTCGGCAGGTGCCTCCGGTAATGTTCTGCCCTGACGAAGGCGCATTCGTGTAGACCAGCTTCGAGGCGACTCCGCTGGTGTAGCTGATGCTTCGAGTTGCAGAGGTCAGAACCGAGTTAGGGTCCGACGCCGTGAGAGTCACGGTTCCAGCGACATGGCCTTTTACATAGAAGGAAGAGCCGCTGGAACTGGAAACCGTGACTGATGAGATTTCCGTTCCCGCAGAACACGCAGGTGACGAATAAAACTGGGCGCTCCCGTTCTGGCTCAGATTGACCGGAACCGAAGGAGAAGGAGTGATAGCCGTGTTGCTGCTATTGCGAACCTGAACGGTGAGCGAGCCACAGGTTAAAGCTGAAACGGTGCCACTCACTCCGCTAGAGAAGACGAGCTGCGTTCCCGCATTGCTGGAAACATTCAAAGTCAGACTCGCCGCCTGTAAGTTCCCCGCCTGATCGGTGAAACTTAAAATCAGTCCTGAGGCCGCCGAGTTTAAGCGGTAGTAGACGTATCCAGACGAAGACGATGTGGAAATCGTGCCCGAGTTTGCGGCGTTGAGCTGATTATTGCAGTCGGTGAGATTTGAATAGAAACTTCCCCCAACTGAGCTATCGGAAACTAAGTAGGTAACTGGACTCGAGACCGCCGAGTTTACGCTCGCTGAGTTTTGAGAATAAACACCGATGAACGTGCAAGCGCCCGCCAAAACGCTGGTTCCCCCGCTCGCCGCCACTGATAGTTTGACCGGCGGAGCTAACGTCACGCTTAGAACTTGCGTATCCGCGATCATTGAAACCGCCGTCACTTGAACCGTCGCCGTCGTCGCACTCGTCGATTTGAAATAGACGTTCTCAAAACTCCAAGCACCCGCCGGTGCGGTGGCCTGGGTCATCGGGGTCGTGCAGGTCGCGTTGGAATAGATCGCACCCGAGCCGCTGATGACCGAGAAACTGAGCGTTGCTGCATTCGAGTTCACCACGTCATAAAGGCTTGCGTCTTTGAAGCTGACTGAAAGCCGTTGGCAATCGACGGTGGTGAAAGAAGTCGAAGAAGGGGTGATATTGAGAATGGTGGCAGGGCCCGCGCCCAAGCTCAGAACGAAACTCCCAGAAGTCAGCCCGGTGGCCTGTGCGGTAAGCGTCAGATTGGGCGACGAAGCCGTTTGGCTATAATAGAAAGTCCCGGAGGTCGAACCCTGGGGAATCGTGAGCCCACTGACTAGGGAGGAGCAACTGCTGTTGGAGTAAAACGCACCGGTGCCGCTCGCCCCACCTAGGGTCACTGAAGCGGACTGAGTCCAAGCAGCCAGGACCCCGTCCGCGTTCAGAAGCTTCACCGTGAAAGCCGCACACTGACTGGTACCGATTGCGCTGGGGCCGGTGATACTGAGCTGGGTCGCCGGAGCGGTACTGATCAGGAGCGTCGCAGTCCCCGAGGTCAGACCCGTCGCTGAGGCCGTCAACACCGAAGTGCCCGCAGAAGTTCGCTTGTAATAGACCGAGACTGAGCTCGCTCCGGCTGTCGCTGCAACCGCAGAAGTCTGACTCCCCGCTGAGCAACTGGAGGATGAGTAAAACGCCCCTACCCCGGCACTGGATAAGGCGATCGAGGCGCTAGACGGGAAGAGGGTCGAATTCCCCGAGCTATCCGAAACTCCCAAATCAAAAGCCAAGCAATCGGTAGTCGTCCCTGAACCTGGCCCACTCCAGGTCAACTGCGATGCCGGAGGAGCGACGATCGCGACACTCAAACTGGCAGAAGCCAGCCCCGACGCCGATGCCTGAAGAACCGCGGGACTCAGGGCATTAGCTCTCTTCAGGTAAAAGGGAACGCTCGAAGAGCCTGTTGGAATCGAAACCTGACTGATGGCCTGAGTGCAGCTTGAGTCCGAGTAAAACCCCACTCCTGTGGACAAGGTGCTCAAGGAAACCACCGTCGTGCTTTGAGCAGGAACGCCGTTCCCCCCGCCATCCTGGGTCAGAACCGAATACGCGCCGCAAGCGTGAGCTTGAAGGCTGGCCGAGCCGCTGAGCGCAAGCTGGGTCGGGGCTGAGCTATAGACCGTGAGGCTCAGGGAATCCGAGAGGGCAAGGTAGCTTGCCTGTAAAACGACCGCGCCGCCCGTGGTTTGTCGGTAATAGAAGCTGGCAGTCCCTTGGTGCGCCGGGATGACGACCGACCCGCCGAGAGCGTTACTGCAGCCCGCGTTCGAATAGAAGGTTCCACTCGAACTTCCGGATCCACTGGTCCCCAATGTGACCGCCATGGGGTTCGAGCTCTTGGTCAGGGTGCTCGAAGCGCTTTTCTGAGTCACTGTGAGGAGTCCGCAGTCTGAAGTTCCCTGGGATGATGGCCCCTGAAGATCCAGACTGGCCACCGCCAGGTACCCCACGGTCAGTGTATCGCTCCCACCAGCCAGGCCCGTGGAACTAGCTTGAAGGATCGGCGAACCGGGAAGAGTCTGGGAAAAGTACACAACCGCACTGGAAGCCCGAAACGGCATCTGGACGCTCGAGGCACCCTGGGCGCAATTTCCGTCCAGATAGAACCCCCCACTACCTGTGTTGGCCAAGCTGACCACGGTAGCGACCTTCGGATAGGTCGCCAGGCCGTCCGCACCGTAGAGTTCCAAGGTCACCGGAGCGCAGGTTCCTGCTTCAACGAAGGCATCGGCCGAGATTCTGACCTCGGAAGGCTCCAGCCGCCATGCATCAGGATCTGTGTAAAAAGACACTCCTTGAGTCATGCTGCAGCCTGAAAATGCCGCAAAAAATAACAAAAGACCAAAGAGCAGCCCGCCGCGCTGGACGCCACGCTTTGAATAAAAATTCAGGCTCAACTGGCGGCGTTCCGAGCTTCCCAGAAGGGACCCTCCCCTCTATTAAGTATGGACTCGGGGAGCCGCTCTGGGAGCGCGTCGTTTATGACACACTAAATATATTTAAAAATTTGACAGCTTTTCGGGGCCCCTTCCGAAATTTTTCTCAGTTTGTCATGTCTTTTTCTTGACGGTGGGTTCGGTGGCACTTATAAGCCCCCTCCTTGAACACAAAAACCTTCGTCGGCACTGCTGCTTTTTTGACCCTGGTTGTCCTCGCTGGACCCGGCGCCGTTCGTGCAAACGCACAAGAAAATACGGACGCCCTGACCGCGGAAATGGAACGCCACGAAGCAGGCCGTACCACCGCCTCGGCGCCCCAAACGGCGCTGCAGGCCTACGACACTCAAGAAGACACCACCCACCGGTTCAAGGCCACGATCAACACCCTGACCGTCGAGAACAAAGTCTCGGGCGCCAGTGTCTCTATCCCCATGACCGTGAAAGGCATGGCCATGGCCTATGGGCGCCTCTACATCGCTCAAGGACGAAAGGGACTCATCGCTTTTGACCTGGGCGCCCTGAAGGCCCACCAAGCCGGGAAGAAGCTCCTGGCCGTCGAGCGCATGCGGAACCTCGACGCGCACGGCCTGGCCATCGATTCCGAGCGCCAGATCGCTTTCATCTCCCGAACCCAAGCCGTCCCGGGAAAAGCGACCGCCACTTCGGGTGTCTCGGTTTGGCACTTCCCTGATCCGCGCAAACAAGACCTACCCGTCTTCCCGATCGTACCCATCGCTTTCCAGCCTGCACCCTACGCGACGGGCCTTGCGTTCGATTCGAAGGCGAGCCGTCTCTACGTCGCTGCCCGCCAGCTCGGGATCGGCTCCTTCGACGTCAAACAAAAGGGCGAGACCATTACCTTGGAAGCCCGAGGCGTGGCCCAGCCCGTGGGACAGCTCCGAACTGCCGACCCCACGACGATTTGGACAGGGATTGGCCTTTCAGCCGACCACAAATCCCTGATCCTGACTGGTCGCTCCTACGGCACCGCCGCAGAACGCCTGAACTTCGACCCCATCCAAGCTCTCAGCCTGGAGCAGTATGAGAAGCGCTTGGCTCAAACCCAAGAGCAAAGCTTCGCCGAAGCCGCCCGGGCACTCGACGCCCCGTCGGAGCGCGCCTACATCGCCTGGCTGAAGTTTGGCCAAGGCTTCTTCTCGATGCACCCGGACTCGGACTTCGTCGACGTCCTCTATAAGGCTCGGGCCATGGAGATGCTCGAAAAGGGTGAGCTCACCAAACCCGAATACGACCGCCTGATGTCCCGCGTGGCAGCGACCGAAACCACGGGCCGAATCGTCGGTGCTACATCGTTCGTGGTCGTCACGAGCATTCTGCCTGCCTTGAGCAGCATCCGCGCTGCCGGCGGCATTGGCGCCGCCACTACGGCTTTCCGGGCGGCCTTGGCTAACCCTCGGGCTTTGATCCCGGCCCTGGTGCGCTTCGTCCCGACCCAACTGAAGAGGTTCAAGAACAGCCCCCGGTTCTGGGAAATCACCATGGACTTCACTTGGTCCACGATTCTGACCTACGCGCTGGACGTTTACTTGGAGCGCCCAAAAGACCTCCTGATCCGCGACATGGTTCTGATGTCGTTCTATTCGGCCATCTTGAGCGTCGTTGGACTTTCCCCGAAAATTACCCGCATGCAACGGGCGAAAGTGTTCGCAGGCGCTGCTTTCCAATCCACCCACATCACGATGAACATCGAAGGGCGCGACAGCGAAGAGTACCTGCGCACCCAGGCCTATAGCCTGAGCTACGCCGTGGTTCCGCTGCTTCCGTGGTCGTCGCTGACCCGCTACGAAGTGTTTGAAAAAATCCTGAACTGGATCGGCACTTCGACTGGAAGCAAGCACGACAAGATCATGGCCCCGGCTCTGGCGGCCTGGTTCAAGAACCACCCGAAGTGGACCGCCGGAATCTTGTTTGCCACGAACCAGGGCTACGCCACCGTGGCTTACGTGAAGTCGGACGAATTCTACCGCTCCACCATTTGGCCTGATGCCAAAGCCCGGGAAGGTTTCCGCGCCTCGCTCGATAAAGTGACCGAGCCCTACCGCGTTTTGCTGGATCGCCCGGCAACCGCTCAGTAAGCGGCAAGGCCGTAGTCCGCAGAGCCCAAACGCCGGCCGCGCTCGCTCTTCCTTGAAGGGGCTTCTGGTGCCAAGACACGTGCGTTGGCGGTTACCTACAGCTGAAGCTTGAGTTGTAGGCAATTGCCTACAACTTCTCTGGCGTATGTACTCCGATTCCCGCACTCCAGGCTCCTCCCGGGCCTCTCTGAGCAGGCACAGGCGTTGCACAGTCGGCAGGAACCGTATGTTCCCACTTCGATTTTTTCCGTTCTTCGTCGCGTCCCTCATCCTTGGACTCCCCCTCCAGCAAGCCCGCGGAGAGGAAGCGCCTCTTCCTGGCAGCCCTCGCTGGAGCCGGAAGGAAAGAGTCAGTGCTTTTGAAAATCTCTGCGACGGCCTCCGAAAGGACTACGCGGCTTGGTCGCTCAAGAAAAAACGCGGGATACTCGACCCCGAGCGGGCCTGTGTCCAGGCCATTCAACACGAGGGCCGCCTTCCTGACCCTCGCGACAAGGCCGAATCCCAAGTGGCTTGGGCCAAGCACAATCTTGAGTTCCAAGAGCGCCTGACTCGTTGGATTTCTCGGTTCCAGGACGCCCACCTCAAGCTTCGAACTCGGGGCCTCGGTTTCTACAGCCTTCCCATCCAAATCAGCGCCTTTTCCGGCGACTCGATCCGAATCATCGGAATCATCCAAAGCAGGCTTCCCGCTTCGACTCGCCTTGAACTCGGTGACGAGGTCCTCTCGTGGAATGGTGAACCTGTCCAGAAGGTGATCCGACGCGAAATTCTGCCACTGGTTTCAGGCGGAACGCCAGATGCGGCCTTTCGAAGAGCAGCGATTGAACTGACCGACCGCCGTCTACCTTTCCCCAGAGAGGCGCTCGTCCGGCTCGGGTTCAGAAAAAACAAAACCCAAACTATCCTCTACGAAACCTTGAACTGGAGACTCTCTCGTCCCAGTTCAGACCAAACCCTTCTCGCCGATCACGCGGGGATCAATCGCGTCGAGACAGCGAGCCCCGAGAAGCTTCTGACTTACGACAGCGAAATTTCGGCACAAGATCAGGAGATTTTTTACACTTATGAAAGTGATTATAATCCGGGCCGAAAGGTGATCGTATCTCAATCGATCGAATGGGAATCTCAACGCGTTTTTTACCTCGCGATCTATACATTCGACTCCGATCATGTCCGCGGAACTAGCGATGAAACAATGAGTTTTGAGAAGGCTTTGAACCGGGTCATCCAGAAAATCTCGACTTCAGGCCTTCCACTGGTTCTGGACCTGAGGTTCAACGACGGTGGAAGTGGCCAGAACGCAGACGCGCTTCTTCGACTGCTCACAGCGCCAGGGACCCTTCTTTATCCCAGGACCTATGGCGTCGCCCTGAACTCATCCGGGTTCCACCTGAGCCAATCACACTCAACTGAGCTGATGGCTTTCGTGAAAGCGGCGAAGAAAAAGAAAACGACATCGTTTGGTGTCGTCGGCCCAGCCCTTCATTCAGCAGTCGACTCCTTCGGAAAAGAAATCGGATTCGCCGGAAAAATGGTCGTTCTGATCTCTGATTTCTGCCGCAGTGCCTGCGAAGGGGTTGCACAGGTCCTTCGCGCCAATCGACGGGGACTTTTCATTGGAACTCCCACCGCCGGAATGGGTGCCGGATTTATGTCCTCTTCTCGCGTGCCGACGCCTGAAGTCCGGATCTCTAGCTCGGAAGGCCTGTTGGTCGAAGTCCCTAACTTCCTTTTTGGGCCGCCCACCGGCGAACCTGAAAACTCTGTCAGCTCGAAGCTTATGGAAGACTGGAGCTCGGAGAACCGTTCGGTTAAGCCCGATGTCTACATCGAGCCAACCTTTGAAGCTTTCAAAGCAGCGGTCGGACCCGCAATTCAGCAGGCAATTCGAAAGCTGAATCTTCCCCCTAGAGAAACTTGAGAAAATTAAATGAACTCAAAGACGAGGAAGACGAATTTTTCCCGCACCATGCTCGTCGGTTTGCTTTGCGCCGGAGCGCTCAGCTTCGTTGTGAGCCTTTGGCTCCCTGCAACCAGCGCATTAGACAAAACCCAACTCCGATACCATCCGCCCATTTCGGATTGGAGCGACCGTTTGAGCGCCACCCAAGCTCTTCTCCAAGCCCATTATCTGCAAGGCGGTTTTAGCGGTGTTGCACTCATTTCAAAGGATGGCGAGAAGCCCCATTTTTTATCGGAAAGTTCAGAATCCCCATTCACGCTGGACTCGCGCTTTCGAATTGCATCGCTCACCAAACAATTCACTGCCACGGCAATTCTTCTGCTTGAGCAGGAAGGAAAACTCAGACTGACCGACACCGCTTGTCGCCACATCGAGGTTTTCTGCCAAGACGATCTGAAAGCTATCACCCTAGAAAACCTGCTGAGACACACTTCAGGTCTGAAGCGAAATTCGCTTCGCGTTAAGCAGTTAACCCAAAACCCCCAGGCACGTTTCGCGACTTACGAACAACAGATGCGGCCGGACAATCTCCTGCCTCTCCTTTTTCCTACCGGAAGCAGCGAGAGCTATTCGAACCCGGCCTACACGACCCTGGGCCGGATTGTCGAAATCTGTTCAAGCCTTCGGTTAGATCGGTTCATGCAAAACCAATTTTTTAAACCGTTTAAGATGAACCGAAGCCAATTCATTCATCCAGAGAACCCAAACCTTCCGACCGATCTGATATCCGGCACTGTGGACGGTGAACCGATCGAACAGGACCTGAGCTTCATCGGCCGAGGCGGATCAGGAGCGGTCATCACCTCGATCGGAGACCTCGCCAAATGGAAGGCCGCGATTCATTCCGGAAAACTTCTCACTGCCGATCAGACGCGGAAGCTTTTCCAATTCGACGAAAACCAGAACGGACTCGGATGGAGATGGAAGCAGGAAAATTCCTTTCAGAAAAAAGGCTGGATTTGGCACAACGGAGGTACCGTCGGATACAACTCGTTTTGGGCTCGGGATCCGGAGTTCGGCATCGACGTGATTCTTCTTTCTAACCGGGAGGAAGACATCGACCCCTTGGGCTTTGAAATCAGCAAGGCCGTGTCGGGCCGCGCTTTCAAGACACCGGAACCCTCAAGTCCTACTTCCAGTATTTAAAAAAACCTCGCTTCGGTTCCGGACGGCTTGCAATCCCCGCCGCGTTCCTATACAAGACCGCCATGGTCAAGCTCTCGAGCCCCGTCACCCTCCTTGCCCTTTCCCTCGGTTTTAGCTCCGTGCCCGCACAGGCCTATCCCGCGCCGGTCGTTCACTGCACTTGGCTGACGGAATCCCCTTTGAAAGTGAAGAAGGTCGGCAAACTCGCCTTTGAACCCAAGGACGTGGAGCACCACCGCGACGAGTCGGCCCCCATGCCGACCGCAAGCGTGCGCGCAGCGATTCCGGGTTACGGCTTTAAGCTCAGCTGGGACATTGCCTCGAACGAGGGCGAACTTCGCCTGATCAGTAAGCTCGGCAAGACTCTGGCCGTCGCCCACAAAAACCTGGAAGACGAAGAGCAAATCGCGGTTTACCACTCTCGGCTGCTTACCGGCAGCGTCGAAGTGGTCTGTTCTACTCACTGAACTGCAGACACTGACGCTAACAGATGAATCGGGACCTTAAACCCCCGATTCAGAAACGGTCAGAGCGTCTGCACTTTCGCAAGGCGCGGCCCCACCACGTCCCAAGGCAGCGTCTCGACCAGCTCGAAGAAGCTTGCCGAAGCGGCGCGACCACTCACGCACAAGCGCATGGGCGAAATGAAATCGCCCGCTTTCACGCCGTGCTGCTCAGCCGTTTGCTTCACAAACGCTTCGATGTCGGCATGAGTCAGGCCCAGGTCGCCCAAGCTCGGCGAACTCCCCCAAGCTGAATCAGCACCCGCGCGCGGGCTTTTTGCCACCGCATCGACTCGTTTTTGCCAGTCGGCGTGAAGGTGCAAAACCGCGTTCTTCACAGCCGCTTTGACGGAAGCGTCTTTGTTCCATTTCAGGCCCGAAGCATCGACTTCGACGGGCTCAGTCATGCAAAGCGGTACCAGTTGATCCGCCATCTCTTTCATCAGCTTCACTTTGGGCTGAATGAGCTTACACAGCTTTGCGCCCGTCGGCGTCGAAACCCGGTCGAGCCGCGCTCCCGCTGCTTTGAAAAGGTCGGCGTAGTCTTCAGCGACAATCCCGGCCAGACGCGAAGAATCCGCGCGACGAATGTGCTCGCCGTTCAGCCACAAAAGCTTCTCGGGGTTCCACACCGCACCTGACTTCTGAACGTGA
>JACCDP010947032.1_pt1 | contig 10482 bp, 10 predicted proteins | sample 7445841 | NCBI WGS metagenome assembly JACCDP01 (sample SAMN15323441, study PRJNA562643) | freshwater metagenome | isolation source: river surface water | place: USA:Blue River Watershed | collected 2017-08-17
GAGCAGGCCGTCTTTTTCCATGATGCGAATGGTCTCGACGCCAGCACGCATGGCCAATGGGTTGCCGCCAAAGGTGGTGCCGTGATTGCCGGGTTGGAAGATGTTGGCTGCTTTAGGGCCCGCAACAACAGCGGCGATGGGCATGCCAGAGCCCAGACCTTTGGCCAGAGGCATCACGTCTGCTTTGATGCCTGCCCATTGGTGCGCAAACCATTTGCCAGTCCGACCCATGCCGCATTGAACTTCGTCAATCATCAGGAGCCAATCTTTTTCATCACACAGCTTACGCACGTCGCGCAAATAGTCCATGTGCATGGGGTTGACACCGCCTTCGCCTTGAATGGTTTCAAAAAATACGGCGACCACATTGGGGTTGTTTTCTGTGGCCTTTTTAAGGGCATTGATGTCGTTGACTGGCACACGAATGAACCCCTCTACCAAAGGACCAAAGCCTTGTTGAATTTTGGTGTTGCCCGTAGCGCTGAGGGTTGCAATGCTGCGGCCATGAAAAGCTTTTTCGTAGACCACAATTTCAGGTTTGTCGATGCCTTTGTCGTGTCCAAATTTGCGCGCCAATTTGATGGCAGCTTCGTTGGCTTCGAGGCCAGTGCAGCAAAAAAAGACATTGGTCATGCCTGACAACTCAACCAATTTGGCCGCCAATTTTTCTTGGTTGGGCACGTGGTAGTAATTGCAGCTGTGAATGATTTTGCTCAGTTGATCCTGCAGAGCAGGGACCAGTTCTGGATGGTTATGACCCAATGTGTTCACGGCAATGCCACCCAAAGCATCCAAATACTCTTTGCCATTGACGTCCCACAATCGGCAACCTTGACCGTGGCTGATTGCGATGGGCAGTCGGCCGTAAGTGTTCATGGTGTGCGGCGAAGCGGCTTCAATGAAAGCGGACATGCTGAGAACTCCTCTGAAAAGAAATCGGCCCAACGAAGAGGGCCGCTGAGATGAGATTTTAGAGCCAGAAATATCGCTTCAACTCTTATATAAGATACAATAGTTGTGCTATGCAACATCTAGGCGATCCCTGATGCTTGCCCGTCAAATTACCTAACCTCTGATCGATGGTTTCCAACAACGCCAAAGAAGTCTTGATTCAAGGAATTACCTTGGAAGGCCGCACATTCAGACCCAGTGATTGGGCTGAGCGTTTGGCAGGGGTGATGGGCCAGTTTCGTCCCGGCGGCGCCACACCTGGCAGCCACTTAAGCTATTCGCCTTGGTGCATTCCTCAAACTCTCGGCGGCATCAAGTGCGTCATTGTCCACACCGATCTGCGCGACTACGAGCCCATGGCCTGGGACTTTCTCATGAATTTTGCCAAAGACAACAATCTACAAGTGTCTGAGGCGTGTCTTCTTCCTACGCCACCCAAATAAGTCTTGGATCAAATGGCAAAACAGTCGTTTGTTTCGCGCAGTTGTTTCACGCCCACAAAAAAGCCGTCCTAAGACGGCTTTTTGCTTTTATTTGCTAACAGCGCACCCGTTTCAAACGGCGGCAACCCTGTGGGGTGCCGGGCTGGTGATCAATTGATCAGGCGGTTGCCAAGGCTTTAACCTTGGTTGACAGGCGGCTCTTATCGCGAGCTGCCTTGTTCTTGTGGAAGATGCCTTTGTCGGCAATGGTGTCCACAACTGCTTGCATTTTTGCAAACAGCTCTGAAGCTTTGGTTTTGTCACCGGCCAGAACAGCTTTTTCAACGTTCTTGACAGCGGTGCGGTACTTTGAGCGCAGTGAGGTATTGGCTGCGTTCAATTTCACGTCTTGGCGTGCGCGTTTACGGCCTGATGCCAGGCGGGGGTTCTTTTTCTTGGGTTTTCCAGAAGCCATTATTTGTATGTCCTAATTGTCTGAGGATGATGTTAGCAAAGCCTGCTATTGTATCAGCCAAATTGTTGGTCCAATCTGGGACCTGACAGCCCAATCCATCAGTCGCTACACTCTTGTCCGTGAGCCTGCTTAAATCTGTTTCTACTGTTTCGCTTTGGACCTTGGCATCCCGCATCACGGGATTGGTGCGGGAGCTCTTGATCGCCTCTGCTTTTGGGGCCAGTGCACTGACAGACGCCTTTAATGTAGCCTTTCGTATACCAAATTTATTCAGGCGCTTGTTTGCTGAAGGTGCTTTTAGTCAAGCATTTGTCCCAGTCTTGGCGGCCAGCAAGGCACAAAATGGCGAAGCAGCAACGCATATGGCCATTAACCATGTGGCCACGCTACTGGCTTGGACCTTGTTGCTGTTGAGTATCTTGGGTGTTGCAACTGCACCTTTTTTGGTGTGGGCAATGGCCAGTGGTTTGAAACAACAGCCAGAATCATTTGCCGCTGCCGTACAAATGACGCGCTGGATGTTTCCCTACATTGCGTTCATGTCATTGGTTGCGCTATCGGCAGGTATCTTGAACACTTGGAAGCGTTTTGCGGTGCCTGCAGCGACACCCGTATTGTTGAACTTGGCCATGATTGGTGCTGCTTGGTTGGTGGCGCCTTGGTTTAAAACACAGGGAATACAGCCCGTGTATGCCCTGCCAGTGGGGGTGATGCTGGGAGGCGCTTTGCAACTTTCAATTCAAATCCCAGCGCTGGCCAAGTTGGGCTTGTTGCCTCGAATTGGCTTCACTTTGGGGTCTGTCAAGCAAGCTTGGACAGACCCTGCCTCGCGCCAAATTGCCAGCCTGATGTTGCCTGCGCTGTTGGGTGTTGGAGTGGCCCAAATTTCATTGTTGATCAACACCCAAATTGCCTCACATTTGGCACCAGGCAGTGTCAGTTGGCTAACCTATGCAGATCGATTGATGGAGTTTCCGACAGCCATCTTGGGTGTTGCATTGGGTGCGGTTCTCATGCCTCAACTGGCCGCTGCCCGCGCCAATGGCCAACAGGCTGAATATGCGGCAATGCTAGATTGGGGCCTCAGATTGGTTTTGTTGTTGGCATTGCCTTGCGCCGTAGCGTTGCTGAGCTTTTCGCAACCGCTGGTATCAGTGCTTTATCACTACGGCGCGTTTACCGACCAAGATGTGAAGCAGACCACAATGGCGCTAACGGGCTATGGTGTCGGCCTGATTGGCTTGGTGGCCATCAAGGTATTGGCGCCTGGCTACTACGCTAGTCAAGACATTAAAACGCCAGTGAAAATTGCAGTGGTGGTACTTTGTTTTACGCAGATTTTGAATCTTGTTTTGGTGCCTTATTTGGCGCATGCTGGTTTGGCGCTTTCAATTGGCTTGGGTGCTTTGCTGAATGCCGCATGGTTATATGTAGGCTTGGTAAAAAAGGGGCGCTACAAGCCTTTGCCAGGCTGGGGCCTGTATGGCGCTAGAGTATTGTTTGCCAGCTTGTTGCTTGCAGGCTTTCTAACCTATGCAACACATCAATTTGACTGGCTGGCTGGGCGTCAACAAGCTATGTTTCGCTTGGGTGTGATGGCTTTGGTGTTGATTTCTTCTGCTGTGCTTTATTTTGGATGTTTGCGTTTGTCTGGCTTGCGTTTGAAATCATTGATCAAACGCTAAGTGAGGGTTGAACTTTGAACATGCAAGTGACTCCTGTAACCGCCTTGACTTACTTTACAAGTTTGGTGGCGTCAGACACCGATTTTCCATTGCTGGAAGCGGCTGCAGCCATTGCGCAGGACGAAGAACCCACGCTTGACATTCAGGCCGTGCTTGCCACTTGTGATGCACTGATGGTGCGTTTGAAGCGCCGTTTAAAACGAGACGCAGAGCCAATCCAGCAGCTGACGGCACTGAACCAGTTTTTTTACCAAGAGCTGGGTTTTTCGGGCAATGCCAACAACTTCTATGCGCCCGAAAACAGTTATTTGAACGAAGTCTTTAGAACGCGCCGTGGCATCCCCATCTCAATTGCTGTGATTTGGTTGGAATTGGCAAGGGGACTGGGTTTGCAGGCCGATGGCGTTTAGTTTCCAGGCCATTTTTTGGTCAAGGTGACCTTGCCTGAGGGCTTGGTTGTGTTGGACCCATTGACAGGGCAATCATTGGGATTGGAGAGATTGTCAGAACAATTGATGCCATTTCGAAATCGCACGGAAGATGGCGAAGATGCAGACACCCCACTGGGTTTGTATTTGCAGCCAGCCACACCCAGAGACATCCTCACCAGAATGCTGCGAAACTTGAAAGAAATCTTTTCAAGTCAGACTGATTGGCCTCGCCTGAAGTGTGTCTTAGATCGTTTGATTGTGCTCAACCCAGACGCACTCTATGAGAGACGCGATCGCGGGTTGGCTTGCATCGAAATGGGCTTGAATGAACAAGCCAGAGATGACTTAAACGTCTACGTGAGTCAGGCAAACAGCGCAAGCGATGTCGACCTCATTCGAGCGCGTTTGGCTTCGTTGGAAGCAGACCGGGCTTAGAGGTCGCCTGGCATCAAGACAAACGAGGTGCGACTTATTGCACAACCACTTGAGCGCCATCGCCTTGTGCGGCAATGACGCCAATTTGATAAACCTTTTCACCTGAATCACGCAATGTGGCAGCACATGCTGAAGCATGTGCTGCGTCGATGACAACAACCATGCCAATGCCGTTGTTGAAGGTGCGGTTCATCTCGATGTCGTCAATGCCAGCGGTGTTTTGCAGCCACGCAAACAACTCAGATTGTGGCCAGCTGCCCTTAACCAAGTGTGCTGCTGTGCCTTCCGGCAACACACGCGGAATGTTTTCAAGCAGACCACCTCCAGTGATGTGGGCCAATGCTTTGATAGGGTGCTGCGACAAAGCATTCAGCACCGTCTTGACATACAAGCGGGTGGGGGCCATGACAGCGTTCTTAAAGTCTTGTCCGTCTAATTTCTCGGGCAGGTTCGCGCCCGCACGTTCAATGCATTTGCGAACCAAACTAAAGCCATTGGAGTGAACTCCGTTAGAGCCCAAGCCCAACACGACATCGCCTGGTTTGACATCTCGGCCCGTGAGAATTTTTGATTTTTCAACGGCGCCTACAGCAAAACCTGCTAGGTCATACTCGCCAGAGGGGTACATCCCTGGCATTTCGGCTGTTTCGCCACCAATCAGAGCGCAGCCTGACATTTGGCAGCCATTGGCAATGCCGCCCACCACAGCGGCAGCCGTGTCAACGTCGAGTTTTCCGCAGGCAAAGTAATCCAAGAAAAACAAGGGTTCTGCGCCTTGAACCAGCACATCGTTGACACTCATGGCCACCAAGTCGATGCCGACGGTGTCGTGCATGTTCCACTCAAACGCCAGTTTGAGTTTGGTGCCCACGCCATCTGTACCGGACACCAAAACAGGCTCTTTGTAACGTTTAGGAACTTCAAACAGAGCGCCAAATCCACCAATGCCAGCCAACACGCCCTCACGCATGGTCTTTTTGGCCAGGGGCTTGATGCGTTCGACTAAAGCATCGCCGGCAACAATGTCGACGCCAGCGTCTTTGTAGGAGAGGGGGGTTGAGCTCATGTGAAAAATGGGGAAATAGTGGGGGAAGTGGGCGAGTGGGGACTAAAATCAGAGCATATTTTAAGGCGCTGCATCACAAGTAGACGCCTTGCTTGGTGGCTTCTTTTCATTTCATTCAACTCAAATCGTTCAAATGCCCATTCAAATGCCCAGCAATCGCCTGACTCTGTGGGCAGGTGTCGCTGTGATCGTGGCCTTGTTGTTGTGGGTATTGGGGCCTGTGTTGGTGCCTTTTGCCGTCGCCGCTGTTTTGGCCTATGCCTTGCATCCGGCTGTGTTGCGGATGCATAAATCGGTTCCTTGGATCCCGCAAGTGGTCTGCGTCCTCTTGGTCGAATTGCTGGCGCTGGTGGCTGTTTTGGGAGTCTTGCTTTTGCTCGTGCCCATCTTGACGCGTGAAATCCCCCTTTTGCAACAACAGTTGCCTGCCATGTTGGATCGTTTGGCCGACTTTCTCAATGATGTTTTGGACAAACAAGGCTTGAAATTGACCTTGGATGTTGCAACCATCAAGTCACAGCTGCTCACTTACCTGAGTGCCAATCGCGGCGATTGGATGGATTCATTGGTGGCCTCTTTGAAGATGGGAGGCAGTTTTGCTTTAGCGGCAGTGGGCAACTTGATCCTGATACCCGTTGTTTTATTTTATTTGCTTAAAGATTGGGATCGTTGGGTTATGAATGTGGTGCAGTGGGTGCCTTTGCATTGGCGGCCTGCTTACGACAGTTTTATGAACGAATGTGATCTCGTGCTGGGTCAATACTTACGCGGTCAAATTCTCGTGATGTTGGTCCTTTCCATTTTCTATGCGATTGGCTTGTCCTTGTTTGGATTAGACCTTGCATTGCCCATTGGCGTGTTCACCGGGCTGGCAGTTTGTGTGCCGTACATTGGCTTTGGCATAGGGCTTTTGTTGGCCCTGCTGGCTGGCTTATTGCAATTTGTTTCCTTGAAGGCATTTGTTATGGTGGCGCTTGTGTTTGGCGCAGGCCAGCTGCTTGAAAGCTTTTGGCTCACGCCCAAATTGGTGGGCGAAAGAATAGGTCTTCACCCTTTGGCGGTCATTTTTGCTTTGTTGGCGTTGGGTCAGTTGTTTGGGTTTGTTGGCGTCCTCGTCGCCTTGCCTGCCAGTGCAGTGATCTTGGTTGCAATGCGCAGATTGCGCAATCAATACTTTGACAGCAAGCTTTACCAAGGCACAGACGCATGAAGCAGATGGCCCTGGACATCGGTCTGCATTCCGTACCAAGTTTGGAAAGTTTTTTTGCAGGTCCCAACTCGGCGGCGCTGCATCACCTCAAGCTTTGGACTGCAGCCCAAATGCCCAGCCCAGTGCCTACGTACCTTTGGGGTGAAAGCGGTTCGGGTAAATCGCATCTTCTAAAAGCGGCACTTGCGGCGCTCAAGTCACATGGCTTGTCAATCGGGTGGCTAGATGCGCAGACGTCTTTGCATGTGCCCTTCGATGAATCTTGGACAGCTGTACTGATGGACGATGTTCATTTGTTCAATTTAGAGCAGCAAGCCATGGCCTTCAACTGGTTTGTCAATGCCCTGACGCCCAAGACGGGTCTTCCACGTTGGGTGCTGGCGGCTGGCGCCTTGCCACCAGCCGACTTAAAGCTGCGAGATGATTTGCGATCTCGCCTAGGTTGGGGTCATGTTTACGCGCTGCAGGTTTTGAATGACTCTGAGCGGCGTGCTGTTTTGCGTCAAGAAGCCGATTCGCGGGGGCTCTTCTTGAGTGATGACGTCATGACATACATGCTGACTCGGTTTTCGCGCGATTTGAGCAGTCTCATGAGTTTGTTAGACCACTTGGACCAGTTTGCTTTGCAAACACAAAGAGCCATCACCATTCCCTTGATCAAGTCCATGTTGGAGAGTTCATGAAATTGGCATTGTTTGATCTGGACCATACCCTGTTGCCGATCGATTCAGATTACGCATGGGGGGAATTTAGCCAAAAGATTGGCTGGACCGACCCTGCCACATTCAAAGCGCGAAACGATCAGTTTTATGCCGATTACCAAGCAGGTGTTTTGGACATTCATGATTACGTTCGGTTTGCAACGGATGCCGTGCGGCTCAAAGGTGCAGATCAAGCCGCAAAGGCGCATCTTCAATTCATGAAGGAGGTCATTCTCCCTGCTGTCAAGCCAGCGGCACTTGATTTGGTCAAGCAACATCAAGCTGCTGGCGATCATGTGATGATCGTGACAGCCACCAATGAGTTTGTCACACGACCCATTGCCAATGCCTTTGGGGTGTCCGAACTGATTGCAGTTGAATTGGCGCGCAACTCCCAAGGCTGGATCACGGGTGACATTGCGGGCACACCTTCATTCAAAGAAGGCAAGGTAACGCGTGTTGCAGAATGGTTGTCAACACGCAATTTGAAATGGGCCGATGCCCACATTACTTTTTATTCAGATTCTGTCAACGATTTGCCCTTGCTCGAAAAAGCGCAAATCCCTGTGGCCACCAACCCTGATGCGCGATTGCGCCAACTTGCGACCGATCGAGGCTGGCGCACACTTGAACTCTTCTCATGATTAAAAAATTCATACAAAAAATATTGGGTCAACCGCAATCCAGCCGTGGTGCCGTTGATTTTGGCAAACGCGTTGAAATTCCGCCAGCAGTCCATGGCATCAATCCTGCGTTGGTCGACGAGCGTGCATTGAATGTGGTTCGGACCTTGCAGGACGCGGGTTATGAAGCCTATGTTGTTGGCGGTGCTGTACGCGATTTGCTGCTTGGACTTCGCCCCAAAGATTTTGATGTGGCCACAGATGCCACGCCAGAGGAAGTTAAATCCTTGTTTCGACGCGCTTTCATCATTGGTCGTCGGTTTCGAATTGTTCACGTGGTTTATGGTCGTGGCCGTGAGCATGAGGTTATTGAGGTTTCAACCTTCAGAGCCCACCTTGACAATCGTGCGGCAGAGCAAGTCAAGGGCAACGAAAAAACCAGCAAATCTGAATTGGCAGGCATGACACATGCGGTTGATTCGAGTGGCCGTGTTTTGCGTGACAACGTGTGGGGTCCTCAGGATGAAGATGCCACACGCCGAGACTTCACAGTCAATGCCATGTACTACGACCCAGAGTCAGAGTATTTGGTGGACTATCACGGCGGCATGCAAGACGCCAAAAAGAAAATTTTGCGCATGATCGGGGACCCTGTCGCAAGGTACCGGGAAGACCCGGTGCGCATCATTCGCGCTGTTCGCTTTGCGGCCAAGCTCAGTCCCTTAGGATTCAAGTTTGAAAGTAAAACAGCCAAACCCTTGGCCACCATGCTGAAGTTGTTGGCCGATGTACCGCAAAGCCGATTGTTCGATGAAATGCTCAAGTTGCTTCAGACGGGGCATGCCTTGGCCTCTGTGGCGCAACTGCAAACTTTGGGTTTGCACAAAGGCATTTACCCACTCTTAGATGTGGTGGTTGAGCGTGCCGACTCACCCTTTGTCAAAGCCGCGTTGGCCGACACAGACCGCCGCGTAGGAGAAGAAAAGCCTGTTGCGCCTAGTTTCTTGTTGGCCTGTGTCTTGTGGGCAGATGTCAAACTTGGATGGGACCAACGTGTTGCCCAACGTGTTCCACCGTTTCCTGCTTTGCAAGAGGCCATTGATGAAGTGTTTGATGCACGCATTGGTGACGTTTCTGGTCGCGGTAAATTGGCCGCAGACATGCGTGAAATTTGGATGATGCAACCTCGCTTTGAAAAACGCATTGGCAGCGCTCCTTTCACTTTGGTGGAGCAGCCACGATTCAGGGCTGGTTTTGATTTTTTACGACTGCGTGCCGAAGTAGCTGATGTTGAATTGACGTTGGCGGACTGGTGGCAAGAGTTCAGCATGGCTGATGATGCTGCGCGTGAAGATTTGATTCAACTGGCCAAATTAGAAAAAAACAGTACGTCACCCGCGCCGTCCGGTGCAAGTAAAACAAGACGGGCACCTAGGCGTCGCAAACCAGCGTCTAAAGATGCACCAAGCAACTCGGGTGTATCCTTCGAAGGACCTTCGCCATCTGGTGAGTAAGGTGGCGGCCGAAGCATGATGCAACGCGAGATGGTTTCAGTGTTTGTTGGGTTGGGTGCTAATTTGGGCAATGCGCAAGGTGCAGTCATGCAAGCGGTCGAATCGATTGGAAAATTGCCCAATACCCAGTTGATACGGTGTTCATCTTTGTACCGTTCTGCACCAGTTGATGCCACCGGTCCAGACTATATCAATGCCGTGTTGCACATTGAATCTCGTATCAATGCTTATGATTTGTTGGATGCTTTCCAAGATATTGAGAACCTGGCGGGTCGAGCGCGGCCCTATCTGAACGCACCCAGAACCTTGGACGTCGACATGTTGCTTTTCGGTAGCGCAAGCATAGATAGTCTAAGGCTAACGGTACCCCATCCAAGAATGCGTGCCAGAGCATTTGTCTTGCGCCCACTTTCAGAATTGGCGCCCCACTTGGTATCAGATGTAGATCTTAGAAAACTAGATGATCAACTGATTCAAAAAATATAAATCTTGATGTCGCTTAACTTTAAGTCATATAAAAGCCCATTGTTTTGATGGCGATCTTGCTCTTTCGGTACAGGGCAAGCAAGGGCTTTGTTGCTGCAAATCTTTCCGATAAAGCGGGTGCTTGATCACCCCTTTATTTCGTCTTTAGATGGACATAAAAATGTCATCGCTTTGAAATATTTGCGGTTTAGTGTTTAAACTCCGAGCTGTCTCGAATGGCGTACTTCACGCTTTTTGTTCTCGGAGAATCCTATGTTTTTTGGCAAGCTTTTGCCCAAAGAGGGCAACTTTTTTGAGTTGTTCAATCAGCACGCTGATCGTATCGTGGATGCGGCTCGTGCCTTCTCAAATTTAGTCGTCAATTACAGCGATGACCATTTGCGTGAAAAGTACGCGCAAGACGTTGACAATGCAGAGCGTTCTGCCGACCGTGTCACGCATGAAGTGAATCGATTAATTCACACCACCTTCATCACCCCGATC
>JACCDP011538729.1_pt1 | contig 10482 bp, 10 predicted proteins | sample 7445841 | NCBI WGS metagenome assembly JACCDP01 (sample SAMN15323441, study PRJNA562643) | freshwater metagenome | isolation source: river surface water | place: USA:Blue River Watershed | collected 2017-08-17
CCGTGCCCGTTGAGGTCAGTGGCTTTGAGTTCTATGGCGGAGGTTGAGGTCGTTTGCGTCATCACACTGCGGTCAGCCAATGGGCGTACTTGGGATTGCGTCCGTTGACGATGTCAAAGAACGCGGTTTGGATTTTTTCGGTGATCGGGCCTCGGCTGCCAGCGCCAATTTCAATGCGGTCGAGTTCTCGAATCGGTGTGACCTCGGCCGCGGTGCCGGTGAAAAAAGCCTCGTCGGCGATGTAGACCTCGTCGCGCGTGATGCGCTTTTGCACGATCTCCAAACCCAAATCTTTGGCGATATGAAACACCGTGTTGCGGGTGATGCCATTGAGGGCGCCTGCCGATAAATCGGGGGTGTAAATCACACCGCCTTTGATGATGAACAGGTTTTCGCCCGCGCCTTCAGACACAAACCCAGAGGCATCCAACAACAAGGCTTCGTCGTAGCCGTCGTCCAATGCCTCCATGTTGGCCAAGATCGAGTTGGTGTAGTTGCTCACCGCTTTGGCCTGCGTCATGGTGATGTTGACATGGTGGCGTGTGTAACTGCTGGTTTTGACCCGGATGCCGCGCTTCATGCCGTCGTCACCAAGGTAGGCGCCCCAAGTCCACGCAGCGACCATCAAATGAATTTGGTTCCCTTTGGGGCTGACGCCCAGTTTTTGTGAGCCGATCCAAGTCAGGGGTCTGACGTAGCCGCTTTTCAATTGGTTGGCGCGCACCACGGTGCGTTGCGCTTCGTTGACTTGGTCTGGCGTGAACGGGATTTTCATGCGCAGAATTTTGGCGCTGTTGAAAAGCCGTTCGGTGTGTTCTTGCAAACGGAAAATCGCTGTGCCGTTGGCCGTGTCATAAGCGCGCACACCCTCGAATGCGCCGCAACCGTAATGCAGCGTGTGTGACAGCACATGGATTTTCGCGTCACGCCACTCGACGAGTTCGCCATCCATCCAAATCTTGCCGTCACGGTCATGCATGGGGGGAGGCAGGGCACTCATGGAAATCCTTTCGGGGGCTGTCAGACTGTTAAAAGGACGCGATTTTACGTCCCGCCGCCGCCCTCGGAAACCTCCGCTTGGCGCTGCAGTGTCCACTGCACCAAGCGACCCTCTTTGAACTCACACGTCACCTTGTCGCCATGGGCATCATGCCAAGCGAATATTTCAGGCTGTTGCCCCGTCTCGGTCTGCAATTGCCCCAAGCTGCGCGCCTGCCCAATCACGTTCAACAAGCGCAGCCCTTTGTGCAAAGATGCATGGAACATGACCGCGTTGTCTACGGAACCCACGGGGCGCTCGGCGGCACTTTCCATGGTTTTCATCAAGCGTGTCACATGTTGCAGCAGCCAAAAAATGATGCCGCTCGATGTGAGTGAAAAGCCCCACCAACCGAATGCTCGAAAAGACGCATACAGCAGGCCAGCCAAGCCCAGGGTGAGTAACAAGGTTCGCCAGTTCATGCGCGCATTTTGACCCAAGCCCTCAGTTGGGTGAGTTACTTGGGGATCTTGACGGTTTTGTGATCAAACTCGCCAATGGCTGCTTGGCTGTGACAGGCGCTGCATTGGGAGGCGCTTAAACGCATGGGCTTTTTCCAAAAACTCCCTGGGATTTTTTTGCTATTGCGGTGAATGTTTTGCCACCAATCTGATTGGGTGATTCGATGTTGTGGCGGGTCTTGCTGGGCGGAAGGCGGATAGGTGCCCGCATTCTTCTGCAGCCATTCTGAAATTTCTTGTTGGGTATCCACATTGACCATCACACTGGCACCGAAATGGGCAGGCATGTCTGCCAACAACTGCTGCCATGCATTGGCTGACAACAAGCCAGGGGGATAGGCATGGTGGCAAACGGTGCATTGCTGGATATACGGTGAAAACGAAGGTATGGGGACACTGACTTGGGCATGCGATAAGTGCATGAGCGACATGCACAACAACAGCACAGACATTTTCTTTCTGTTCATCATGTTGGCTCCTCAAAATTGATGAACCCATTTTGAAAAAGAAATCCTCAGGTCTGTTTGATCCAACGCAATGTTTGCTCAAAAATCTGGCGTCAACCCCATTGACGCAACACCCCGATCGCGTCGTCCACCCTTTCCACCGCATGCACTGTCATGCCTTCTATCGGCTTTTTGGGTGCATTGGCTTTGGGTATCAACGCCACGCTGAACCCAAGTTTGGCGGCTTCTTTCAAGCGCTCCTGCCCTCGCGGAGCTGGGCGCACTTCACCGGCCAAGCCTATTTCGCCAAACGCCAAAAACCCCTTGGGCAAGGGCTTGCCACGCAAGCTGCTTTGGATGGCCAACAACACCGCCAGGTCGGCCGCAGGTTCGCTGATGCGCACGCCTCCCACCGCATTCACAAACACATCTTGGTCCATGCAAGCCACACCGGCATGTCGATGCAACACCGCCAGCAACATGGCCAAGCGGTCGCGGTCCAACCCCACCGATAGCCGCCGTGGCGATGGTCCGCCACTGTCTACCAACGCCTGAATTTCCACCAGCAAAGGCCGGGTGCCTTCCAGCGTGACCATGACACAACTGCCGGGCACCGGTTCGGCGTGCTGGCTGAGAAAAATGGCGCTGGGGTTGCTCACGCCTTTGAGCCCTTTTTCGGTCATCGCGAACACGCCGATTTCATTGACCGCGCCGAAACGGTTTTTGATCGCACGCACCAATCGGAAACTGGAATGGGTATCGCCTTCAAAATACAACACGGTGTCGACCATGTGCTCGAGCACGCGCGGGCCGGCCAACGCGCCTTCTTTGGTGACATGTCCAACCAACACAATCCCACTGCCGCTGGATTTGGCGAACCGGGTCAAATGCGCCGCGCATTCGCGCACTTGCGCCACCGAACCGGGTGCACTGGTCAATTGGTCGGAATACACGGTTTGGATCGAATCGATCACAGCAATATGCGGTGACTGGGTTTGCAGCGTCGCGATGATTTTTTCCAACTGGGTCTCTGCCAACACATTCACTTGGCTGTGGTCCAGCCCCAAGCGGCGCGCGCGCAGTGCCACTTGCGCACCGGATTCTTCGCCCGTGACATACAAAGTGCGTTGGCCTGTTCGCTGTAAGCCGTCCAGCGCTTGCAACAACAGCGTGGATTTGCCAATGCCAGGGTCCCCGCCGATCAACACCACGCCGCCTTCAACCATGCCGCCACCCAACACCCGATCAAGTTCATCCTGGCCGGTGGGTGTGCGGTCGACATCCTGTGCCTCGATCTCGCTGAGCGCCATGACCGGCGAGGCCGGCGCCAGCCCTGCGCGTTCGCTGTAGCGGTTCTTGCTGGCGCTCGCATCGCTGACCCGGCTTTCAACCAAGGTGTTCCAGGCTTCGCAATGCGGGCATTTGCCTAACCATTTGGGGCTGGTGCCACCGCATTCAGTGCAACTGAAAATAGATTTGTCTTTTGCCATGCAGTGCATGATACGGGCGGGGCATGGGCGACAATGTGATGTTTCACACTGTTTGCACAGGCACTGTTTCCTTGTCTACCGATACCTCTCTTGACCCCCACACATCTGTTCGCATGACGACGGATGAAAAACGTTCGGCGTTTTCCCTCGCCAGCATTTACGCGTTGCGCATGCTCGGTTTGTTCATGGTGCTGCCGGTGTTCATGATCGAAGCCCGCCAGTACGAGGGCGGGCAAGACGCCAGTGCCGTCGGTTTTGCCATGGGCATTTACGGGTTGGTGCAAGCGGTGTTGCAAATTCCGTTTGGCTTGGCAGCAGACCGTTGGGGCCGCAAGCGGGTCATTTATTTGGGACTGGGTTTGCTGGCGTTGGGCAGTGTGATTGGCGCGATGGCCACCAGCGTGACGGGTTTGGCATGGGGTCGGGCGCTGCAAGGCGGTGGCGCCATTTCAGCCGCGGTCACCGCGTTGTTGGCCGATCAAACCCGCGATGAAGTGCGCACCAAAGGCATGGCGCTGGTCGGCGGCAGCATCGGGCTGATGTTTGCGTTGTCACTGTTGCTGGGACCGGTGTTGTCTGGCTGGGGTGGTTTGTCGGCCATCTTTGGTGTCACGCTGGGTCTTGCCGTGGTTGGCATGTTGACCGTGCGTTGGTGGACCCCAAAGGAAATGCCGTTGCACAAAGCGCAAACATCGCACCACAGTTTGTGGGGCTTGCTGGTGCACCCCGATTTGATCCGCTTGAATTTCGGCGTCTTTGCGTTGTACGCGGTGCAATTGGCCTCATGGGTGGCAATACCCGCGTTGCTGGTGCAAGCCGGCGTGGTCAGCAGCGACCATGGCTATGTGTACTTGCCCGCCGTGTTGTTGTCGTTTGTGGTGATGGGGGTGACGCTGTTCCCCATGGAGCGACGCGGTCAATTGCGTCCCTTGTTTTTGGGTTGCATTGCACTGGTGTTGGTCGTGCAACTGGCCTGGGGCTGGATGGCTTGGCACAGCGCGCCCTCGTTGGGCTTGCTGGCGGTGTTGTTGTTTGTGTTTTTTTGCGGCTTCAATGTCTTGGAAGCCAGCCAACCCAGCTTGGCCTCACGTTTGGCCCCGACAGGCTCACGCGGTGCGGCGCTCGGCGTGTACAACACCTTGCAGTCACTGGGCATTTTTGCGGGCGGGGCATTCGGTGGTTGGCTGGTCAAGCGCGGCGGGGCGCATGAGGTGTTCTTGGCCAGCGGGTTGCTGATGCTGGTCTGGCTGGCCGTGGCCTGGGGCACGCGCTATGTGCGCAGCGCACCATCCGCAAACAGCACAGCGCACTGATTTCAACCGCGCCAAGCCGCATAATCTGAGCCATACACCACTTCATCACACTTACATCAAGAGGAAACACCATGGCATCCGTCAACAAAGTCATATTGCTCGGCAACTGCGGGCGAGACCCCGAAGTGCGTTATTTGCCCAGCGGCCAAGCGGTTGCCAATGTGTCCATCGCCACCAGCAGCAAGCGCAAAGACAAAGCCAGCGGTGAAACCATCGAAGACACGCAATGGCACCGCGTCACTTTCTACGACCGCTTGGCTGAAATCGCCGGTGAATACGTCAAAAAAGGCCGCCCGATTTACGTGGAAGGCCGCTTGAAGTACGGCGTTTACACCGACAAAACCACCGGCGTTGAAAAAAACACCGTTGACATCATCGCCACTGAATTGCAACTGCTTGGCGGGCGCGAAGGCATGGGTGCCCCCTCCGGTGAAGACGGCGGCGCACGCAGCGCTCCGCGTGCCCCAGCGCCAGCGGCAAGCAAGGCAGCTGCGCCGGCCAAGTCCGGGTTTGACGACATGGACGACGATATCCCGTTTTAAACCGCGGCGGGTTTCTTGGCGGCGTCCTGGCTACACTGCCGAATTCCGCTTTTTGCTTCACCGCGTCAAAGGCACAGCCGCTCGGCAATGCCTTGGTTTTGTATCTGGCTGGTGCCTGTTACTCGCCAGACTCCCCTCTCGGGGCTGTGAATATTGACCATAAAAACCTAAAGCCCTTTGGGTTTCCACTCTTTGGGTGCGGGAATAATTCCCTTTCTTGTGTTTGGTTGAACATATCCATGGGTTTACTCATGGCTTTTTCTTTGACACTCAAACACTGCGCCCTCCATGATCAGAGTACTGTTGGTTGACGACCATCCCGTGGTTCGGGCGGGTTACAAGCGTTTGCTTGAAACAGATGCTGCCATTCAAGTGGTGGCAGAAGCCAGCGATGCCGACTCGGCCTATCTGGCCTTTGTGGTCTACCAACCGGATGTCACCGTCTTGGATTTGTCCATGCCCGGGGTCAGCGGTTTAGGCTTGCTTCAAAAGATGTTGTTGCGTGACGACCAAGCCAAGGTGCTGATTTGCTCCATGTACGACGCCCCTTTGGTCAAGCGCAAGGCCTTGGAGGCGGGTGCGAAATCGTTTGTGTCCAAAAACGTTCCGCCAGAAAAATTGCTGCTGGCCATACACGCGGTTCACATGGGCGAAGCCACGCTCGAAGCGGAGGCTGAAGCCGCTGTCGGGCACAGCGAATGGCAAGACGAGATTGACCGCATTTCGTCCCTCACCTTGCGTGAATTGGAACTCTTTCGCTTGCTTGCTCTGGGAAAAACCATCGGCTATTGCGCCAAAGTCATGAGCTTGAATGAAAAAACCGTCTACAACCGGCAAACCAAAATCAGGGAAAAACTCAAAGTAGACACCTTGGCTGGCCTGGTTCATTTGGCCCAGCGTCACCAAATCATTGACTCAAACATGGTGACTTGAAACACCGGGGTTTGGATTGCCGGTCACGGACGCCTCGCTTCAATCAGGAATATTTCACAACTTATGACGACTAGGTACTTTTACTATGCACAGCTTTGTTGCCATCTTTAGGATGCATTCAAGTTGAATGTTTGCGGATGCATTTTCAGTCCCCTGTCTCGCTGACACAAACAGGCAGCTCAATTTTGTTTTCAACAGTCGCCAATCGTCACACATTGGTGTTTTCTTACCCTTTGGAGTAAAAATGCTAAACACAGCAAGCAAGAAGAAAGCAAGTCGCGCAGGTTTTGCGCTTCGTGCAGTTAAGCAATCGTATTTGTTGCCGTCAGTTGTTTTGGCCGCCACCGGATTGATGAGCGTCCAGTCTGCCATGGCCATGTATGTCAAAGCAGAAGCATTTATTGAAGCCAAAGACCCCTGGGGCATGGCTGCGATGAAAGACGGCACTTTTTTCTTCACTGAAAAATGCGCAGGCTTGTCAGTTCGCACGCCTTCAGGCAGCATCAACAAACTGTTGGGCATTGGCGGTTCAAGCGGTTTTGCCACCGTCAAAAACGATTTGTTCTGCGACGGACAAGCCGGTGTTTTGGGCGTGGCTGTTGACCCTGAGTTCGACAAAAACCGTTATGTCTACCTTCGCTCCACCTCCAAAGGTGACAACCGTGCTTTTGGCGGCTACGCCAACATCTTGATGCGCATGAAGGTCAGTGCCGACATGAAGAACGTGTCTGAGATCACCGAAATCATCACAGACATGGGTTACAAGCCCAAGAAATCCAACCACCCATTTGGCGGCCCTGGTGCACACAACGGTGGCGCTTTGGGATTCGGTCCTGATGGCTTCTTGTATGTCACGATCGGCGACAACCACAACGGCCCCGGCCCACAAGACGGCACCAAGCTGATCGGCAAGGTGTTGCGCGTTGACCGTGACGGCAAGGCAGCAGCTGGCAACAACCCACCTGCCGGCTTTGACAAGCGCATCTTCACTTACGGACACCGTAACCCCCAAGGCATCACTTTCCGTGGCAACGATGTTTACATCTCTGAAAACGGACCTTGGCACAGCGATGAAGTGACCAAATTGGTCAACGGTGGCAACGGCGGCTGGGATCCACGTGACAATGTGAACGGACGTCCTGCTTGTCCAGATAGCTACTGCGGTTACTCACCTAACCAAATGGGCGCCATGCCTCCCAAAGAGCGCGCAGCGTTCATGCCCATGACCGACCTCAAGGCATATCCCAATGCACTCAAGCCTGCGTTCAACAACAACGGTTTGTCACAAGGCATGTGCGGTAGCGCATGGTTGGTTGGCAAGCAGTGGGGCGCATGGGAAGGCCGCTTGGCCGTCGGTTATGCAGGTATTGGTATCCACGGCACCCCCGTTGGCAACCGTATCGACATCCTTGACGTGAGCAAAGACGGTTTGTCCGCCAAGAAAGTCGAACTGTCATACCCTGACTACGCAGGCCGCGTGCGTCACTTGCACTCAGGTCCTGACGGTGCCTTGTACGTGGGTGATGAGACTCGTAACTTGATCTCTCGCATCACACCTCAGTAATGTCACTGGCTTGATGCCTCCATGACGCGCTGCATTCGTGCAGCGCGTTTTTTCTTTTTACACCGGTTTCTCGTGTGTCCTTGTTGATTGACTCGTCAGCACATGGTTTTTAAAAATTGTGATCATGAACAACTTATCCACTTCCCCTGATTCTTCTTTTGTTCTGCGTTGTTTCGGCATGTTGGTATTTGCCGGCTTGTTGTTTTCTGCCAAACCTGTTTACGCTGAAAATGACCAGCTGATCAAGCTCATGCAAACCAACAATTGTTTGGCTTGCCACCAAATAGACAAGCGCAAATACGGCCCGCAGTTTTACGAAGTGGCTGAAAAATACGCAGGTGACAAAACGGCGACGGCCAAATTGGCTGCCAAAATCAAAGCAGGTGGCACCGGCGTTTGGGGCGAAGACTACATGCCGCCTCAACCCCAAGTCTCTGACGCAAATGCCTTGACCATGGCTGAATTGATATTGGCGCTTAAGCCACCCGCCAAGTAAATTTCTTTTTTTCTCGCCTCAGCAGACCGGTTGAATTCACCCGCGTCTGCTTTTTTTTTAAAGCGCGCTCGCAATCGCTTTGCCCACATCCACCGTCTTGGCCGTGCCGCCAATGTCCGGGGTTTTGGGTGCGCCGCTTTTCGGGTCCAACACTTTTTCAATCGCGGCCAACACCGCATCGTGCGCGTCTTTGTGGCCGAGGAATTCCAGCATCATGGCGCCAGACCATATTTGGCCAATCGGGTTGGCAATGCCTTTGCCAGCAATGTCAGGCGCCGAACCGTGCACCGGCTCAAACAACGAAGGAAAGCGTCGGTCGGGGTTGAGGTTGGCGCTGGGTGCGATGCCGATGGTGCCGGTGCAGGCCGGCCCCAAATCGCTCAAGATGTCGCCAAACAAATTGCTGGCCACCACGACGTCGAAAAAATCTGGCCGCTGGACAAAATGCGCGGTGAGGATGTCGATGTGAAATTTGTCCAAGCGAATCGCCGGGTAGGCTTTGGCCATCTCAGCCACGCGCTCGTCCCAGTAAGGCATGGTGATGGCAATGCCGTTTGACTTGGTGGCGCTGGTCACATGTTTTTTCGGGCGCGACATCGCCAACTCGAACGCAAACTTCAACACCCGGTCCACGCCGATGCGTGTCATCACACTTTCTTGCATGACGATTTCACGCTCGGTGCCTTGGAACATGCGTCCGCCAATGCTGGAGTATTCGCCTTCGGTGTTTTCGCGCACGATGTACATGTCAATCTCACCGGGTTGTCGCGCAGAACCATCGCGGCGCACCACGGGCGCCACGATGCCGGGCATCAGCCTTGCGGGTCGCAAATTGATGTATTGATCGAATTCGCGCCTGAACATCAACAATGAACCCCACAGAGAAATGTGGTCGGGGATTTTGTCGGGCATGCCGACCGCGCCAAAAAAAATCGCGTCGTGGCCGCCAATGCGGTCTTTCCAATCGTCGGGCAGCATCTGACCGTGCTTTTCAAAATACGGCCAACTTGAAAAATCGAAATGGTCAAACTGCAAACCGATGCCACATCGGCGAGCGACTTCATCCAACACCCGCAAACCTTCAGGCATGACTTCTGTGCCAATGCCGTCTCCGGCGATGACAGCGATGCGGTGTGTGTGCGCCATGACCATGACTCCTTGGGGCGGTGAATGTGCAGACCGCATCTTCCCAGATATCTCACGCAATGGGCTGCCATGCCGCTCACGGCTTCATGGGCCACTTGAAATGCATGGCTTGCATGACATGGGTGTGCGCTATGGCATCTGCCTGTGCCAAATCTGCGATGGTTTGCGCCAAGCGCATCACCCGGTGCACGGTGCGAGCAGTCCAACCCAAACGGGCCGCTTGTTGCGCTAAACATTGTTTTGCCGCTGCGTCCATGGGCAATTCTTGTAACTGGGCTGGCGTCAACAAATGGTTGCTGACGCCGCGCCGCGCCAAGGCCCGGTCATGTGCCTGTTGGCAACGGGCTTGCACTGCCGCACTGCTTTCACCCACGGGGGCTTGCATCAGCACCTCGGGCGACAACGCAGGCACATGCACTTGCATGTCGATGCGGTCCAGCAACGGTCCGCTCAATTTGGCTTGGTATCGGGTGATCTGTTCAGGCGCACAACGACATGCCGGTTGTGACGAACCCCAATACCCGCACGGGCACGGGTTCATGGCGGCGATCCATTGAAACTGCGCAGGAAATTCGGCTTGGTGTTTGGCCCGAGACAAGGTGATGCGGCCATTTTCCAGAGGTTCTCGCAACGCCTCAAGTGCCAAGCGGGAGAATTCGGGCAACTCATCCAAAAACAGCAGTCCGTGGTGGGCGAGAGAAATTTCGCCGGGTCTGGGCGGGGCACCACCGCCGACCAACGCGGCCATGGTGGCGCTGTGATGGGGATGACGGTAAGGCCGCCGCCCCCACAGGGCGGGTTGAAATTGCCCAACCAAGCTGAGCACCGCCGCAGAAGCCAAGGCCTGCGACGGGGTCAACGCCGGCAACAAACCGGGCAAGCGTTGCGCCAACATGGACTTGCCACTGCCAGGTGGCCCGATCATCAACACACTGTGACCGCCTGCGGCAGCCATTTCCAAGGCCCGCTTGGGCCCGGCTTGACCGCGCACGTCTTGCAAGTCCACCGCTTCACATGGCGTGCTTTCCTTGGTTGATGACAAGGCAGACACC
>JACCDP010289493.1_pt1 | contig 10480 bp, 9 predicted proteins | sample 7445841 | NCBI WGS metagenome assembly JACCDP01 (sample SAMN15323441, study PRJNA562643) | freshwater metagenome | isolation source: river surface water | place: USA:Blue River Watershed | collected 2017-08-17
CCCACCCCACCGAGAGACAATCAAAAGGTACTACGGTCGGAGAAGGCGGAGCTTGAAGCGTAAGAGAAAGAAATTGTTCGAGAGGGGGGATCGGCCAAGCACCAGGCCCAGTCGGTCAGTCCAGCTTCTCTCTTGGTGCCAACCTGTGCGCGCTTTCTCGCCACCAAACTACGAAATTACTCTCTAGTGTGTGTCAACGATTCCACTACGATGGAATTCCACTAAGTGTCTCGGCCATTCCGAGATCTTTAAAAAAAAGAAAATCCTCATCGACTCGTTTTGCTCCTCAAGTGTTTTGTGTGAGTGTTGTGCCGTCGGTTTTTTAAGATGCCCGGATTACCTAACCGGACGACAGTCGTTCCACCACCGAATGTGACAATGGCTTACCACCAAGCCGGACCTGTGATGCAGCCAGGCGTTTGGAACAGTAATAGTAATTACGGCAACGGGAGCAACTGTAACAGTTGGGCCAATAGCGTTCAGACTCCCTCGGCCACCGTCCATCCCGTCCGGCAAACATTCGACGTGATTGCGCGGCGGCGAAATCCCCATTATTGGACGGCCGGCAACAGCAATAATCCGGCCGTTTCCTCACCCGGCAGTGGCAATAGTCCACTGACACCTACTCCGACACCCAGTCCGGCCACTCCCTCGCCCATCAGTCCCGCCTATCCCAACAGACCCGTTTCGGTAGATGACGCCATCCATCGCGAGCCGTTTTCCTCAATTTCGACGAACAGTTTAACTCATAAATCAATTTTCTTTTTTCTCTCTCTCTCTTTTTCCCCAAAACAGTATGGATCGGAGAACATGGACTTTCCACAGGACTCGCCGCGGTACACTTCCCCAAAGCCCGGAGGAGGACTCTACGGCGATTCCTATTTTATGGGTAAGATGATGGGCTGTATACCTGTCGGAACTACAACGACTACCTGATGATGAGATTGTCAACGAGACGCACCTTGAATGACGTGAAGGGAGCGCAATGAAGCGATGACGGAATTCAAAGTGGTACATGCATGGCGTGTAACGAATAAGGGAAGATCTGCGGATGAAGGGGCCCCGATTGGATCCTCTGCGGGTGGTCAGTTGTTGGGGGGTGCCACCACTTGCCTTGGCCCGTTGTTTTCACGCATTCACGGCTCCGAGATCCCAGTAGATTCTCTCTTCCTTTTTATTCGCCTCTCAAAAGGAGAAATCTTTATTCCGGGTTGATGGATCGGATGAGGCATTCTTTTCGGGGCTTTTCGTCACGTCCCTCTTACCAAGTAAATAGACGTCGGTCTGATAGACGGTCCAGCTGTTGCTTGCCCGCCCGCTGTGTCAATAAACAAACCATCAGTCGTTACCGAGTTACCTCTGTAAACTATTCTTTCTTCATTTCACGTTTTTCTTATTCTTTCTTCGTCTTGTGCTCCGCGTTCACAGGTGATGGATCGACGCATCCGGCAGATCCTTGGTCATCCAACGGAGCTGGAGGCGCTCCTCTACAGCCCGGACCGTACGGCAGCTACGGCGGACAGCAGCAACCCCAACCCCAGCAGCAACAAGTCGGACCCACTCCGCCGCTGATGAACAGCGGACCCAATGGCGGAGCTGGACCCAACAACCACATGGGACAGCAACAGCCTTCTTACCCTGGACAGGGTATTTTCAGTAAGTCTTGGCTGCAACGTCACTTTAATCCGCATTAATCCCCACCGGAACACCTAATAATAACTTAATCTTCTTTCTCTCTATCTCTTTCACCCATTACAGCAGGTCCTGGAATGCACGGAATGGGATCGGGCCCCCTTCACGACCCATCTGGTATGGGCGGCTACAATGTCGCTTTATCCCCTGCGCAGGATCATAGTGGCGCTAACAATTTGATGAGCTCCGGTCTTCCACCCATGTCCACCTTTCGCAACTCAGCTGCAGGGCCTATGGGTGGTCCCGTCACGCAGGCCGGCGTTGTCCAGCCCGGGCCGGGAGCCACAGTCCAATCCCCTTCAATGTACAGCCACAGTCCCAACTTAGGTCCACCGCCCGGCCCTGGTGGCCAGACAGGGGACGCTTTAGGCAAAGCACTAGCATCGGTAAGTCGATTTTCGAGAGAGAGAGAGAGAGAGAGAGAGTCGTCGAAATGAAAAATGTTTTGGTTTTCGGGTATCATTAATGGATTGAAAATAGATCTATTCCGCTGATCAGAGCACGAGCAGTTTCAGCTCGCATCCCACTACGCCCGTCTCATCGCCACCTCCGTTGACATCGGTGAATCAGCCGCAGTGGAATGGCCCTCCTCATCCGCACTCGCATCCGGCAGGAGTAGCCAACACTGCCTCGCCTCTCTACAATGAACGCAATCTCCACATGGTACGTTTGACTCGCTCCAGATGTTGTTAAAAAGTCCTTGGGGTCCTTCTTTTGGGGTCGTTTAGTTTGATAGAATGCTCCGTCGCCGTCGTCCTTTCTTTGATTGTTGACGGAAGTGCCTTGCTTGTTTGTTTTGGCCGCTTTTGCTTGCCCCCAAGTGGATGGCAGATTGTTATTTTGGTTCTCTAGTTCCAGTGTTCCACGGACGGAACGTGAATGATGCGAAACCTTTAGTTTTGTGTTTGTGTGACGGAACCTTTTTGTCTATTTGTTCTCTGATTTTTCTCCCTTTTTTGTGTTTTGTTTCTTTTTGGGTTTTTCCGTTTTCCCCCCTCTCCCTTTGGTTTGATGTGTCCAGGCTCGTCGCATGCCCGAGCAAGAGCGACTGGACGATGCAATTGGCATTCTTAGGAATCACACTGAGGTAGTTTTGTCTTGTCTTTTTGTTTTGGAAAACCGCTCGAGGGTCTTGTTGATTGACTTGTTTCTTTTGATGGCTCGATGAGATCTTTATTTAATCGCAAACAAAACCCCCCGAATTCAATAGAGTCTTACGAATCCGTTAAATGGATCTTTTGGCCATCAGGCGACCACTCGGATGGAAGAGCGACTGGACGATGCCATCAACGTCCTACGGAATCACGCCGAATCGGTAGTCGGTGGGCCACAGTCTGCGCTGCCTGGTACTGGTCCCTCACCCGCCTTGTCACATTCCAACGGCATCATGGCCGCCTACCCGCCCGTCCTCGAACCACTCATGGTATGCATCTAAATGCTGTCGCATGCTTGCCTTGTTCTAAACTGACGCATTTCTCTCATTTTTTTCCTGCAGGGTGGACACCATCCGGTCAGCAGCACAGTCGGACACCCTTCGTCTTACGGCAATTTGGGCCCGGCGTCACTCGGTGGTCCTCTCCACGATCAGGTGGATCGGTCCATGGTCGACGGCTTGCCACCAACAGAAAAAGCTCCTCCTACCAGTTCAAGTAAATTTGACAATCTTTTGGTAGTTCTAAAGAAAAGTCGATTAATTTTTCTCTTGTTTTGTTGATTCTAGAAAAACGGAAAGATGCTCCAGACAGCAGCGAGGGGAAATTGGGCCTTGACGGACGTATTTCGTCACTCGGCGGTGCTTCAGCCAACACACCCACGTCATCTAGCCACGGAGGAGCTAGCAAGAGCTCCAAACGCTCTAGGAGGTAGTGCGTATCTTCGGCCGTTCACAAGGAAACCACTTGTGGATTGATCGATTTTCTAAAGTTATCTCTCGATTCAATCATACTAACGGTGAATTCTTTTTTTCTCTTCTTTTTTTTGTTTTGTGTTTCTTGGCTTTCTCTATACCTAAACCCATTTACCTCGGGGTTTCTAAGCAGTGCTGGTAGTGAAGATGAAGACGATGAGGGATTGGACCCGGCCGTCAAAGTCGTCAAGGAGAAAGAAAGGCGGCAAGCCAACAACGCTCGCGAACGGTAAGAACTGAAATTCATTGAATTTGTTTGTTTTTTTTTGCAAAGTGGGTGAACAATTTTGACGGGGCAAGTTTGAATTTTTGAAAAATGTGGTAGTTGTTTTGGGGGGCGATGGGGATGTCGCCGTTGAATTTAGAAATGAGTTAATTATGATCAATGACGGTTATGCCTCATCCACTCTTGTCCGACTGTCAGAGTGCGCGTGAAAGACATAAACGAAGCATTCAAGGAGTTAGGCCGCATGTGTCAAATGCATCTCAAGATTGACAAGACGCAGCCCAAGTTGACGGTGCTTCACCAGGCTGTCGACGTCATCACTCAGCTGGAACAACGTGTTAGAGGTAGTTGTCAGAGAACGAGTAGTAACCCGTTTCTTTTGTTTTTCTCTCTTCTCTCTCTCTCTCTCGCCTGTCTCGTGTCTCTTTTTCTTTCTCTCTATCTCTCTCTCTCTCTCTGTCTCTTCTTCCAATCAACTCTCTTCGATAACTTGTCCCTCCCGTCCTTAACCCCTGGCTCATTTCACGCATCCCCTTTTTTTTACCTTCGATACCCCCACAAAACCCCCAAATTAGGATCCGAATCCGGGATATCAACGAAGCGCTCAAGGAATTGGGGCGCATGTGCATGACGCATTTGAAGTCGGACAAGCCGCAAACCAAACTGGGCATCCTCAACATGGCCGTTGAGGTCATCATGCAGCTCGAGCAGCAAGTGCGAGGTACTACTGCCACACAAATCAACTGCCACGTGCGATGACACACTGTTGTCCATGTCTTTCTTTATCCTTCTTCCTACATACTACATGCGTATTACTACATTCTTTTTGTATGTGTGTGTATCTGACACTGACCAAAGAGACAAATAACCTTAAAGTTCAATCAGTTTGACTGGTACTCTACGCCTTTTATGGTCCACCTCGTTTCCTGTGGTCAAACGACGGAACTTTACGCCCCTTCTGGGTCTTTGATTGTCTCTTTCTTTTTTTTTTTTTTTTTTTTTACGAGCTTGCACGGCTTATTCAACCCGTTTTTTTATTGCTTTTCGGTTTTAAAAAATTAAAAGACAGTAATTTTTTTCTTTTGTAATATCCATTATTGCTTTTATTTTACTTTTTATTTTGTTTCATTGATTTCCGGTCTTCTACAGAGCATGCGCCATCTCGGTTAAATTTTTTTGTTACAAATTTGGAAATAATTTTTATATGAACTTCATTTATTTCTCTTTTTTTGTTTTTCTTTTTTCCCTCAATACCTTTCCCACACCCCACACCATAAAGAAAAGAATATTATTTTTTTCGTCATCCCCACTGTTGACTAACAAAATTCTCTATTCGAATGCGGTTGCGTGATTTTTCCCTACCCTTTTAGTTATACCCATGTTACCAATTGCCAAGTATTTTTTATTTTTTAGTATTTTCGTACGTAGTTTAGTTCTTTTGTTTCGGTTCGGTAACATTGGTACACCTAAAATGGCCTGTTCTTGCTTGACGTTTTTGTTTTTCTTCCAATGGACTTTTTTCTGTCGCTTCTTCTTTCTGCCCTCGGGTCGGTTTGGCTTGTTGTTAAATTTCACCATTGTGCTACTACAGAGAGGAATCTGAATCCGAAAGCGGCCTGTCTGAAACGACGCGAAGAGGAAAAGGCTGACGACGGATCCGCCAAGGGAATGCAAGGCCCGCCTCATCTGGGCGGTGGCGGAGGTGCTGGTGGCGGCGGACCGCCCCCGATGATCCCCTTTGGATCGATGCCATCATCTGTAAGTTTATTTGATTATCGCGTACAAAAGAACTGGCATTCCACGTTTCAATTTTAGTTTTGATCACCCCCAGCAGGTTCCAGACGTCGGTTCCATGCATCAAATCTAAAAAAAACGACAACCTTCGATTTACAAATAATACTGCTACTACTGTGACGGACAACAAACCAGCCAATCTTCTGTCGTCGCGCACAGTTATTCCGGAGAAGAAGGATGAAAAAAAACACACACAAAAACGACGACGACCTGTTTCTATTTAGCCCTGAAAGACAACAAAAAGCAACAGATTGGAAATTGTGTGAAAGTTTCTTGTTACGGGGGGATATATCAGTTAAATGATTGTGTGTGCGCGAGTGAGTGTGTTTGAATGTGATGTGTGTTCCGAGTGGTGCTCCATATCCCGCCGAAAGGTTTTTTTGGCACCTTATTAACGATGGAAGAAACAAAACACAAAATTAAAAAAAAAAACCTTGAAAAAAGGAAAGAAAAATTTTTTTGAAAGCTGGGCCGCAACACACATTTCCTCGCTCCACCCCCTCACCTGTTTTCGGTTACACATTTGGCTGAAAAAAAAACTTGTTGACGCGATCGAGTCCAATATTATGCAATCTTTTTAACTGCTGCTGCTCTTTCCTCCTCCCCCCCAAAACTCGTCGCTCGTTAACAAAACGATTGTATAGAATTATGACTTGTCCCCTCCCCCAATATTATCTCATCACAATTGACGTTGGCTACGACAACGCCGTATAGTTGATAAACATGAAAAAAGGCGCGAAAATATGAACACGATCCGTCAAGAGATGGAAAGCAGTTTTGTCATCACTTGACGTTTGTTCCCCAGACGGTGAATGTGTGTGTGTGCGTGTGTGTTTCAGAGTGTAGTGTGTTTTTCTCTTTCTCTCTCTCTTTGTTACTCCCCTTCGTCTCTCGATTGCTCCCCCCGTATCTACGATCTAAAACATCGTTGCACACCGCCCCCACAATATGTCGGAATAGCTCCTGATGGTCTAGCTGAGTAGCTTTATTACGAGTAGCTTGAGTTTTATTTGCCGAGCGTTAGACTTATGATTTTGACACCTACTTTTTGCTCACCTGCAGCTGGTTTCATTAGCCACCTTATTAGCCGTTTGGTTTCTGAACTGTATGTGTCCCCTCTCTCCAGCATCCCTTATCAGCGTGCCTTTATTATATAATATCCCTAGTTCGAGCACACATTTTTCGAACGAGACCACCCCAGCAGCAAGTAGCCAATCACACACTTACGCAGCAGCAATTGGAACGTTAGGCCCCTAACCCATCCAGGACATATCAGCTCTCTCCACCCGTGGGTTTCACTCCGTCGAAGCCTGCATATGATATCCCCCATTTATTATACATAGCAAAAAGTTTCCCCCTTTTTCGCAGATCATCGAGACGGCGAGACTCCTCCTCCGGGCACCGAAGTACTTTAGCGGGGAAAGAAGGCGAAGAGAGAGAATAGCGAGTAGCGATCTCAAGACAGTGCATGGACACCGCGTTAAAAAAAATGCAAAAAAATATCGAGAGGAAGATTCAAGAGGAGATCTCGTCGTTCTCAGATCACAAAACCAAGACGATTTTCTTTTTTCTAGGAAAAAAAAAAGCTAAAATTTCTGTCGCACCCCCAAACGCATCTCAGATCGATTTCAATAATTTCCCTCCTGTTGATTCTTTGATTCTTTTTTTTTTTTTCTTCTTCTTCTTCTTCTTGTCTGTTTCGGGATATTTTTCTGTATCATTGAGGTTGTTCTACGGCCTAGGGCATCAATAATCAAGTTGTTTGAGCAGACTTTGTGTTCCATGACACTCGGGAGACATTTTGTGGGGTTCTGTGCGTCCAATCTTTCTTTGCGTTGATTTTTTCCCTTTTGTTTTCTTTCACATGTTGGGGAATGGGGTCGTCGGTGTTTTCCAGTTCAATCGTCTCAGATGGAGTCTCTTTTTTCCCGTTTTTTTTAAAGGAGAAAACCCATGGCTTCCACGTCCCTTGAAGTATCTTTTGTTTTTAAACATTTTTTGCTTTTTGAATGAATGTTCTTTTTTGTGGATTTGAACGAGAAAAAATAGATGCCAGACACGACAAGTCTTTTTTTCCACGGCTATCGTTGATGAAGAAAAAAAAATGTGTGCGTTCCCTACCCCCCCAATCGATTTCAGCTGCATTACCGCCTCTCTCTCTTTTATTATATAAATGGTTTGAAAGACACACACAACACACAAAATAAAATAAAAAACCATATTATTTCAGCTGGAGCACCGTTTATTACATCCCCCGAAACCCCCCGCCCTCTATATGTTTCATGTATCTTCTCCGGAAATATTTCACCTGTTTGTTTTTTTTTCCTGTTTTTTTTTTCTCCCCTCGAATTTGTCTCTTGGTTCTTCATCGTTTTTGAATCATCCTTGCCGACCCTCATCGATATCATATCTTATATTGATTGTTTTAATGGTATTCTTCTTTGCTATCGAGATACAATCCTTTTGCCCCTCGCCCTATTCATTCTGTGCGCATCGTTTCTCTCTCTCTCTCTCTCATCATGGAAGTTGTAATAAACGTGCCATTGCCATTTTTTGAAAGAAACAAAAAACAAAAAAAAAAGACTCGACCCGTTTCGTTTCATCCGCGGTTCACTTACTGGAAGACTCCGCCAAAAGTTCATTACGGTTGACTGGTGAAAGGAAGATGGATGTCTTTATTTACGAAGAGAATCTTGTCGCCTTGAACTGTGTCGGATGGTACAAATTCATCGCCACCTTTGAAAGAAAATGTGTGTTAGCTCAGTTTCAGTTTACGTCTTGGGTTTTCGAAAGTGTCTCATTACCAGTTTGCATCTCTCCTTACAAATTTTTTCGAAATTTCTCATAAGACTCTTTGGTAGTGTTTTGCGTCAAAGAAGAGACATCATTCGGTCCTTGTTGGATTTATTCTGAATTTATGTCTTGGCTTGTTTGAGTCGAGTCTAAACAAGTCAGTGTTGATCCTGAATTAGAGCCCTGGCATAATCACTCTTGTAGAAAAGACCGTGATTGTCGCAGTCGCAGAGATCCCCAAAACTGAACCAGATGTTCTCAAATGATCACCAGGAAGGAAAACAAAAAGTGAGGGCCGTCACTGAGCAGCAGCAGCTGGTTGGAAACCCCCCGAATGCTGGTCATTTGCCATGACGCCCGTACGACAAGCGACAGAGTTTATAATCAAAATATTGTCAAGAATATGTGAAGAAATTGTTAGAAAACCTTACAAGTCCTATTGTCGTGTTCAAAGCGTGCAAGACATTTATTATTTTGTTGAGACGACTCTCGAAATCTTTTTCATTCTTTTCGAACATTTTATTAGTTTCGACGCTTTTGTGTGGCCGTGTCCCCGTTAGGAAATTGAGGCCAACTCTGCTGTCTCTGGAAGCGGTGTGGTATTGCCTGTGCAAGAAACTCGAACCGAGCCAAAGTCGATAGAATTCGGCATCCGTTGGCATAGCGCGCCAAATAGACGGTTGTTCCAGCGGGTCGTTGAATTCCTCTTCTTTCGAACCCTCGAAACACTTATACACCTATGGGAATGCACAGTGTCTGTGGGCCGTAGAAAGTCACTTGATCGCACAAAAAAGCCCCCATTCCTCGTCTAGATTAGCAAGTCGAATTCGTTAGCGCGCTATCGGTGAGACTTTGAGCGGTTAAAAGAGCGATGACGTGACAGAAACGCTAGGATTCTCTAATTGGATTTCGTGTGTTTTTGACATACTCATGTCTATTTGTTGGAAGAGCGATCGCTATTGGTTTCTGATGAAAATGGCGAGACAGTCTCTCCGTGTCGGAAACTTGGGAACCGTGTCGTTGCATTCCAAAATCCGTCGGTCGCCGAGGAGGTCCTCGTGGAACAACGACAATCGCTCAAACGGGCTTCAGGGAGGGTCGAATCGCCTAACTACCGCTAGAGGGTACGCCCTTGTTAAACGTATACTGTGATGTTGTGTGAACGACAACTTCCTCTAGATACCAATCCGGCACCATACAAGGCGTTGACTTGGCAATACTCGAACAAGATGAAATTGTGCGGCCCGGTTCTTATTTTACGGCCGATGTTGCCAATATTCAATTTGGTTGATGGAATCCCGGGCCATACTAATTGATTGAGTTGATACAAGTCATTGTTTTCCACTGCCAAACTACGGCCGTAAATAAAAAGGGCTTTATAATAAAGAGGACGCCGCACGAATATAAGTGTTATAAGGTTGTTGTTTTTTATTCTCCTCCACACCGACGGGGGTGTGCGTATCATAAGGGAAGATTGGGAGATATAATAAAGAGCAGAGAGAACGCGCCATGTCGACGATGGAACGAAAATACCAGCCAACCCGATTGCCGCATTTCGTCCGCCCGTCGCCGGCCAGCAGCCCGGGCTAAACATAGAAGCGGTACGCGCGCGAGTCGACTCCCGGTTGCCCCTCAACAGACAGTGTTCGCCAGCATCGGTGCAATATGGTTGTAGTGCTTTTGGTGAACGACTTCTGAACTGGGGATTTACAAACAATCTGCAGTCTTTCAAGGCCCCCTTTTTCTCCTTTGTGGAACAAGTTGTGCATTCTTCCGTCCATGCTGCACGGAATTCGTTGCCCTTCGAAGTTTTCCCCACAAAGACTTGAGTGAAGTGCTAACCGAGTTATTGTATCTTACGTGTAGAGTTTCCTCTCTCCCCGAAAGGTTATTCATGGACTGACATGATGAACGTTATGGAGTCGGAAGGTATGTGCTACCGGGCAACGTGTTCCAGAACCCCGAACGCGTGTTACTTAAGAAATGTGTCCGTTGGAATTAATTACCCAAGTGAGACATTTCGACAGAGAAACCAATTGTTAAGGCAGCTCAATGGCTTGCGGTGCTAG
>JACCDP010078349.1_pt1 | contig 10478 bp, 1 predicted proteins | sample 7445841 | NCBI WGS metagenome assembly JACCDP01 (sample SAMN15323441, study PRJNA562643) | freshwater metagenome | isolation source: river surface water | place: USA:Blue River Watershed | collected 2017-08-17
GAATGAACAACTACGGACAACTCGGTAGCTGCACCGCAACTACTTATGAGGCAAATCCCACCCGCGTCGGCTCGGGCTGTGCCCCCGTAGGCACCAGCACGCGCACACGCACCAACACACGCACCAACACACGCACCAATACCAGTACACGTACGGCTACCAGCACGCGCACGCTGACGCGCTCTGCGACGCCGGTGCCAGGGAGTAATCCATGGGGCACGTTTACGCAGATAGAATTTGGTGACACGCACGCCTGTGCCATCAATACAGCCCAAGAGGTGTATTGTTGGGGGATGTTATATGCAAGTGGTGGTGGGAGTTCTTCGGTAGTTAACAATGTCGTCAATCGACCAACCAAAATCAGCGGCCTTGACGGTATCGCCATTACCAAATTGAGCCTGCAGCGTACCAACACCTGTGCACTCACCAGTAGTGGTGCTGCATACTGCTGGGGGTACAACGCCTTTGGTGGAATTGGCGATGGAACCACCACCGACAGCGCAGTGCCCGTTGCGGTCAGCATGCCTGCTGGTGTCACATTCAGCAAACTTGCCAGTGGACAAAACACAACATGTGGATTCCCCAGCACCGGAACAACATATTACTGTTGGGGGGTGAATCAATACCAATTTGGTGACGGGAATGATGACGATGTCAATAGTACCCCTGTTGCTGTCACGATGCCTGCTGGCGTCACATTTACCGATGTTGATATTGGGTATCCCCTTGCATGTGCAATCACAACGACAGGCACAGCCTACTGCTGGGGGAGCTCGGCAGGGGATGGTGGAATTGGCGATGGCACCAATTCTAGCACGGTACCAGTTGCAGTTACAATGCCTGTTGGGGTCACATTTACGCAGATTAGTGTGGAAAAACAAACCGCGTGTGCATTGAGCAACACCGGCACTGTCTACTGTTGGGGGCGTAATTATGCGGGACAATTTGGTAATGGCACAACAACGAGTAGCAGTACACCGACTGCCGTCAGCATGCCCCCAGGTGTGACCTTCACCAAACTCGATGTAGGTGCAGGGTATAACCCATCAGAAGGGAGTGCTAACGCAACCTCACATACGTGTGCACTTACAAGCGTCGGCACTGTCTACTGTTGGGGCGATAATACCGGTGGTGATCTTGGTAATGGGAGTACGACCAACAGTCTTGTTCCCGTTGCAGTCACCATGCCCGCCGGAGTCACTTTTTCCGCCATCAATATTGGTGACAAGGGTTCGTGTGCACTGTCAACAACTGGCGTCGCATACTGCTGGGGGCATAATTTTGCAGGGCAATCAGGCACATGCGACTATGTGCAATACACCGTTCCCACCCGCGTCGGCTCGGGCTGTGCCCCCGTAGGCACCAGCACGCGCACGGCCACCAGCACACGCACCAGTACCAACACACGCACGCTGACACGGTCAATGACCCCTATACCAGTCAGTTGGGGGAGCTTTACACAGATAAGTACGGGTGGCACGCATACGTGTGCCCTCAATAGTGCGGGTATGGCGTTTTGTTGGGGAACCAACAGCGATGGTCGACTCGGCACCGGTACGACCACCAACAGTACGACTCCCGTGGCAGTCAGCATGCCTGCTGGCGTCACCTTTGTGAGCATTGTGACGAGTAGCGTGAGCACCTGTGCGCTTACCAGCACGGGTGAGGTCTACTGTTGGGGGAGCAATGCAAGCGGTCAGCTCGGCAACGGTACTGCGACGGCGAGCACCACTCCCGTCGCTGTCACGATGCCGACAGGAGTCACCTTTACCGCAATTTCTGCAGGTTTCAATCATTTCTGTGCACTCACAAGCGCCGGCGACGTCTACTGCTGGGGATCCAACAGCGCAGGTCAGCTTGGTGATGGCACGACGACCAATAGTGCGACCCCCGTGGCAGTCAGCATGCCTGCTGGCGTCACCTTTGTTGAAATACGTGCCGGTGCCAATCAGACCTGTGCGCTTACGAGCGCAGGGATAGCCTACTGTTGGGGCAACAACTCCAATGGACAACTGGGCAACGGCTCAACCACCAGCAGCAGCACCCCGACTATCGTCACCATGCCCGCTGGTATCACGTTTGTGAGTATCAGCGTGGGCACCGGGCATACCTGTGCCCTTACCAGCACAGGCATAACCTACTGTTGGGGCAACAACTCCAATGGACAACTGGGCAATGGCTCAACCACCAGCAGCAGCACCCCGACTATCGTCACCATGCCTGCTGGTATCACGTTTGTGATTATTCATTTGGGTGGGAATCACACCTGTGCCCTCACCAGTGCGGGCACAACATTCTGTTGGGGTGCAAACGCGAATGGGCAACTGGGGACGGGCACCACCACGGGTAGTACCACCCCAACAGCCGTTATCATGCCGTTTGGGTTCACATTTAGCATCCTGGTAGTAGGTAATATGCATACCTGTGCCCTTACCAGTGCCGGTGTCGCCTTCTGCTGGGGCAGTAATAGCGGTGGGCAACTGGGGAGTTGTACGTTGCTTAATGCGACCGCCCCCACACGGGTTGTAGCCTGTGTCCCCCCAGCCACCAGCACGCGGACACCCACAAGTACGCATACTGCCAGCAGCACACGGACACCCTCAAATACCCGCTCACACACACGCACACCGACACCACCCAGCTACCCGTGGGGTATTTTCACGAGTATTAGCACGGGTGCCTATAGTACGTGTGCGGTTGCAACTACGGGCGTAGCGTTTTGTTGGGGCAGCAACATGTTTGGTCAGCTCGGCAACGGCTCGACCACGTGGAGTGACATACCGGTCGCAGTAACCATGCCTACCGGGGTTACCTTTGTCGTTATCAACGCAGGATTCACTCATACCTGTGCCCTCACGGCGAGTGGCGACGCCTACTGCTGGGGCAACAACATCTTTGGTCAGCTTGGCGACGGCACCACAGAGGATAGTGCAACTCCGGTTGCGGTTAGTATGCCCACTGGGGTCACCTTTGTCTCCATCGTAGTGAGTATGTATCACACCTGTGCGCTCACTGCCAGTGGTGATGTCTACTGCTGGGGCATCAATCGTGCCAACCAACTCGGGAATGGGACGACAACGGAAAGTAGCATTCCCGTGGCGGTGACTATGCCTGCAGGGATTAGCTTTAGTAGTTTGGCTACAAGTGGATATTCTACCTGTGCACTCACGGCAAGTGGGGATGCCTACTGTTGGGGGTACAACGCCTTTGGTCAACTCGGGATCGGCTCTACGAGTAATGCCGCGGTACCCACGGTGGTAACCATGCCTGCAGGGGTCACCTTTGACGAGCTGAGTGTGGGGCGGTATCACACCTGTGCTATCACGCCCACTGGGATTGCCTACTGCTGGGGACTCAATGCGGGTGGTGCACTGGGGAATGGATCTACGACCAATCGCACCACCCCCGTGGTTGTCACCATGCCCACTGGCGTGACGTTTGATTCCATTAGTACTGGCTGGAATCACACCTGCGCCTTGACTGCCACTGGTGTGGCCTACTGTTGGGGACAAAATAGTGGCCAGGTGGGTGATGGCACAACAACGAATCGGCTCATGCCTGTGCTGGTGAACATGCCCACCGGCATGACTTTTGTTGAGATTATGGCGGGGTCCACACATACTTGTGGCTTAGCAGGCAATGGACTTGCCTACTGCTGGGGCAACAACACCAATGGTCAACTCGGGTTGTGTAACTGTGTTACCTACACCAAACCCTCACAAGTCGGCATGGCATGTACCCAAAATACCGCAACCGCCACAAATACGGTCACACCGTCAGATACCCGGACACCGACCAACACACAGACACCATCAAATACGCGTACCGAGACGTTTACCCGGACTCCGACCAACACCCCAACGGATACGAGTACGCCAACCGATACCCGGACTCCGACCAACACACGCACCAGTACAAATACGCGTACTGAGACGTTTACCCGGACTCCGACCAACACCCCAACCGAAAGCAACACCCCAACGGATACCAGTACGCCGACCGACACGCGCACCAGTACAAATACGCGTACTGAGACGTTTACCCGTACCCCGACGAGTACACCAACCGAGAGCAACACTCCAACTCATACCAGTACGTCAACCAATACGCGTACCAGTACAAATACGGCAACAGCAACGGCAACGCATACGGCAACTGCGACCAACTCGGCCACACCCACACCACAATTACTCACACCCAAAAAGCTCGTGGTGGGGAATCAGTTTATCCTCGGGTTACTCCACAACGGGACGTTGATTGCATGGGGCAAAACACCAGGATCGATAATTCCTGCGGCGCTCAAAGACAAAACGTTCATTGATATCGCAGCAGCGGCCAATACGGGATTTGCACTCGAATCAGATGGAACGCTGCATGACTGGGGGAATAACGAGTTTGGCGAACGCAATATTCCCGTTGCAGCCCGCACCGGTGTGATTGCGATTAGCGCTGGTACACGTTACGCCATGGCAGTCAAAGTGGATGGGAGTGTGATTGCATGGGGGAATGATCAATTCAATCAGGTGAAAAATGCACCGAAAGACAGCGGATACATTGACGTGGAAGGTGGGGCACAGCACGCACTTGCACTCAAATCTGATGGCACTGTGGTTGCCTGGGGCGATGCAAGCAACGGGCGAACCACCGTTCCACCAGGTCTAACTGATGTCGTTGCAATTAGTGCAGGCTTCAATCATTCTGCCGTATTACTCAGTAACGGAAAAGCCGTTGTTTGGGGAGCGAATAGCAAAAGTCAACTTGAGATTCCGAGCACACTATCAAACGTTGTCGCTATTGCAGCTGGCAATGAATGTACGCTCGTCGTACTTGCGAATGGTGCACTCATAAATTATGGGAATACCCTCTGTACGTTTTCTCCTGGCATTGATGCGATAAAAGACGGCGCTCTATTGGTCACATCTGACAACCAAAATTCAGCGGTCGTATTGCGCAGTGGCCGTATCCGTGTAAGTGGCACCATTGATTTGGGAGTGAATGTAACACGCACCCCCACCCGTACTCCCTCACCGACCCCCTAACCCATCCGCACCACAAAGGCGCTCGGCACATGACGTGCTGAGCGCTTTTGTGTGCATGAATTCACCCATAGGCTCACCCATCGTGTACACCCATCAGCGTACTCCATCACTGATTTGTGTGCACTGCATGTCTGTACACCAAAATGGTAGTTTGGTCTATTAGAATCGTAGGCATTGCATCGAATTTCGTGGTGACTATAGAATCTTTCGTTGACAATCTTTATTTTATTTAAAATTCAACACAATTATAAATTTCATATTGAAATCACTTCATTTACAATCCGATGAGATATCTCGTGTGATGGCAACATCGGAGTCAGCAATGATCAATAAATGTGTATACTACGTTGTATTACTGATGTGCATTACGGGATTGTTCCCCCCTGACATGCTCTACGCCAAGCCAGCCACGGCTTGGACGCGACCGATCATCCCGCCACAAGCACGTGGGTATATCCAACGTACCGGGCAATGGCGTGTGCCACACCACCTGACACAAGCTCGATTAGCACAACCAATCCATGATGCACCAGCCCCGATGCAACCCGCGGTGCCGATACAGCAACAGGTCAGCTATGGTATGAGTGCGACACCGACACCGCGGGTGCTGTCGCCTACGCGCACACGCACACGTACACATACTCAAACACCGACACCCACCGCACACAATGCCACACAGCAATCACTGGGGGGCACATCCCGTATACAGCCACGCATAGTGACGAATCGCATGATTGCGGCTGGTGGGGCTGAGGGGTATGAAGTATCGTTTATCTTGAGCAACGATGGATATGTCCGTGTGTATGCTGATAATGCGGATGATGAACAGTCGTTCGCACCACCAATAAACATGAATGGTGTCGTTACCTCGGTGCATGCGGGGATGGGCATGCGCTATGTTACGAGTACAAACGGCTACGACTGTATATCATTTCCCAACAACACGGGTTGTGATCTGATGAGTCAGCCTCATAGTACGCTCGAAGAAATCAGTAGTTATACCTACAATACCATTGCACTGTATCGTCGTGCCGACAATACAAAATTTGTCCGTGTTTTATGTAATTTTCCGCAAAGTTATTTGAATGTAGGTCAATGTACTATTCCGAGTGCCTATAATTGGGAGACTGATGCGAACGCAGTTGCGCATGTGGTAGCGAGTAAATGGCATAGCGTAGCAGCAATGACAGATGGGACAGTTGTGGCATGGGGATGCGGAACTACGTATCCTGTAACAAACACTACCTACACCTACGCTCGTGATTTCGGACAGTGTACCGTACCAAGTGGTTTGAGCAACGTCACCACAATCGCCGCAGGACCATTTCATACACTCGCACTCAAGTCTGATGGTACCGTAGCAGCGTGGGGGTGTGGGTACCCCTTTAGAGATGCATCTAGTAATTATCAAACCTACTATACAGAGCAATGCAATGTCCCTGCTGGACTCAGCAATGTAGTGGATATCGCTGCCGGGAATTGGCATTCATTGGCGCTCAAAGCTGATGGCACGGTCGTCGCATGGGGGTGTACAAGTACAAATTATGGTGGCAGCGTGTTGCACCTTAATTTTGATGACGACATATGGGGTTGGCATGATGGTGAGATGTGCGATGTCCCTGCAGGGCTCAGCAATGTGGTGGAAATATCTGCGCGTTATAACTATAACTTGGCACGCAAATCAGATGGGACAGTTGCGTGTTGGCCTGCAACGAGCACGGGATGTCTCAGTCAATTATGGGGAGATCTCAATGGGTTTGATACCAATGCGACCCAGACACCAACTCCAAGTAATACTCCCACAGCCACACGAACACTGACCCCCACAGCTATTTCATTGGGATTACGTGATGTTAATCGTATCGCATTGTCGAGGATGCATCGTCTCGCGATCAAGGGCGATGGCAGTGTGGTTTCGTCGGGGTGTAATGGGCCGGCTGGAGTCATCAATGCAGTGCGCTGTACAGTACCCACTGGTATCGTGAATCCAGTCAAAGTTGCCATTAACAATCGACATTCGCTCGTACTGATGAGTAATGGAAGTATCAAGGCGTTTGGGTGTAATGGAAGTGAAGACAATGGGCAGTGTAATGTACCCATTGGATTAAAAGCCATCGATATTTCAGCTGGTAAGTATCACTCAGCAGCAATCAAGGCTGATGGGAAAGGCATCGCGTGGGGATGTACGGGGACCAATGAAGTCGGACTCACTGGGTTTACTGATGCTGGACAATGTGTTTACAACTATTTACCTGTGAAGGCAGTCTCTGCTGGAACTTTTCATACCATATGGCTTCAAATAAATCCATGGGATGGCAATGCCTATTTAGATACAAGCGGGTGCAGTAGTATTTACAATTATGGGCAATGTGACGAACCTAATACGGTACAACTAAGAGCCAATGATATCATCGCGGTTGCAGCAGGCGGCTCCCACTCACTCGCACTCTTCAATGACGGTACTGTCAGTGCCTGGGGATGTAATGGATCGAACTATGGCCAGTGCACCGTGCCAACAGGGTTGAGTGGGGTCATCGCAATTGCGGCAGGCGCAAAACACTCGATGGCGTTGAAATCAGATGGCACAGTTGTCAATTGGGGGGAATCGTTTCAAGGTCAGACAACCATCCCCTTTGGGCTTAATAGTGTGATTGCCATCGCCGCAGGTGAATTCAATTCCATGGCACTTAAATCTGATGGAACGTTGGTATGCTGGGGCGAATTCCCATACGATAGCGTGTGCAACAGCATTGCCATCTACCCAACAGCAACTTTTTCGGTCACACCCACGCGCACCATGACCGCCACCCCCACTCCTCGCCCGCAGGGATATCGCATCGCCGTCGATACCGGGCATGCGCTCGTTATTCGTGCTGCCGACAATACGGTGCAGTCGTATGGCTGTGTCGGCTTCGACTACGGGCAATGCACCGTACCAAGTGCCCTCGTTGCAAATCCGCAACATGTATCAGCGGGCAACACGCATTCGCTGGCACTCAACGCTAGTGGAAGTGTGGTCGCCTGGGGCTGTGGGGCTGCAGGTGCTGATTTTGGCCAATGTGATGTGCCGGCGAGTGCGACGGGTGTCGGATCAATTGCAGCCGGTTACTACCATTCGCTGGCGACCAAGGGCGCAAACAACACGGTGATTGCGTGGGGCTGCAACGGTGCAGATTATGGGCAATGCAACGTCCCACTGGTGTACGGCATGTCGACCCTTTTCGCGAAATCCATTGCGGCTGGCAAATATCATTCATTGGCAGTCAATCAGTACAACGAAGTAAACGCCTGGGGGTGTAGTGGTCAGAACTTTGGCCAGTGTACCGTGCCTAGTCAGCTCATGTGGGTATCGAGTATCGCCGTCGCTGCGGGTTGGACACATTCGTTGGCGCTCACAGACGCGGGAACTGTCGTCGCCTGGGGTGACAACAGCGCTGGTCAGGCCACCGTGCCCACAGGGTTGACTGGCGTTTCTGCCATTGTGGCCGGTGCATACCACTCCATGGCACTCAAATCCGACGGCACAGTGGTAGCCTGGGGGTGCAACAAAACCGGCGTCGATACACGCCAGTGTGCCGTACCGACCGGATTAAGCAACGTGGTCGCAATTGCAGCCGGCGACCAAGACTCAATGGCACTCAAATCCGATGGCACGGTGGTGTGCTGGGGACGCAACTACGGTACCAAATGCCCCAACGGCACGACGAATTTTTTGGCGACAGCCACGAGTACAGTAGTCGGGGCACCGACACAGACGCCCTCACGCACAATTACACGATCAGCGACGCGCACCATCACACTGACACCATCGAGTACATCCACGCCAACGACGGCTCCCTTTAGTAGTCTCACCTATACCAAAATCAACCTTGGCGGGTTACACTCATGTGCCTTGTCATCGACAGGCAAAGCATACTGTTGGGGGAGTAATTGGCGTTTTGGTACGCTTGGGAATGGATCTACTACTGGATACAGTTATGACCCTGTCGCAGTCAGCATGCCTGGTATCACCTTTACGACCATTGATTCTGACTTATATAACTCGTGTGGGCTGACCAATGCCGGTGCAGCGTACTGTTGGGGATCGAATGAGACATACGGGATGCTCGGTGATGGTACGACGATTATTCGTAGCACGCCGGTTGCGGTCAGCATGCCAGCCGGTGTGACGTTTACCAGCATTGATGTGGGCGATAGGGTGTCGTGTGCATTGACTGCTTCAGGTAACGCATATTGCTGGGGCAGTAATAGCTACGGCAGTCTAGGCAACGGTGTGCAACCGCCGGGTCCTACAAGCTATACCCCCGTTGCAGTAAGCATGCCCATGGGCGTCACATTTACGAGTATCAGTACCGGTAATTTTTCGGTGTGTGCCGTGTCAACCACTGGCGCTGTCTACTGCTGGGGATTAGATTACGGCGGGAAGAGTGGGTGGAGAACTGCCTACCCCACCCGTGTATATATGCCTGAAGTCATGCCGGGAGACGTATCCATAGCGAGTATCAAAGCTGGCATGAATCATATTTGTGCAGTAGACACGAACGGCGAAGCGTACTGCTGGGGCGATAATTACCATGGGCAGTTCGGTAATGGGACAACGTCAGCAGCCGCCAGTATTAACCCTCCTACTAAGGTTTCTATGCCTGCAGGTGTGTCATTTGCCAGTATTCATCCAGGCACCATGTCCACGTGTGCACGTACCACCACAGGCACGGTCTATTGTTGGGGAGGTAACAATTGGGGTCAACTTGGTATCGGTAATACAACGAATAGCAACGTACCCGTGCTCGTACCTGGCTTGACTGGTGTCACTGCCCTTGCTTTTGGTGGAAATCAAGTATGTGCGTTACTCAGTAATAATACAATCAAGTGTTGGGGGGACAACGATGTCGGGCAAGTAGGTGTCTGTCGTCTATCCCCCTTCTACCAAACCCTACCAATAACCGTCGGGAGCGTACTATGTGCACCAACGGCAACCAGTACGGTGACACCGACTGCCACTTCTACGCGTACGATTACACGCACACTAACGAGTTCACGTACCGCAACAAATAGTGCATCTGCAACGAAGACGCTGACACCTTCAATGACCTTTACGCCGTCCAAAACACCGACGGCATCCAACACCTTTACGCCATCCAAAACACCGACAGCATCCAATACCTTTACCGTGACGCGCACCTTTACCAATACCAATACTCCATCCGATACCGCCACGCCGACCAGCACGCGCACACCGTCACACACCAGCACACCGTCCAATACCGCCACGCCAACCAGCACGCGCACCTAGACCCGCACCTTTACCAATACCAACACTCCATCCGATACCGCCACGTCAACCAGCACGCGTACACCGTCCAATACCAGCACACCGTCCAATACCGCCACGCCAACCAGCACGCGCACCTATACCCGCACCTTTACCAATACCAACAC
>JACCDP010136273.1_pt1 | contig 10474 bp, 11 predicted proteins | sample 7445841 | NCBI WGS metagenome assembly JACCDP01 (sample SAMN15323441, study PRJNA562643) | freshwater metagenome | isolation source: river surface water | place: USA:Blue River Watershed | collected 2017-08-17
ATCAGGTAAGACATCATAAAAACCTTTAATGCTTTGCAATTTTTTAGACATAGCCGTTATTTTAACTTTGAATAGTGCGATTCCACATAGTTCATCACAATCGCTTTAAATTCATTCGCAATCCCATCTCCTTTTAAAGTGACAGTCTTTTCACCATCGACAAATATAGGGGCTACTGGAATCTCCCCCGTACCAGGAAGACTAATCCCAATATTAGCGAGTTTAGATTCTCCAGGACCGTTCACCACACATCCCATCACAGCGACTGACATGTCCTCCACGCCAGGATACTGATCCTTCCATTGCGGCATCGATTCGCGTAAAAACGTTTGAATCTCTAAAGCCAATTCTTGAAAATAAGTCGATGTCGTTCGACCACAGCCAGGACAAGCCGTCACAAGTGGTGTAAAAGAACGAATGCCCATGGTTTGTAAGATTTCTTGGGCCACCACCACTTCTTTAGTGCGAGGTTCATTTGATGTAGGCGTTAGAGATACACGGATTGTGTCGCCTATGCCTTGTTGCAAAAGAATAGCGAGTGCCGCGGTCGACGCCACAATGCCTTTAGATTCCATACCTGCTTCCGTTAAACCAAGATGAAGTGGATAAGAAGTTCTTGAGGCTAACTCTTGATAAATCCGGATTAAATCTTGAACATGGCTCACCTTACACGAGATAATAATCTTATTTTTTGGTAATCCCCACGAGACTGCTTGCTCTGCAGACTCTAACGCAGATTGAATTAAAGCCTCTCGCATCAAAGCCTCGGATGACAATGGATTTTTTAATTTCGCATTTTTATCCATCATGGAAGCTAACTTCGCTTGATCCAAACTTCCCCAGTTAACCCCGATACGCACTGGCTTATTGTATGTTTTAGCAATATCTATCATTGCCTCAAACTGTTCGTCACGACGACTGCCCTTACCTACATTACCAGGATTGATTCTGTACTTAGCAAGCAACTTCGCGCACTCTGGATATGCTTGGAGTAACTTATGTCCATTAAAATGAAAGTCACCTACGATAGGCACAAAACAATTTTGTTTTTGTAAAGCTTTTATGATCTGTGGGATAGCGTCTGCTGAGGCTTCATTATTCACTGTCACGCGAACAATTTCAGAACCCGCTTTCCATAATTCAAAAATTTGCTCCGTGGTTTTTTCAACATCTGCCGTATCCGTATTGGTCATGGATTGAACCACGACCGGCGCTCCACCCCCCACAGGGACAGATCCCACCATCACTTGACGGGTCGGTTTTTTAATTAAAATTTCTTTCATTTATATATTTAAAATCAATAATTTATTGAACAAAATTAATCCTTTTTAGAGATCTTTTGGTCTTATCTTTGACCTGTCCTGCGAGCTGTCCGCAAGCGGCATCAATATCGTCACCACGGGTTTTTCGTACTGTAACGATGTAATCTTGATTCATGAGCACTTCTTTAAAGCGTTTGATTTGTTCATAAAACGAACATTTATATCTGCTATTAGGAAACGGATTAAATGGGATTAAATTAAATTTGCAGGGCACGTCTTTCACAATTTGAAGTAAGGCTTTTGCGTCCTCAATCGAATCATTAATGCCATCCAACATCACATATTCGAACGTCACAAAATCACGCGGTGCTTTTTCTAAATAACGTTGGCATCCTGCCATCAATTCTTTGATCGGAAATTTTTTATTAATGGGCACTATCTCATCCCTCAATTTATCATTCGACGCATGAAGGGAAACGGCTAACGCCACGGGACAATCTTCTTTTAAACGATCCATCGCGTTAACTAACCCGCTGGTAGAGAGAGTGACGCGACGGCGACTTAAGCCATAAGCCCTATCGTCTAACATGAGCTTCATCGCACTCACCACGTTATCATAATTGGCGAGTGGTTCGCCCATCCCCATCATGACGACATTACTGATAATACGTTCTGAATTAGATAGCGCGTTATACCCTTCTTGTTGTCTGATATGAAAATTAGCTAACCAAAGTTGGCCGATAATTTCAGCGGTTGTGAGATTGCGATTAAACCCTTGTCGGCCCGTGGAACAAAATGTGCATTCAAGCGCGCATCCGACTTGAGAAGAAATACACAAAGTCCCCCTATCGTCTTCAGGAATAAATACGGTTTCGATGCCATTATTACCGCCCACATCAAATAACCATTTACGCGTGCCATCGTCTGAAATGGCATCACTCATAACTGAGGGCAATTGGACGGTCGCTTGCTCTTTTAATACATCACGAAATACTTTAGAAATATCTGTCATCTCATTGAAGTAAATGATATTTTCTTGATAAATCCAATGCATGAGCTGCTTGGCTCGATAGGGCTTTTCACCGAACGTTTCGATATATGAAACGAGGTGCTCGTAGTCCAAATCGAGCAAGTTCGTCATTTAATAATTAGCCGAAGAAATATTTGATTTCGATTTTGGCATTCTCTAATGAATCTGAACCATGAACAGCATTCGCATCAATACTTTCCGCAAAATCAGCACGAATGGTTCCAGGGGCTGCTTCTTTAGGGTTAGTCGCACCCATTAAATCACGATGCTTCAAGACGGCATTGTCCCCTTCTAAAACCTGAATCATCACAGGTCCTGAAATCATAAATTTCACTAAATCGTTAAAGAAAGGGCGATCTTTATGCACCGCATAAAACCCTTCGGCCTCGTCTTGGGTTAAATGCGTCATTTTAGCTTTAATAATTTTTAAGCCTGCATTTTCAAAACGTGAATAGATTTGTCCGATTACATTTTTTTTAACAGCGTCAGGTTTGATAATCGATAGGGTTTGTTCAATTGCCATTTATATAGACTCCGGTATGATTTAAAAACGTTGAAAAGACTGTTAAAATAACATTTTTAGAAGATTTAATAAATAACAATCGCTTCATGCAACAAACTTATCTTACTTCTGCAATGTATCACTTTGTGAATCTTCCTCAATTTAAAACCCTACGCGAACCCCTACTTCACTTTTGTGTGTCAAAGGATATCAAGGGCACCCTTCTCTTGGCTAATGAAGGTATAAATGGCACAGTCGCAGGCCCTGAAAAATCCATTCAAGAATTACTCAACTACTTAAAAACCGATCCACTTTTTGAAGGTAACTTCAAAAGCCTTGGTCATAAAGAATCATGGTCGGATAAACATCCCTTTTACCGCATGAAGGTGAAGTTAAAAAAAGAAATCGTGACGTTAGGTGTCCTTGGTGTCTCACCCACTAAAGTGGTGGGTACCTACGTGAAACCTCAAGATTGGAATGCTATCATAACTGACCCTGAGATAGTCTTAATTGATACTCGTAACGATTACGAATATGCGATTGGTACTTTTAAAAATGCAGTGAATCCAAAAACCAATACTTTCCGTGAATTTCCGGAATATGTGAAAACACATTTTGATCCTAATAAACATAAAAAGATCGCGATGTTCTGTACCGGTGGCATTCGTTGTGAAAAAGCATCTTCCTTCATGAAGAGTGAGGGCTTTGATACGGTCTATCAGCTCGAAGGTGGTATTCTGAAGTACCTTGAAGAAGTGAAACCAGACGAGAGTTTATGGCAAGGAGAATGTTTTGTATTTGATCAAAGGGTTGCAATCAAACATGGGTTAGAAGTTGGTGACTATGGTCAGTGCTATGCCTGCCGTTATCCATTATCTCAAGATGATATGGGGGGCGATAAATACATACCTGGCATTTCATGTCCTCACTGTTATAATAAAACGACAGCAAAGAAACTCAAAAGTTTAACGGAAAGACAAAAACAAATAATTTTGTCTCAGAGGCGCGGAACATTTCACATCGGATCAGAAGCTTCCCTTGCAAAGAAAGTCAAATAAAAAAATTAATTAAAAGCATCTTACTGGCCAACATTTTTTACTCTAATTTTAGGATTCACAAAATGGCTTTTTTACTAAAAAATAACTCAATTTTTCTTCATATACCTAAAACTGGCGGCTCTTATGTTAAAACGTTTTTACTAGAAAATGATTTAATCATCCCTCCTTTTATAAGAAAAAACTCTTATCGAATTGGCGAAAATAAGCACATAGACTTATCTCAAACTTTATCGATACTAACAAGTTTTAAAAAAAATATTATTTATCCATTTGTGAACTTAAGAGACGATCCATTTATTTTTTATTTTGTTAGGCATCCAAAAAATTGGTATGAATCTTACTTTAAATATTTATCTGGGATTGACTTTAAGAAATTTGGGCAATCTGGAAATATAAGAAAGATGCACCCCTTGTGCTCATTAAATGAACTTTATAGCAAAAATTTTAATGAATTTATGTTTAATATCTTAGAAAAGGAGCCACATTTTTTAACTAAACTGTACTTCAGATATTCCCATTCCCGTCTAATTAGCTACGTTGGCAAACAAGAAAATATGAAAGAAGATTTGAACAACATTATTTCGTATCTGTATCCAACGATTAAAGATAAAATAATTTTTCCTGATGCTCAAGTAAATAAGTCAAAAAGTATAGTTATCAAATGGGATACAAATCTTTATGACAGGATGATCGAGCAAGAAAAAATGATCTTAACTACATACAAATATTCTTACTGATGTTTCAATTTTTCAGTCAAATGGAAGCCGGTAAGTCTAAATCCTTAATTCTTGACACATCCTAAATGACAGTCTAACTTCATTAAATTTAAAAACTATCTTAAGTATCATAATAAATTTTTATGAAAAAAAATCCTTTAGTATTTTTTTACTTGCCTTCAAAAAAAATTATCCATAATATAAATGAAGATATTGATCAATATTGGGCTTGGATTAATAAAATAATCAAAACTCACCCTGCAACACCTTTAGATAGAGAAAAACCAATCTCTATAATGGGGCCCTACAACTGGACACTGCAAACATATATTTATTTAAAATCCTCAAATTTTGATTGCCAAATAATTGATCATCTAGATGTAGATGGAATTGTTTTTTCTCACAGCGATTTTTTACCTAGTTTTTTAAAACCAATTTCACAAAGATATATTGTTGAAATTAAACCTGACAGGTCACTTAAATGTCTTTTTGCAAATTTTGTAATCACACAAAATCCTTATGATCCCTTGATAAAAAGTTTTAAAAGATTTTTTATAAATGCAGATTCTGTGACTTATTGGCCCCAAGCTTCAATAATTAGAAGAGATGCTAGCAGGGGTAAAAAAATTAAAAATGTTTGTTACATGGGAAATCCTCAGCAATTTATTGGCCAGGTAAAAGTTCTAAGAAAAAAAATAAAAGGTCTCGGAATGAAATTTTTTATGAAATCTAGAAATTATTGGAATGATTATAGTGATGTTGATGTAATTGTTGCTGTTAGGCCAGAGGCTTGCTTTGAAAGTAAAAAACTACCCCCTTATTTATCCTTAGAAAGAAAGCCCGCTTCAAAAGTAATAAATGCTTGGCTTGCAGGGGTCCCGGCTATAGTATCACCGGATCCTGCATTTATGGCACTAAAAAAAAATAGCCGTGACTTTCTAATAGCAAGAAATATTCAGGAAATTATTACTCAACTAACAGTTTTAAAAGAAAATCCAACCTTATATGTAAAAATGATTTCGCATGGTAATAAAAGATCTGCAAATCTAGATGTCAATAATACGATCAAAGAGTGGCATAAAATTATCAAAGGTAAAATTATTCCTGATTTTTATTCATGGAGAACAAATCGATTTAGACGTTTATTATCAATAATATTGAGAGTAATCTTTTATCCAAAATTAGTTAGGTATTTTTTAAATCGCATTTAAAACCATATAAATATTAGCTTAACTTTATTTTATATATACAATTTTTTTTAATTTATTTGCTAAATAAAAAAAACACCAATTATTAATTTTTAAAATAAAAATTGAATTTAAGGGTATATACCTATACTAAAAAGCATCTTCTTCTCTTGATTTGGCCGAAGAATTTTTATCTAGTCGTTAACAAAACGAATTAAAAAATTTTCAAATTCAAAAAAAGTTAAAATGAAATTAAATCACTATCTAGTAAAAAATATGAGATTTCAAAATATTTTATTAGTCTTTTAAATTAATTATCCGAAAAATAGCCTTACAAAAATACTTTTGATATTAATAAGGTCCCGGGAGAATAATCCAAAACAGTCCCTTTCATTTGAATACCTTTTGTCATTTTATATAAATAAAGCATCAAAGAATTTAAACGTGCCCCTTTATTAAATATAAGGAAATAATAAGAATATCTTAAAATATAGTACGGTTTTTAGAGTAAGAAATGTATCAAATTATTATTGCCTTAACTATTTTTACTTAAAGAGCCCTTCTTGTAGCAAAGAAAAATTTTAAAAATAGTATTAACTGATACAAAAAAACTAAAAATATAATCATAATCATGCTAGGTATTCTGTATAAAATAATTTGAGGAAAATATTTTAGCTTTAGGCTTGGGTCTCTCTCATCTCAGCGGAGTTAACAATAAATAAAATTGTTTTATATTAGCTATTCGTGCAATTTTCATTTCAAAAATACCATATTCTTCAAGATATGATAGTTAAAATAGTTAGGCTATCTTTTCGCACTTTGTGAAAAATTTAAAAAATAATAATAAAAATAAATTAAATTCAGCATTTAGATTTACAATTGGATGACGTTATATCGCCAGCATTTTAATTCATTAAAAAAATTAGATCTGGAATTAGAATAAACACAAAAAAATTAATAAGAGGTTTCGTAAATCTCAAAATCTTCTTTATATATATCTTCAATTTTTAAAATTTGACTTTTGGTTAGAGAAAAAAAAGGTTTAGAATTATTTTTATTGATCATTTTTGAATTGTTTTTAACCCTTTTGTTAATGCCACATATTTCAAATATTTCATTAATGCCTGCAGCAAAGTTTTCTAACCGATAAGTTTTTTTTAATAAAATTTTACCATTTTCATCTGTTATATCGTCAAACATTGTTGCTGTATGTGTTGTAAAATGTAAATCAATTGGGGTGAAAATTGAATTACTTTGTCTTGCTTGTTGGACATAATCAAGAAAAATATCAAATGCATATGAAGAATTTAATGCCCACTTTTTTTTAATGGCTAGCTCTGCAAATTTTTTAAGATTTGCTGTAATACCAGAGCCATGCCAGAAAAGATAAAAAAACATACTTATTACTCTATCAATTGGTTGGCGCGAAAAAGCAAAAGATTCAATATTATCCCAGTTGTTTTTATAAAGAAAATTCTTAGCAAATAAAGATCTTTTAAATTGATATTTTCCCAGTACCGTACGGTAATTGTTAAGTATATCATTGTACTCATCATATTGAGCTTGTATAAAGTTTTCTGGATAATTAGCCCTGTCTACTTCCCGGTAATAAGGTTTTAGAGCTGCACGTATGCTTTGTCCACCTGATTTTTTAATATGAAGCCAAAAAAATTTTTTGGCGAGCAAAAAAGATTCATTCTTTGACATCTTCGGCTTTTTTATGTTTTAAGGTAGTGGTTTCAATTATATAATCTATGTTTGATAAAAAAATAATCTGCTTGGATATAAATTTTAAAAATGTAAGGTAATAAAAAAACATCTTCGAGTGGTTTCCTAGTTTAATTTGACAAATGATGGAGCTGGGGGCTTGATCCCATTTTCTTAAAGTTTCAATTAAACCTAAAAACCTTCTTAAAACCAAATAATCATTGAAATATTAAAACCTATTGTCTCATATTGTTTCTTGTAATCCTAAACTAAGTGATATACGATTTGGTATACGAATTAAAATGATAAACGATTACTATGGCACTTACTGCAAGACAATGTGAAGCAGCAACCTGCCCGTCTAATCAAGATACTAAAGTACTATTTGATTTGATAATCAAGGCTTTTCGCTCAGAATATCTCGTAATAACAATAAGCTTTGGCTTTGGCTTTGGCATTTCACGCACAATAGCAAAAGAACCCAGATGTCTATTGGCTCTTACAAAGACTTTAGTTTAGCTGAAGCTCGTCTGGAAAGAGATAAGCTCCGAAAAATACTACAATCGGGCGTTAACCCTAAAATAGCTAAACAATCAGAGATTGATAGTGTTGTTGAAGCTTCGGGTTATACATTAGCTCATCTATATGAGCTTGCTAAAGCAGAGAAAATCAAAGATCCAAAGAGTCCTTGGAGTGATTCCCAAATAAAAAGAATCGGATTTTCCTGGAAACACCTTAAACCTCTGTATAACTAGCCTATTTCTAATATCACATACGCAAAAGAAAATGTATAAGACTAAGACTTTTTGATAAAAATTTTAAATTTAAAAAAAATGAAATAGAGTTGATTGGGCCTGTTTTTAAAAATGCAACAATTACCTCATTAACAACGGAATTAAAAAGATTGGGACTAATGAAATTCTTATAGGCTATAAGACCCTCTCCGGAATCAATAAGAAATCATAATACTGCTATATCAGATATTGCAATTGATGAATTAATTAAAAAATTTGGAAAATGGTTTGATATAAGTAAATTATTAAAAATTTATATCAAATTTTTTTATAATCATAAGTAAAAAAATGCAAGTATGCTAACTTAAAAATTATTTATTATTAATAAAATTAAGTCCTAAATATTTATATTTTTTTACAAAAATACCAACTCGGTGTGCCTGTTAAATGTTTCATTTGCTGTCTTAAAAGCTTAAAGGATGAACGCGAGGAAAGATCAGTTATGTGCACAGGAAGTAAATTGCATCTTTTAGCCAAAATATTTAATGATTTTGAATTAAATCCGTTTAAATGTTCCAACGGATGAAATGAATCTTTCCGTGGAATCCACTCCCCACTTAAAAGACTTCGATAATCGTGATTTGCATTAGGGACAAATATCTTTATAATTCCATTGGGGTTAAGAGATTTAGATAATTGACTTAAAATTTCAAAAGGCTTATTTAAATGCTCAAAAACTTGATCCGTATTTATGAAGTCGTATTTATTTCTATCGTCATTGAATGGATTGACAATTTTTAATCCCTGGTGTTTAGCAAACTTAATACGACTTTTTGATAGCTCAGCACCTTCTACATTAAATCCTAGTGCTTTTGCCGCTAAGGCCCAATGCCCCCAGCCCAATCCAAAATCCAAAACTTTAATGTCCCTTGCTCGAGACTTGCGTATAAAATAATTTACGACAGATGCGCTTATTAAAAGAGATCTGAAGTATCCAAGACCAGCATGTTCTCTTTTATTTAGTGAATCATGCTTATTTATTGCTCTTTCATAAATGTCTTCAAGGCTATTTTTATCAGGAATATGTTTTTGAAAAATTAATGTGCAATTACTGCAGCGGACTAACTCGTAAAATCCAACTCCGAGCCGTTCTTTAGTGATTCTATTGCTATAGTAATGTTTAATGAAACTAAACGTAGCCCCTTTTGCAAAGCTTTCTTTATATAAAGTAATCGACTCAGAAGATTCGCAAACAGGGCAATTTAATCTAGTGATATATATATTTTCATAAAATGAATCTTTATTTAATTTTGATTCAATCTTCAGTTTATATATCCATTAAAGAAAAATTATTTCACATAATTTTTAAGATAGTAACCTCAATTTTTAATTTTTTTGCGAAATATTTTTATGTTTTGCATTTTTTCTGGACTGAGGGTATTCCTTCAAAAGAGAAATCTTTTAATCAAAATAAGATTCTGGATTGTAGCTTGAAAAAATGATGGTTTAATGAGGCTATATTGGTGGAGCTGGGGGGAATCAAATTAAGCCAAATAGCTCTATTTAATCAATAACCTGTGGGTTTTGCGAACCCCTTCTACCCACAAAACTACCCACAAAAAAATTACTGCTTTTTCGGTGTTGGCGTTGCTACTTCCTCAGGAAATTTACAATTCTTAATATCCATAGAGGCTCTAACAGCTTCCCTCTCACCTCTTACATTAGCCAATTCACTCGCTTCAATTCCATCACCTTGGCCATATCCATACCAAAATGCTTGCGTTTCACTTGTTTTAACTCGTTGTTGTTGTGCAATGACTAGTTGATTTTCTCTTCTAGAAAGCGATCCAAGCTCAGCAGAGAGTCTATCGCAACCAAATGTTTCATACTTGATTGGAGATACATAAGCACCAGAAATTTGCGCTGGATTTGTGGGCATATTCATACAACCACTCATAAGAAAGAAAAATAGCATTACTACGAATTGCAGGGCTTTTATATTCATTTTATTTTTTCACAAAAATCAAAAAATCATAGTTAAGGTTGACATAAAATTTTATTATAAGCAAATTCATTGTATAACTTATAAAGAGAAATTTTCTTGAGATATCTATTAATTCCTTCTGCATTATGCATTATTGGATTATGGTCACTTCCTTATGGTTACTATAAGTTCTTATCACTAGTTATATTTGCATTCAGCCTTTATGGAGCTGAACAATATAAATACTCGAAAGGCGCTCAAAAAATTCATATATGGATATTTCTTTTAATAGCA
>JACCDP010197450.1_pt1 | contig 10474 bp, 11 predicted proteins | sample 7445841 | NCBI WGS metagenome assembly JACCDP01 (sample SAMN15323441, study PRJNA562643) | freshwater metagenome | isolation source: river surface water | place: USA:Blue River Watershed | collected 2017-08-17
AAAGAAGTGAGCGTGTGGACACTCACTTCTTTTTGCGACCCGGACGGGACTTGAACCCGCGACCTCCGCCGTGACAGGGCGGCGCGCTAACCAACTGCGCTACCGGGCCTTGATAAATCAAAGCCGTAGTACTTACCTCTTGCTACTGCCAATTACCTCTGGTGCCCCCAACGGGATTCGAACCCGTGTTACCGCCGTGAAAGGGCGATGTCCTAGGCCCCTAGACGATGGGGACGTTTGAGGCTCGCAAATCGTACCCGCTTAGGCGGGCACAACCAAACTCGTTTAATTGAGCGAGAAATAAGGCGCTTTTTACAGCAGAGCCCACTGAGCTGTGATTGAGACAGTCACATCTTGCTGACCTAAATCAACAACTGTTGCAGCATCTTCTACCTTCGCAGTTGTGAAGACTGGTGCAACTGAATTTGGAGCTGACTCTTCAACAAGATAGTTGATCTTTCCGAGTTTTACACCAAGTAGCTTTGCATAAGAGAGCGCACGTGCTTTGGCATTCTTTACTGCAACTGCGCGGGCTGCTTCAGAAGATTTTGTTGAATCTAAAACGAATGGGGATACGCCACTAATTTGTGCGCTATCTCCTGCAGCTGCCACGATGGCATCAACAACGGCGCCCGCTGTATTTGCAGCTCGTACTGTGATTGTGAAGGCTTGTGTGGCGCGATATCCAATAATCGTTGATCCACCGTCATTGGAATATTTGTATTCTGGAAAGACTGAAACGCTTTGGGTCGCAATATCTTTGCTATCAATCTTCGCGCTACGCAGCGCTGCACGAATACTTGCAGCAGACTTTGCTGTCGCAGCCAGGGCATCTTTGCTGGTCGCAGCTACGTTGGTGGCGTTGGCTGAAATACGTACCGCATCAGGGGTTACCTGTACCGTCCCTTGCGCCTTAACGGTGATGTAGCGAGTTGCTGCTGCTTCAGATGCAGGTGCAACTAGGGCTGCAAAAACTAGGGATAGGGCAGCTATAGCAGAGATACGTTTTTTCATGTATCTATTATCGCTTATTTATTGTGCGCTACATGATAAATCTCTGTGTGATCCCGGAGCATTCGCTCAAGTGAAAAGAGATCAAGCGCCCGTTTTTTACCAGCGCCACCCATTTGAATTCGTAGCTTTTCATCGGTTGCTAGTGCACTAAGTGCACTAGCCATCGCACCCGGTGAAGTTGAAGTGAGATATCCAGTGACATCGTTTTCAACGATGTCAGAAATCGAGCCAACTTGTGGCGCGATAATCGGAAGTCCGGCTTGCGCAGCTTGTATCAAAGTCAGCGGGATACCTTCGTTATCACTAGTCAAGATTGCAATATCGCTGGCCGCAAAGAGTTGATCAATGTCTTTGCGCCAACCTAAGAATGTCACTGGCAAATTCTCATTCTTGGCACGTTCTTGCGATTGTGCAGAAAGTTCGCCTTCGCCAGCCACCAGAAATTCAATAGCCACACCACGAGCCTGCATGGCTGCTGCCACATCGAGTAAACGGTCGGGACGTTTAATCTGTGTCAGTCGGCCGACAAATGTGCAGTAAATCTTTTCTGGGTTTAACCCAAGTTGTTGGCGCAGTTGCGCCTTAGGTGCGGTGTGAGGCGTAGGAAGGCCTGGAAAGAAGGTGCGATATTGATCTGCAGACCCAATCCCTGCCTTTAATAGATCGCCTCTTACTTCGTTGCCAATAGCTACTAAGTAATGTGTCCGCTTTGCTAAAAACTTTTCGATTGCAATAACAAGTGATGTTTTCCAACCTGAAAAATAGCCATGCAACAAATGTCCATGAAATGTATGAATTCGTGTTGCACCGCGCCCTGCGATAATTGAGGCAAGTCTTCCTAAGACACCAGCTTTGGCAGTGTGTGTATGGATGACATCTGGTTGAAAAGTTTTGATCTTCTTTATTAAACCCAGAAAAGCTCGCAAATCTGCGATAGGTGAGACCGATCTACCTAGCCCTGCGATACGGGTAGCTGGGATATCTGTTGCAACTTCATCAAGATAATCTGCTTCTGTCTCATCGCAGTATCCAGTAATAAGGATTTGCTCAAATTCCTGAGGATCAAGCCCACGCATCAATTCAGCAACGATGACAGCAGGACCACCCACATTCATGCGGGCGATAATCTGCATCACCTTTATGCGCTGCGCCATGTGGTTATCTTCTCGCAAAAAGACGGGATAATTGAACTTATGAGCCATGACGTTAAGGGGCAATTTGTTTCCAATTGCACTGCAGATGCGATGGTGAAGGCTGCCGAAAAATTGATATCTGGGGCGTTGGTCGCTTTTCCCACTGAAACCGTCTATGGCTTAGGGGCCGATGCCACTAATGGCGATGCTGTCGCTCGGATCTATTCGGTAAAGGGAAGACCAGCAGATCATCCGCTGATTGTTCATATTTCTTCGATGCAATCGATTGCTGATTGGGCCGACGATATTCCTGATTATGCAATCGCTTTAGCGCGCGAATATTGGCCAGGCCCGATGACCTTGATATTTAGGCGAACATTCTTGGCGAAAGATTTTTTGACAGGTGGTCAAGAAACTGTTGGTTTACGCGTTCCTGATCACGTAGTTGCACAAGCGCTTTTGCAAGCTTTTGAAAATATTGGCGGTAAAGGTATTGCAGCACCGAGTGCAAATCGCTTTGGCCACGTTTCACCAACTACAGCGCAAGCAGTTACTGATGAACTTGGTGATTACTTAGCCGAGGACGATCTAGTTTTAGATGGTGGACCGTCACTTGTCGGCGTTGAATCAACAATTATTGATTGCACATCAAGTGCACCACGCATTTTGCGACCAGGTGCAATTACCGCTGAAATGATTGCTGCCACAACAGGTGCAGCTCTTGCAGATCAAGGCAGTCAGATTAGAGTCAGTGGAGCGCTGGATAGCCACTATGCGCCAGCAGCAAAAGTTCTCTTGGATATCCAACCCCAACCTGGTGATGGATTTATTGCACTTGCTTCCATTGAAACACCACAAGGCGCCATCCGCCTTGCTGCCCCAACATCACATGAAGATTTTGCGCGCTCGCTTTATTCAGCGCTACGAAGTGCAGATCAACAGAAATTAGCAAGAGTTGTCGTTCATCAGCCAATTGGTGACGATATTGCAGTCGCTATTCGCGATAGATTGCATAAAGCTAGTAACGGTCGCTAAAGACTCTAGTCGCGACTCGCCTTTCAGGTTAAACTCAATGTTATGAAGCCTATTGTGCAAGTCTCGCTAGATCTGACTGATATCAAAGAGGCGATGGAGATGGCGCATACTGCTGTTCGTGCCGGCGTTGATTGGTTAGAGGCGGGCACTCCGTTTATTTTGGCCGAAGGTTTACATGGAGTTAAGGCGCTTCGCGCTGAATTTCCTAATCACCCCATCGTTGCTGATTTGAAGACGATGGATGGCGGATATCTTGAGGCAGAGATGATGGCTAAAGCTGGCGCTACCCATGTTGTTGTCATGGCGCGCTCACATCCTGAAACTATTAAGTGCGTAGTGCAAGCAGGTAAAGATTTTGGCGCAAAGGTGATGGGAGATAATTTAGGTTGTCCAGATATGGTGCAAGGTGCGCGCGAACTCGAAGAACTTGGGTGCGACATGATTATTCATCACATCGGGTATGACGAACGTCGTGGAATCGCAGCAGCGGGTCACCGCATGCCAAATCCACTTGATCAACTGAAAGAAGTTGTTGATGCGGTTTCCGTACCCGTGCAAGCAGTTGGCGGTCTATCTCTAGAGCAAGCAATTGCCTGCCCTTCATATGGTGCACCGCTTGTCGTTATTGGCGCACCCCTTGCAATTGATGCAGATTCATTTAGCCGCGGCGCGGGAAACGTTGAAGAGGTCTTACGTAAAATTTGTGAAGCAGTCCATGGTTACGGCGATGTGAAGGTAAAGAACGAGAAATAAGATGAAATCTCTTGCAGTTGTTAATTACTCATCCGAACCACATTCGGTAGAAGTCCGTGAAGTCGAACGCCCTATCGCAGGACCTGAAGACGTCATTCTCAAAGTTGAAGCAACTTCTGTCTGCGGCTCTGATTTACACCAATGGGAAGGCACCAACTCGTGGCCAGTCAATTACCCAGTGATTTTGGGCCATGAGTTTGCTGGTGTGGTTGATGAAGTAGGAGAGCGAGTAACTGATTGGAAAGTTGGCGATCGCGTTGTCTCTGAAACAGCAGCGGAAGTAAATATGCATGGGGCAATGTCGCGGCAGGGCTTATATAACCTAGACCCCAGCCGCAAAGGATTTGGTTACGGAGTAAATGGTGCAATGACGCGCTATACAAAAGTTGCAGCGCGCTTACTGCACAAAATTCCAGATTCTGTTTCATTTGATCATGCATCCATGACTGAACCGTGCTCTGTCGCATATTCAGCAACTATTGCGCCAGGGCATTTGCGCCCTGGTGATCGCATCCTTGTTTTGGGTCCCGGCCCAATCGGAATTCTCTCTGCTGCGATGGCGCGTATTGGTGGAGCAGAAGTTGCCATCGTGGGGCTCGAACGTGACAAGGCGCGACTCGAAGTTGCCAAGAAATATGGATGCGATGTCATCATCGGTGATCCAAAAGATTGGGCGATGGCCGTCGATGGACTCGGTGTTGATGGCGTTGTTGATGCTGCAGGTGTTTCGGCAACGTTAAAGATTGCACTCGATGTCATTCGACCAAATGGTTGGATATCGAAAGTCGGCTGGGGACCACAGCCGGTTAACTTTTCACTCGATCCTTTGGTTCAGAAGAATGTTCGTTTAGAAGGATCCTTTAGCCACAACTGGCCGATGTGGGAACGTGCGCTGCGCATGCTCGGCACAAAGCAATTGGATTTAACTCCTATCTTGGGCGGAACTTTTCCAGTTGAAGAATGGAAGACTGCATTTGAAAAGATGCACTCCGGTGAATTTATAAAGTCAGTGATTAAGCCGGCCTAATATGCGTTTACAGAACAAGACCATCATCGTCACTGGTGCAACGTCTGGAATCGGTGCTGCAATTGCCCGTGCCATTGTGCGTGAAGGCGGATCAGTTTTAGTTCATGGCATTAATGAAACCGAAGGCAGTGCGGTCGTAAATGACCTTGGTGATAAGGCGCGCCTTTGTATTGCAGATCTTCGTGAAGAAGGCGCACCACAAATAATTGTGAAAGCATGCCTTGATCACTTTGGAAAAATTGATGGATTGGTAAATAACGCTGCAGTCATCAAAAATGCCAATATTTCACAGTTAACTTTTTCCGAATACCAAGAAATCATGCAAGTAAATTTAACTTCAGGGCTATTTCTTTTTAAGGCAGTCTTTGATGAGTTGAAAAAGAGCGCGGGCTCTGTACTCAATATCGGCTCGATTAATGCTTATGCAGGGGAATCTAGTTTGTTGGCTTACAGCATCTCTAAAGGTGGAATGCAGGTCATGACGCGAAATCTTGCCAACGCTAACGGTGTGCATGGTGTGCGCGTCAATCAAATCAATCCAGGTTGGGTGCTCACTGAACGCGAAGAGAAACATAAGATTGCAAGCGGTATGGAACCTGGCTGGCCAAACCGCTTAACCCGAACTGAAATTCCATTTGGAAAGATGACAACACCAGAGCAGGTAGCAGAAGCTGCCATCTATTGGTTAGGTGATGAGTCAAAACCATTTACTGGTGCAGTTGTTGAGCTAGAGCAATTTTCAATTATCGGTCGCAACCCAGAGAAGTTGTAGATGAGCGCAAAACCGCAGATTGCAGCATTTCCTAAGGGTTGGATCAAAGATTTAGTCGCCCCCGATAAATTATCAATCTACGAATGGGTTGATATGGCAGGCGCCATGGAAATTCCCGGCCTTGAGATGTACAACAACTTCCACGACTTTAAAGATCCTGCCAATTGGCCAAGGATTCGCAAGTATGTGGAAGCTGCCGGTATGACGATTCCCATGATGTGTTGTTCACCTGACTTCACAATCCCCGATCCAGAGCTGCGCCAACAACAAGTGGATCACGAAATACATTCGATCAGAATGTCCGCTGAATTGGGCGCAAAACTCTGTCGCGTCCTTTCTGGTCAACGCCGCAAAGACATCACTCGCGAAGAAGGCATGGGCTATGTCGTTGATTCGATTGAGAAATGTTTAGTCGAGGCAGAAAAAGTTGGCGTCACATTAGTCATTGAAAATCACTACAAAGATGATTTCTGGACCGAACCCGAATTTGCCCAGATGATGGATGTCTTTGTGGATTTAGTAAGTCGCATCGACTCACCGATTTTTGGCGTGCAGTTTGATCCATCGAATGCAATCGCTGCTGGCGAAGATCCACTTGAACTATTGGAAAAGGTGAAGCGCCGAGTTATCTCAATGGGAGCATCCGATCGTTATCTTGCCAATGGCACGATTGAAGATTTACGTGCACAAGAAGGCGGCACAGCAGGTTATGTCTCTTTCTTTAAACATGGCGTGATTGGTAAAGGGCTCAATGATTACGATGCAATCTTCAATACTCTCAAAGGCGTTGGCTTTACCGGCTGGGTATCTATCGAAGATGGCGTTGATGGCATGGGCCAGATGATTGAGAGCGCCAACTTTCTCAAGGCAAAGATCAACGAAATCTGGGGATAAGGCTCCATTTCAATGGCGTAAGATGTGCACTCGCAACAAGTGGGGCCTATAGCTCAGTCGGTAGAGCAACGGACTTTTAATCCGTGGGTCGACAGTTCGAGCCTGTCTGGGCCCACTTTCATAACCTTGATTCACTCACGAAATCTTCATATGGTGGCGCCATGGCCGACACATTTTTGGGAATCACGAATGCAGTGCATGTCCCAGCAGCTCACGAGATTACAGGCCATAAATCTGTTCGCGAAGCTTTACGTGACACCGAAAAGTATTCATCTGATTTACAGGGCGATGCGGATGTTCGCGATTATCGCCAGATACCACTTGAAGTAGATCCACCACGGCACCATCTTTATCGCGCTGCGCTCGCACCATATTTCGTAAAACCTACGATTGAGAAGATGGCTCCTGATTTTAGAAAAATTTCTCAAGAGTTTATTGACGAGGTTCTTCCTAGTGGCACAGATATCGTCAGCAAATTTGCACTTCCACTTGTAATGAAGAATTTGGGAGTTATCTATAACCGTCCGCAAGATGTAGCTGAATGGATTTCGTGGGGCACCAGCGCTTGGACGGCTGGTGGACCTGAACGCAACGGCGATATTTTGCACCGCCACCTTGATGCAATTTATAACGAAGCCATTAACGATCCCAAACAAGATATCTGGTCAGAGATTGCTCGCTTAGAAATAGAAGGCCGAGTTATCACGCAGGAAGAGTTCCGTGGAATATCAAGTGTGATACTTGCTGGAGGTCGCGACACCGTCGTTAAGTTGATTACCGGAATTATTTGGCACCTAGGACGAACTCCAGAAGATTACGAGTACCTGCGTCAAAATCCAGATGGAATCGATGCGGCAATTCAAGAGCTATTGAGATTCCTGACTCCAAACCCAGCAATGGTGCGCAGTACCGTCCCAGAGTCCACAGTGACCGAACTACCTGATGATCGTTATGTGCAGATTAGTTTCCTATCTGGAAACTTCGATGAAACTGTCTTTGAGAAGCCATATGAAATCAATATCCGTCGAGAACGTAATCCGCATGTCAGTTTTGGCTTTGGTCCTCATACCTGCATCGGAAACCATGTCACTGAAATTGAAGCCAGAGTCTTTCTAGAGACTCTGTTGGATTCAGGAGTTCGTTGGGAAATCTCTGATAGTTCAAAGATTCATTTCTATAGTGGTGCCATGGCAGCTGTCCCAGCTGAGTTTGAATCGCTCTTTGTGAGAATGAGATAGATATATGAAAATTGTTGTAACTGGCGCTACAGGACTTCTAGGAAACGCAACGGCGAAGCACTTGTTGGCTCATGGCCACGAAGTAGTTGCGGTGGATCGCCGTGAAGGTGAAATTGCACCTAGTGTAAAGGTAATTGTCGGTGATTTAACCAATCTGGAATTTTGTGACAGTTTTATGAAAGATGCTGAGGCAGTTATTCATCTGGCAGCGATTCCAAATCCAATAGATAAACGACAGCATGAAGTCTTTTCAAATAATGTGGTCTCATCTTTCGCAGTCTTTAGCGCAGCAGCGCATGCTGGGGTTCGGATCGTTGTCTATGCCTCAAGTCTTTCAGCATATGGCTTTCCATATTCCGAAAGTTGGACTTCGCCTAAGTATGTACCGGTAGATGAAGACCATCCACTTGAATACGAAGAAAGTTATGCGCTCTCCAAAGAGGTCAATGAGCTTTCAGCACAGATGTGGTTTTCTCGCACAGGAATTAGTTTTGTGGGAATGCGTTTTCCTTGGACTAACCTGCCCGATAAGACATACGAGCTAGCAGCGCGATCTAAGAATGAAGATACTTTGCCACCAGACCCACGCTTCCCAAAGGGAATTGTGGCGAAAGTTTTATGGTGCTATCTCGATCTACGCGATGCCGCAGCTGCCCTAGAAACCGTTGTGCTGAGCGACTTTAAGGGCGCAGATACCTTTAACTTTGCCGCCCCAGACACCATGTCTGATGAACCAACGATTGATCTGATGAAGAAGTTTCATCCCAAGAGTGAGATTCGCGGAGATATCTCAGGAAATCTCGCTCCGTACAGCAGCGAGAGATTTATCAAGAGATTTGGATATAAACCACAGTACTTACTTGATAGAGAAGAACTCAAGAAGTTATAGAACTCCGAATTTAGCAAAGGCTGCAGATGGAGCCATTCCCTCTTTTACAGCCTTTCTAAAATTCGTCTCACCAGAATTCTTTTCAATAACTCGCTTTACGACTTCCTCGATTGCAGCAACGGGCACGATGGTGACGCCATCAACATCACCGACAATCAAGTCACCTGGGTTAATTGCTACTCCATCGATGACGCCTGGAACGTTGTGGGCTACAACTTCGTAGCGTCCATTGATATCTACAGGTAGCGATCCGGTTCCAAAAATTTTAAATCCCATGGCGCGAGTGCGAGCTAGATCGCGTGATGGTCCATCGGCGAGTGATCCTGCAACACCTTTGAAGTTACAGGCAGTTGATAGAAGCTCGCCCCATAAAGATGCTTTACCTGCACGTGCAGTGGGCGTGACATAGACCTGATCTTTTTGAATTGCATCAAGGGCTTTGAGAAGGCCGACGTATGGAACCTCTGGAAATGAATCAACAATTTCAATTTGTACTGGAAATGCATAGCCGAGCATCACACCTTCACCTGAAAGCATATGGATATCTTCATTAAGTACTTGTCGTCCATACCCCATTGCGTCAAGGCAATCTGAAGCTAGCGCAGATGTAAAGATTGTTCGTAATTGTGCGAGGTCATATGACATTCCATAATCGTACAACTCATCTGAGTATGATTATGAGGTGAGCGGCGAGGTAATAAAGAATTCAACAAATCGGTGGCTGCCTGCTTATCTGGCGCTTGGTTTTGTTTGGGGCTGCTCCTTTATCTTCATCAAACTTGGACTTGAATTTCTCACTCCATTTGGCGTGGCCTTTGTGCGATGTGCACTTGGAGCGCTAACGCTCTTAATAATCGCAAAGTGGCGCGGCTATTCGTTGCCCAAGGAGCCGATGATTCGTTTCCATCTCTGGGTTGTGGCGGTCTTACTCAATGTCATCCCGGGCATCTTCTACGCGTGGGCGGAAACCGTTGTCACATCGGTACTTGCTGGCATCATCAATGCGGTAACCCCGCTCATGACCTTGCTGGCAATCATGGTGGTCAATCGCGTCGAAAAACCGAAGGCCTATCAAATTATTGGGCTATTGATCGGTTTCCTGGGTGTACTGACAGTTTTAGGTGCATGGAATGGACTCGGTGAAAATCCACTGTGGGCAATTATCGTTCTCATGAGCGCTGTTACTTGTTATGGAATTTCATTTCCTTACACACGGCGCTTTGTGATGCCTTATCAACTTAAATCAGAGTCAATTGTTTCAATGCAGTTGTTATTGGCGGCAGTGACGTTACTACCATTTTTCATCTTCAATGGAATATCCGAATATAAATTTAGCGCTGGTCCAATTCTTGCTGTAATTGCACTTGGTGTCTTTGGAAGCGGTATTGCATATCTCTGGAATTTTAAAGTGATGCAATTAGCTGGAAGTGCCATCGCGAGCAGCGTTACCTATCTGACACCCGTTGTAGCAATTATTGTTGGAATTATTTTCCTGGGCGAAAAAGTTACTTGGTATGAACCAGTTGGTGGCGTGATAGTTCTCTTCGGAGCAGCCCTAGCTCAAGGGCGGATTTCGCTAGGAAAGAGAGAATCCAACAGGTAGTTCTAGGCGATGTGATGCCAATAATTGAGCATTTCCCAAAATATCTCGCGTTGAGCTATCTGCAACAATAATTCCGCCAGATAAAATCACTGAACGTTCGCAAAGTTCGAGCGCAT
>JACCDP010218066.1_pt1 | contig 10474 bp, 11 predicted proteins | sample 7445841 | NCBI WGS metagenome assembly JACCDP01 (sample SAMN15323441, study PRJNA562643) | freshwater metagenome | isolation source: river surface water | place: USA:Blue River Watershed | collected 2017-08-17
ATCAGCTTCACGCTGGAGTTCTTGTCCTTGACCTGCTTGATGAACTCGCCGATCTTTTCCACGCCCCCCTGCTTCTGGATGTCGCCCAGCATGTTCAGGCAGGCCTCGTTGGCGCCGCCGTGAGCGGGGCCCCACAGGCAGGCCACACCGGCCGCGATGGCCGCGAACGGGTTGGTACCCGACGAGCCGCACAGGCGCACGGTCGAGGTCGACGCGTTCTGCTCGTGGTCGGCGTGCAGCGTGAAGATGCGGTCCATCGCGCGCACCAGCACGTCGTTGGGCTTGTAGTCCTCGCACGGCGTGGCAAACATCATGCGCATGAAGTTGCCGGCGTAGCTCAGGTCGTTCTGCGGGTAGATGTAGGGCTGGCCGATGGTGTACTTGTAGGCCATCGCCACGAGCGTGGGCATCTTGGCGATCAGGCGGATCGCCGAGATCTCGCGATGCTCGGGGTTATTGATGTCGGTGCTGTCGTGATAGAACGACGACATCGCGCCCACCAGGCCGGTCATGACGGCCATCGGGTGCGCATCGCGGCGGAAGCCGCGCAGGAAGAACTGCATCTGCTCATTCACCATCGTGTGGTGCATGACCTTGTGCTCGAACTCAGCCTTCTGGCTCTCGTTGGGCAGCTCTCCGTACAGCAGCAGGTAGCAGGTCTCGAGGTAGTCGCAGTTCACCGCGAGCTGCTCGATGGGGTAGCCGCGATACAGCAGCTCGCCCTTGTCGCCGTCGATGTAGGTGATGGTGGAGTTGCACGACGCCGTCGACAGGAAGCCGGGGTCGTACGTGAACTTGCCGGTCTGGGCGTAGAGCTTGCGGATGTCGATGACATCCGGGCCGATGCTGCCCTTGTAGAGCGGCAGATCCATCGAGGGGCTGCCGTCGGAGAACGACAGGGTGGCTTTCACGTCGGACGGGGTCATGGTGCAGTCCTTTGGTTTTGAAAAGCGATTCGATCAGGTACGCAGCTCGGCCAGCACCTCGCGCACGGCAGTGGTGTCGATTTCACCACTGGGCTCCTTGCGGCGCAGCAACAGGTCGAGCAGGTCGTTGTCGGCCAGGTCCATCAATGCCGTCAGACCTTCGGCCAACGTCAGGCTGATGCCCTCGGGATGGCGGTTGAAGAAACGCTCGATCAGCAGGTCGTTCTCGAGCAGGCCCCGACGGCAGCGCCAGCGCAGCTTGGACAGTGCGCGTTCGTCGATCATCGGGGCAGCCACTGCGTTCATCTTGTCAGACCGCGCGGCGGACCATCAATTCCTTGATCTTGCCGATGGCCTTCGTGGGGTTCAGCCCCTTCGGGCAGACGTCCACGCAGTTCATGATGGTGTGGCAACGGAACAGACGATACGGGTCTTCGAGATTGTCCAGGCGCTCGTTGGTGGCTTCGTCGCGGCTGTCGGCGATGAAGCGGTAGGCCTGCAGCAGGCCGGCCGGGCCGACGAACTTGTCGGGGTTCCACCAGAAGCTCGGGCAGCTCGTCGAGCAGCTCGCGCACAGGATGCATTCGTACAGGCCATCGAGCTCCTCGCGCTCGACGGGCGACTGCAGACGCTCCTTGTCGGGCAGCGGGTTGTCGTTGACGAGGTAGGGCTTGATCGAGTGGTACTGCTTGAAGAACTGCGTCATGTCGACGATGAGGTCGCGCACGACGGGCAGGCCCGGCAGCGGCTTGAGCGTGATGACGCCCGGCAGCGTGCGCATGTTCGTCAGGCAGGCCAGGCCGTTCTTGCCGTTGATGTTCATCGCGTCCGAGCCGCACACGCCTTCACGGCAGGAGCGGCGGAAGGACAGCGTCGGGTCCACGGCCTTGAGCTTGACCAGGGCGTCCAGCAGCATGCGCTCGTGACCGTCGAGTTCGATCTCGAGGGTCTGCATGTAGGGCTTGGCGTCCTTGTCGGGGTCGTAGCGGTAGATCTGGAAGGTGCGCTTCATGAATCAGTTTCCTAATCGGTTGGGGACAGAGCCACTCGGTTCGCTCGGGCGGCCTGTCCCGCAAAGTCTTCAGAACGTACGAACCTTCGGCGGCACGGATTCAACGGTCAACGGCGTGAGGTTCACCGGCTTGTAGTCCAGGCGGTTGCCTTCGGAATACCACAGCGTGTGCTTCATCCAGTTGGCGTCGTCGCGGTTCGGATAGTCGTTGTGCGCATGGGCACCACGGCTCTCGGGGCGGGCGGCGGCGGAGATCATCGTGGCCTTGGCGGCCTCGATGAGGTTCTCCACTTCCAGCGCCTCGACGCGCGCGGTGTTGAAGACCTTGGACTTGTCCTTCAGGCCGATGGAGCCGACGCGCTGGGCGATTTCCTTGATCTTGGTGACGCCCTCGTCCATGGACGCCTGCGTGCGGAACACGCCGGCATGCTTCTGCATCGTCGCGCGGATGTCGTTGGCGACGTCTTGCGCATACTCGCCGTTGGTGGCCGAGTCCAGGCGGGCCAGACGAGCCAGCGTGCGATCGGCAGCGTCCTTGGGCAGGTCCTTGTGCGACTTCGTCTTCAGGTTGAAGTCGACGATGTGGTTGCCGGCGGCGCGGCCGAACACGACCAGGTCCAGCAACGAGTTGGTGCCCAGGCGGTTGGCGCCGTGCACGCTCACGCAGGAGCACTCACCGACGGCGTAGAGGCCGTTGATGATGTCGTTGTGCTTGCCGTTCTTCGGGATGACGACCTGACCGTGCACGTTCGTCGGAATGCCACCCATCTGGTAGTGGATGGTCGGCACGACAGGAATCGGTTCCTTCGTGATGTCGACGTTGGCGAAGTTGTGGCCGATCTCCAGCACCGACGGCAGGCGCTTGGCGATGGTCTCGGCGCCCAGGTGGGTCATGTCCAGCAGCACGTAGTCCTTGTTGGGACCGCAGCCGCGACCTTCCTTGATTTCCTGGTCCATCGAGCGGGACACGAAGTCACGCGGCGCCAGGTCCTTCAGCGTCGGGGCATAGCGCTCCATGAAGCGCTCGCCGTTGGCGTTGCGCAGGATCGCGCCTTCGCCGCGGCAGCCTTCGGTCAGCAGCACGCCCGCGCCGGCCACGCCGGTGGGGTGGAACTGCCAGAACTCCATGTCTTCCAGCGGGATGCCGGCGCGCGCCGCCATGCCCAGGCCGTCGCCGGTGTTGATGAAGGCGTTGGTGGAAGCCGCAAAGATGCGGCCCGCGCCGCCCGTGGCCAGCAGCACGGTCTTGGCGTGCAGGATGTGGACCTCGCCGGTCTCCATCTCCAGCGCGGTCACGCCGACGGCATCACCCTCGGCGTCGCGGATGATGTCCAGCGCCATCCACTCAACGAAGAACTGCGTGCGCGCCTTGACGTTCTGCTGGTAGAGCGTGTGCAGCAGCGCGTGGCCGGTGCGGTCGGCTGCGGCGCAGGCGCGCTGAACGGGCTTCTCGCCGTAGTTGGCGGTGTGGCCGCCGAACGGGCGCTGGTAGATGGTGCCGTCGGGGTTGCGGTCGAACGGCATGCCGAAGTGCTCGAGCTCGTAGACGACCTTGGGCGCCTCACGGCACATGAACTCGATGGCGTCCTGGTCACCCAGCCAGTCCGAACCCTTGACGGTGTCGAAGAAGTGGTAGTGCCAGTTGTCCTCGGACATGTTGCCCAGGGACGCGCCGATACCGCCTTGTGCGGCCACGGTGTGCGAGCGGGTCGGGAAGACCTTGGACAGCACGGCCACGTTCAGGCCTGCCAGCGACAGCTGCAGCGAGGCCCGCATGCCGGAGCCACCGGCTCCGACGATGACCACGTCGAACTTGCGGGTCGAAATCTTTGCCGTCATCACAGTCTCCACAGCACCTGGATTGCCCAGCCGGCACAGCCGAGCAGCCACACGATCGAAAACACTTGCAGGGCCAGTCGGATGCCGACGGGCTTGATGTAGTCCATCCAGATGTCCCGCACGCCCACCCAGGCGTGATAGGTCAAGGCGAGGATGGCAACGAAGGTCAGGACCTTCATCCACTGCGGCGCGAACACGCCGGCCCAGTGGTCATAACCCAGTGCGCCGGGCATGAGGAAGCGGACCAGCACGGCGATGGTGAACAGGGCCATCAGCACGGCGGTGATGCGCTGGGCCAGCCAGTCACGCAGGCCGTAGTGCGCGCCGACGACGAGGCGCTTGGAGCCGAAAGTGCTCATTGGTTGTTGTCCTTTGCAGGTTGCTCAGTACAGGCCGAACAGCTTGGCGCCCAGCACCAGCGTCAGCGCGACGCTCAGCGCCAGCGTGACGACGGCTGAGCTGTGCCCCTGGGCCTTGCTGACGCTGTGCGTCGCGTCCATCCACAGGTGGCGCACGCCAGCGATGAAGTGGTGCAGATAAGCCCACAACAGGCCCAGCGTGACCAGCTTGACGAACCACGCGGGGATCACGCCGAAGCCGGCCGCAAAGATGTTGGTGAAGGCGTCGTACGAGATCTCGGACGTCAGGCTTGAGTCCAGCATCCACACCACGAAGGGCAGCAGCAGGAACATCAGCACACCGCTGACGCGATGCAGGATGGACACGATGCCAGCAGGCGGCAGTCGATAGCCCACGATCTGCGTGATGTGAATATTTGTGTAGATGGGTCTGGTCTTTGCGCTGTCCGTCATGGTCGGGCCTGCGTAATCGGGGTGAAACCAAACGATTCTAGGGCCAACCCTTGACCCACCATGACATGGTGCGGCATTGCACCCCGTCAGCTTCAGTTCAACTCGTTGCGATAGTGATCGGTGTCGGTGTGGTAGAGCCCGCGGCGCAGCTCCACCGGCCGGTCACCGTAGGTGTAGGCGAGCCGCTCGACGCTCAGCAGCGGCGCCCCCGCCTGCACCCCCAGCAGCGCGGCAGTCTGCGGCGTCGCTGCCACGGCGCGCAACTTCTCCTCGGCGCGCACCATGTGCACACCGAAGCTCGTCTCGAACAACGCGTAGAGCGTGCCGGGATGCGCCTCGATGACCTCGGCCGTGAGCCCGTCGAAATGCCGCTCGGGAAGCCAGAGTTCGTCAAGCACGACGGGTCGCTCGCGTCGATGCAACAGCCGGCGCACCTCGATGACCGGCTCGCCCGTGCGCAAAGTCAGTGCATGTGCGACGTCAGCACTGGCGCGCACGCGCCGGCAGCCGAGCAATTGGCGTGCGAAACCGCTCGCCGCGTCGTCCGCCACCAGACGCAGGAAGCGGAACTGCTGGCGCGGCGCCGCATGCGTGGCCACGAAGGTGCCGCTGCCCTGCCGGCGCTCGACGATGTGGGCTGCGGTGAGCTCGTCCAGCGCCCGCCGCACGGTGCCGGCGCTGGCCCCGAAGCGCGCGGCGAGCGCGGCCTCGCTGGGCAGCGCGTCGCCCGGCCGCCATTCACCGGCGGCCAGTGCCGCGACGATGAGCTGGCGTATCTGTGCGTAAAGCGGGGCGCTTGACCTGGGCTTGACTGGGGGCATGGACCGATTGCAGCACAGGGCATGCCCGTACACTTGACGGGTTCAGGGCCACGTGCCCTAGCCCAGGATCCATCAACTGCCCCTTCGGAGACTTTCATGAGCAAGAAACCCGTTCGCGTCGCCGTCACCGGCGCTGCCGGCCAGATCGGCTACGCCCTGCTGTTCCGCATCGCCTCTGGCGAGATGCTCGGCAAGGACCAGCCCGTCATCCTGCAATTGCTGGAAATCCCCGACGAGAAGGCTCAGAACGCGCTGAAGGGCGTGATCATGGAACTCGAAGACTGCGCGTTCCCGCTGCTGGTCGGCATCGAGGCCCACAGCGACCCGATGACCGCCTTCAAGGACACCGACTACGCCCTGCTCGTCGGCGCCCGCCCGCGCGGCCCCGGCATGGAGCGCGCCGACCTGCTGGCCGCCAACGCGCAGATCTTCACCGTGCAGGGCAAGGCGCTGAACGCCGTGGCCTCGCGCAACGTGAAGGTGCTGGTGGTGGGCAACCCCGCCAACACCAACGCCTACATCGCGATGAAGTCGGCCCCGGACCTGCCGGCCAAGAACTTCACCGCCATGCTGCGCCTGGACCACAACCGCGCCGCGTCGCAGATCGCCTCCAAGACGGGCAAGGCCGTTGCCGGCATCGAGAAGCTGGCCGTGTGGGGCAACCACTCGCCGACGATGTACGCCGACTACCGCTTCGCCACCATCGACGGCCAGTCGGTCAAGACGCTGATCAACGACGAAGCCTGGAACCGTGACGTGTTCCTGCCCACCGTCGGCAAGCGCGGCGCCGCCATCATCGCGGCACGCGGCCTGTCGTCGGCCGCCTCGGCCGCCAACGCCGCCATCGACCACATGCGCGACTGGGCCCTGGGCACCAACGGCAAGTGGGTCACGATGGGCATCCCGTCCGACGGCTCCTACGGCATCCCCAAGGACGTCATGTTCGGCTACCCCGTCACCTGCGAAGGCGGCGAGTACAAGATCGTGCAAGGCCTGGAGATCGACGCGTTCTCGCAGGAATGCATCAACAAGACCCTGAAGGAACTGACCGACGAGCAGGACGGCGTCAAGCACCTGCTGTAATCGGGGCAGCACCCCACCCGAAAAGGGCCGGCTCGCCGGCCCTTTTTCATTGCCGATGAACCTGAACCTGCATCCCCGCCTGGCCTTGTTCGGCCATGACGCCCCTCACCCCACGCTGCCGGTGGTCGACCACTACTGCGGCGTCGAAGCCCGCATGCGCAAGAGCCTGGCGCTGCAGGCCGAGCTGGGCCCGGTCTTCGACATCACGCTGGACGCCGAGGACGGCGCCCCGGTGGGCGGCGAGGCCGAGCACGCGCTGCTGATCGCCGAACTGGCCACCAGCGCGGCCAACCGCTTCGGTCGCGTCGGCGCGCGGGTGCACCCCTGGGGCCACCCGGCTTTCGAAGCCGATGTCGACACCTTGATCGCCAAGGCCGGCGCGCGGCTGGCCTATCTGATGCTGCCCAAGCCGGAGAGTGCCGACGACGTCGATCGCGCCGTCGCCGCCATCGACGCCGCCTGCGAGCGCCACGGCCAGCCGCGGCTGCCGCTGCAGGTGCTGATCGAAACGCACGGCGCGCTGCGCGAGGTGTTCCGCATTGCCGCCCACCCGCGCATCGAATCGCTGTCCTTCGGCCTGATGGATTTCGTCTCGGCCCACGGCGGCGCGATTCCCAAGTCGGCCATGGAACTGCCCGGGCAGTTCGAGCACCCGCTGGTCGTGCGCGCCAAGCTGGAGATCGCCGCCGCGGCACACGCGTTCGGCAAGACGCCGTCGCATTGCGTCGTGACCGAGTTCCGCGATGCCACGCGGCTGGCGGCGGCCGCCCGGCGCGCGGCCAACGAGCTCGGCTACACGCGCATGTGGAGCATCCACCCGGATCAGATCCGCCCGATCGTCGAGGCCTTCGCCCCGGCGGCCGGCGACATCGAGGAGGCTGCCGAACTGTTGCTGGCCGCCCAGGCCGCGCAATGGGCCCCCATCTCCTTCCATGACCGGCTGCACGACCGGGCCAGCTACCGCTATTTCTGGACCGTGCTGGAGCGCGCCGAGCGCACCGGACGCCCGCTGCCGGCCGAAGCCCGATCGGCGTTTTTCCCAGCAGCCATCCGGTAAAGCGCCAATGGGCGTGCAGCAATTCACGCTTGGCGCCACCTACAACTGTTCACCTTTTTGAGGCGCGTTTGCGGCCATGATTCGCCGCGTCCACCCCTAACTTTGTGCAATACCCCATGCAGCTCTCCACGCTCCGCCTGAGCGCCGCCGCCCTGATCGTGTGCGCCGCCCTCCCCGCCCTGGCCCAGACGCCGGCCGCCAAGCCCGCGCCCGCCAAGCAGGCCGCCAAGGCAGCGCCCGCCAAGAAGACCCCGGCGCCCGCTGAGCCGGTGCTGACCGATGCCGACGAGGCCCAGATCGCCGCCGCCGAGCGCGCCTTCCTGGGCGATTACGCCTGCGAATTCAAGCAGACCGTGCGCCTAGACAAGCACCCCAAGGTGCCGGGCTACATCACCGTCGACTGGCAGAAGATGCACCTGACGATGAAGCCCGTGCTGTCGTCGACCGGCGCGCTGCGCCTGGAAGATGTGACCGGACGCACGCTGATGATCCAGATCGCCAACAAGTCCATGCTGCTGGACACCAAGATCGGCCAGCGCCTGCTGGACGACTGCATTCACCCCGAACAGGCCCGCCTGATCGCCGAAGCCAAGGCCGCCCGCCTGGCCAACCCCGAAGCCGAGGCCGCTGCGGCGGCCCGCAACGGCCTGGGCATCACGCCCACGGCCAAGTGAGTCATCTCGTTTCTTGAAGTCGCCTCCTCGGGTATGTAGAATGAATGCATACTTTCTGATGCATACCTGAGCGCGGCGCCTGCGCGGCGGCTCAGCCGCCGGAGGCGCCATGGAAGCCACTGTTGCCGAACGTGGGCAGATCACGCTGCCCAAAGCCGTCCGAGACGCCCTCGGCCTGACCAAGGGCACGACGCTCAAGGTCGAACTCGACGGCGGCCGCATCATCCTGCGCAAGAACGTCGACGACGCGCTTGCCAAGCTGCGCGGGCGCTTCAAGCTGCCCGACGGCGTCACCACCGACGACGTCATGCGCGAACTGCGGGGTCGCGCCCCCGGCGATCCGGTCGAGCCGTGATCGCCATCGACTCCTCTGTCCTGATCGACCTGCTCGGCGGCGATGCCGGCGCCGAGGCTGCCGAAGACTGCCTGCGCCAGGCGCTCGCCCGCGGGCCGGTCGTGGCCTGCGACGTCGTGCTCAGCGAGGTCGTCTCGGGCCTGGGCTTCGGCGCCGAACTGCTGGACGCCCTGGAGGGCGTCGGCATCGTCTACTCGCCCATCGAATCGCGCGCCGCCGTGCGTGCGGGCGAAATGCAACGCCGCTACAAGGAACGCCGCCAGGCGTCCGGCCAGGCCCCGAGCGGTCCGCGCACCGTTCCCGATTTCCTCATCGGCGCCCATGCCCTGCTGCAGTGCCAGGCGCTCATCACCCGCGACCAGGGCTTCTTTCGCGACTATTTCAAGGGCCTCAAGGTCATCGTGCCCGGGGCTTGATTTCAACTGGAGAACACCATGCTCACCGCCTACCGCCAACATGCCGCCGAACGTGCCGCCCTCGGCATCCCGCCCCTGCCGCTGGATGCCAAGCAGGTGGCCGAGCTGATCGAGCTGATCAAGAGCCCGCCGGCCGGTGAGGACGCCTTCCTGCTGGACCTGCTGACGCATCGCGTGCCGCCGGGCGTGGACGACGCCGCCAAGGTGAAGGCCTCGTTCCTGGCCGCCGTGGCCCACGGCGACATCAAGGTGGGCCTGATCTCCAAGGCCAAGGCCACCGAGTTGCTCGGCACCATGGTCGGTGGTTACAACGTGCATCCGCTCATCGAGCTGCTGGACGACGCCGAAGTGGCGGCCGTCGCCGCCAACGGCCTGAAGAAGACGCTGCTGATGTTCGACTACTTCAACGACGTCGCCACCAAGGCCAAGGCCGGCAACGCCAAGGCCAAGGAAGTGATGCAGTCCTGGGCCGACGCCGAGTGGTTCACCTCGCGCCCCGAAGTCCAGAAGAAGATCACCGTCACCGTCTTCAAGGTGCCCGGCGAGACCAACACGGACGACCTGTCGCCCGCCCCCGACGCCTGGAGCCGCCCGGACATCCCGCTGCACTACCTGGCGATGCTGAAGAACACCCGCCCCGACGCGGCCTTCAAGCCCGAGGAAGACGGCAAGCGCGGCCCGATGCAGCTCATCGAGGACCTGAAGAAGAAGGGCCACGTCGTGGCCTATGTCGGCGACGTCGTCGGCACCGGCTCCAGCCGCAAGTCCGCCACCAACTCGGTCATCTGGGCCACCGGCGAAGACATCCCCTTCGTGCCGAACAAGCGCTTCGGCGGCGTGACGCTGGGCGGCAAGATCGCCCCCATCTTCTTCAACACGCAGGAAGACTCCGGCTCGCTGCCCATCGAAGTGGACGTGTCGAAGCTGGAGATGGGCGACGTCATCGACGTGCTGCCCTATGAAGGCAAGCTGGTGAAGAACGGCGAGACCGTCGCCGAGTTCAAGCTCAAGAGCGACGTGCTGTTCGACGAAGTGCGCGCCGGCGGCCGCATCAACCTCATCATCGGCCGCTCGCTGACGGGCAAGGCCCGCGAGTTCCTGGGCCTGCCCGCCTCCACGCAGTTCCGCCTGCCGCAGGCACCCGCCGAGTCCACCGCTGGCTTCACGCTGGCGCAGAAGATGGTGGGCCGTGCCGTTGGCCTGCCCGAGGGCCAGGGCGTGCGCCCGGGCACTTACTGCGAGCCCAAGATGACCACCGTCGGCTCGCAGGACACCACCGGCCCGATGACGCGTGACGAGCTGAAGGACCTGGCCTGCCTGGGCTTCTCGGCCGACATGGTCATGCAGTCGTTCTGCCACACCGCGGCCTACCCCAAGCCCGTGGACGTGAAGACGCACCGCGAGTTGCCCGCCTTCATCAGCAACCGCGGCGGCGTGGCCCTGCGTCCTGGCGACGGCGTGATCCACTCTTGGCTGAAC
>JACCDP010903112.1_pt1 | contig 10471 bp, 9 predicted proteins | sample 7445841 | NCBI WGS metagenome assembly JACCDP01 (sample SAMN15323441, study PRJNA562643) | freshwater metagenome | isolation source: river surface water | place: USA:Blue River Watershed | collected 2017-08-17
CTTTCAGGAGAAGCCGCATACATGTGCCCCAGCCCAGATGCACTCTCAATCCCCGCAGCAATTTCGTCACGTAGCGTACGGGGATAAGAAGTTGATTCATTAATCACCAATACTGGGCTCTTTACATTTTCAATAATTGTTTTGCACGCTGCATGTACCGCTGATAAATCGGGCTTTCGTGCCCCATCCAAGGGAGTTGGTACGGCAATCACAATAATTTCTGCTTCGCTTAACTGCGACGCGTCCGAAGTCCCTTTGTAACTTCCGCTAATTATTAATTCAGAAAATATTGATGAGTTTGTATCAAATCCTATTACTTCATGTCCTGCCGCTGCTGCGAAGGTGGCAATGGAACTTCCAACATACCCCTGGCCAATTATCGCAATTTTCATACTTTAATTCACTTAAAATCTGTGGCAAGTGGGTTAAGTTTTTTCATCATTTTCAATGCTTGCGCCTTTTCCGATGTAGGTACGTTTGGTAGTTCGTAAAGTATTTTCCATGCTTGAAAATTATCCGGAGCCGCAACCACGGATTTGCGAGCAATCTCAAGGGCTTTTTCTGGCAGATTGTTTTGTAGAAATAGTCTAGAAATATAATTCATACGAATCACATCTTGTGGCCATTTATCAGCTGTTGCAGTAATTCTCTCAATATTGCGGGAATCAATGGAGGATCTAAAGTTGGCATCAGCTAAAAAGGCAGGTAGGCCTAATGCCAATCCAACGACCAAGCCTGCTCCAATTCTCATAGAAACCCCAGCTTCGTGATGAGATTTACGAGATTTTGTTTGATCTTTAGCACTTACATCAATTGCACTTCGGGTTTTTATCTCATAGCCAATGATCAAACCTGAGGTTAGCCATCCCCATACGGCCAAACCAATTTGATTTATAGAGATCAGTGACTGCGCCATGTAACCAATCCAGACAATGAGAACAGCCACAAAAAAAGCATCAAATCCCTGCATTCGCTTTAGTACCTTCATTGCAGATATAAAAGTCAAAATAACAAGCGCTAAGTAGATGAGCAACAAAGGTAACCCACCATTGGCAGAAAAATCTAGAAATATATTGTGGGCCGAATCGGTGTAATTCAAAGATTCAGGACGTGAGGCGGTAACCAAGTCCCTGCTCCTGTAATACCAATCCCTGTACGAATCAAGACCTACTCCAAATAAAGGATGCTCTGTCGTCATCTTCCAACCTGCTCGCCAATAGTCACCGCGAAAAGAAACCGATGGTTTATATAAAATCGAGTTCCAAGGACTCTTTTGAAGAATATCTAGAATTACTCCAATAAAGCCAACCACAGCGCCACCCAGAATTAGAAATCTGAATTTGAATAAGTTTTTGGTTTTAAAAAACAGAATGATTACCGCCATCGTTGAGCCTATTCCGTAGACCAGAAAGCCCTGTTGTGATTTTGATTCATAAATAACATACAGAGCTAAAAATACAAATAATCCGGATAAAACTCGCCACAATATTTTTGTCCCCTTCGACAATAAGAAAACCGTGACAGCTGCAGCGCTAAATCCCAAAAAGGAAGCTTGAAAGTTAGGATTACCGAAAAATCCAAAAACTGGGCTGTAAGGATTCGTCCATCCGATTGGGTCTAACCCTGCGGCTTGGATAAGGCCATAAATAATTGATAAAGACCCGGCCGCGAATAGCGCTTTTGAAACTTTTTGATTAAGAATATTCGAAGAAGAAAATGCCGCGCTCAAGGTCAAAACAACTAATGATAAGTACGTTAGAAATCCAGTTTGCCTACCACCTGCACCAAAGAATTGTTGCCATTTATCGCCGGGTGACACAACCAACACAAAAATCATTTGAAGGAAAAAAAGCACAAGAAGTAATAGCAAGACTCGATAAGAGCCCAATCTTTTGGACTTCAATAGAGGAAGAAGCAGGAAGAAAGCAATCGAGGCAGAAATTACAAGCAGCAACATTCTTGAAACATTGAGAGGGTCATAAGAAAACCAAGGTGTGATGAAAATGGTGATTAGTCCAGCTCCCCAAGACAAGAGCTGATTACTTCTCTTTTGAATTATCTCCACATCCCTAGACTACATAAAACCATTTTCAAAAAGCCTAAAGGCGGCCCCGAAGGGGCCGCCTTTAGTGTCTATCGAAGTGATTACTTCTTTAGAAGAGCCTTTTGAAGGGCTGCAATCTGCTTGTTGATTGATGCGATCAAGGAAACGATTGCCTTGAGTACATCAGCGTTTGTTACGCCAGCTACTGATGTAACTGAGTAAGGAACTGTCAAGTTACCTTGTGCACCTGAAGTGTCATTGGTCTTAACAGTTGTTGGTGTGACGATGAGGTTGTAGTCACCATCATCAGCAGTAACTGTGAACTGGTAGGTCTTTGCACCAGTTGAGTAGCTTGGCTTAGCACCAGCTGCAACAGCAGTAACAATCGTTCCTGGAGTACCAGCGAATGTTAGATCGTCTGCTGCAGTTGCAATTGTGTCATAAGCGTTTCCTGGGTTGCCCTTTGCATCCTTAACTGTAAGTGTCAAAGTAGCAACTTCACCACGCTTATATGAAGCCTTGTCTAATGACGCTGTCATTTTGACTGGGGCTCCAGCACAACCTGCATCCCATGCATTGGACTTCACAATTGTTCCAGATGCATTAAGAATCTGTACTTGAACTGCCTTTTGTGTTCCAGAAGCAGCACATAGGACAGTAAGTGGAGTCATACCACCAGCTGCATCGCTTGTTGATGTTGAGTATGTGCCTGCGGTGATTGAAGTCACGACAGCACCAAGTGTAGATGAAACTGCACTAAGTCCTGAAGATGGAAGAACCTGGTTTCCTGCAGAGTCTTCAAACTTCACATAAGCTGCAGCTGCATTTGAGCCACCACTTTGTGTTGTTCCAATCTTTGCAAGTCCAGCAGTTACCTTTGCAACTTCACCCTTGATCACGTATGACTTGGTTGCAACAACAGTTCCACCGAAAGTTACTGTAACTGTGCCGTTTGCAGGAACATCAGTATCTTCTTGTTGGATGTTGAAAAGAATTCCATTTCCATCATCCACGTTGAGTGATGCACCATCGATGTATGAATATGCTGATGAATTATCTCCTGCAGCTGTTGCTGAACCTAGTCCAACAAGGGCACCACCTGTAACTGAAACCTGAAGGATTCCAGTATTAGATGAAGTCAATGCGTTGCCATAAGCATCCGCAAGAACAATTGCGCCTGCGACAGTTCCAGCACGTTCCTTAGTGTAATTGGAAGAAGTTGCATCTGTTGTTGCTGAGTAGTTTGAAGTTGAATAGGCACCAGAACCCCAATACACAGATGAATATGTTGCTGCGTATTTGTTATATGCACTTGTTGCAACAACGGTCACTGTAATACGAGCAGTTAATGTGTCAGTAGTCAACGTGCTTGAGTACCATGTAATCACCATGCTTGTTGAACCTGATGAAGGTTGTGCAAGTAATGATAGAGACTCAGTTGCAGCAGATGCACTTGCTGTCGCGCCTGATGTTCCTGAGATAACTCCACCTGTGCTTGATGACCCATCTGCTGCAACAAACCTTCCACCAGTGATGGTAGCTGTTGCTGTTTCGGTTGAAGTAGGTGTGAATGAAGTCATCAACGTACCAGTTGCAAGAAGCACTGCAGTCTGTGTTGTTCCTTCACCATCTTGTGCAAGAAGTCCAACAGAACCAATTGTAGAATCAGCAGCTGTTGATGGAGTTGAAGTAGTTCCAAGACCAGCAACACCGCCTGTTGTATTGGCAGTTACGTTCGTTGCATCTCCTGCTGCTGCACTAGCAGTTGGAACAGCTACTACTGAAAGTAGTCCTGCACCCAGTGCTGATACTGCAACAAGCGCGATGCGCTTGCGTAGTGTCTTTGTAGACATTTTTTTCCTTTCGTTAGTCGAGACCGGGCATTTCCCGATTTCGGCTCGAAGATCTTTCGATCTTCTAATTCCGCTTCTTTTATGACGAACACGTGTAGCGCCATAACCGAAAGCGGAAAGTTATTTAGTGCCCTCTTCTGCGGCTTGAATCATCGCCATGGTCTGCGCCATGACCGCAACTGATTCGGGTTGTGCCATTGAAATATCCATCAGGTCGTTGAACTCTTCAACGGTGATGCCAGTAGATTTCTTTGAAATCTTTCGTACTGGTGCTTCGACAACAACTGGGGCTGCAGGAGTTACTGCTTCCTCCGTCACTGTTGTTGGAGTAGAGATTGCAAGGTCATTAACCTGAACATTTCCTTCGTTGCCGGTCAGTGAGTTAAAGCCAAGGAAAGCTGTGACAACGAGAAGAAGAGAGAGTGCAACCTTGGAAGACTTCTGTGCGATCTCTGCTGCCTTCTTATAAGAAGTAGAGAGCATGTCCAGTGCTGTAAGGCCACGCTCTTCATCGATAACGAGTTCACTAAGAACGCGGCGAAGAGATGCACGAGCACGGGAGACCGTGTGACGAACAGCGGACTCTTTAATGCCAAGTTCGGATGCAATCTCAGAAGTAGAGCGACCTTCCATCTCCCACATGACGAGAGCCGCGCGCTCTGCTGGGGATAGTTTGGTTAATGCGAGTTTGATGATTGCAGCGTCTTCGGCTGCAGAGATTGATTCATCCGCTGGGATGTAGTTTTCAACAGCGATTTCTGCAAGGCGTTCTGCTGAAGTATCTGAATCAATAGCAACAAGATTCGGACGGCTTCCGCGAGCGCGGATCACATTGAGTGAAAGGTTGTTGATGGTCGCGCGCATGTAAGCAAGTGCGCGCTCTTTTGTATCTAGTTCTGGGGCAGCAAGAATAAATTTGATGAACGCTTCTTGTACTACTTCATTAGCTTCTGAGTCGCTGCGAAGCATGCGACGAGCTTGAGAGACAAGGGATGTGCGGAACTCGGAATAAAGGGACGCAAGATCAGCAACAGTCCATTCGTTTGTTGTTGCTTGGCTCTTGGCCACGGAGTGCTCCTGATCGTGAATGAGAGCAGATATCTGCCTTCATTAGGAAAGACACTTCAACGGGCAACTTGTCGCGCCCACATAGAAGTGAATTGATCGAACGGGAGTTAGAGTCTCGAAAATCCAAGCGTGATTTATGGTCATTAGTGGTCATCGTCAGTCGTAAAGAAAAAGTGACTGGTCAAAACAATTTGTTTAAATTAAATGCTCTGCTTGTCCCACCCGTGCCGCTTCTTTTCTATCTGAAACACCGAGTTCTTTATAGATTGCCATTGTTTCGTGGCGAATCGTGGAGACTGAAAATCCTAGATCGAGTGATAGCTCGTGATTGGTTTTTCCTTCAACCATTCCGGTAAGCACCAAGAGTTGTCTGGCCGTGAGTTTTGAAGCGTGCTGGGTTATTGCAGGCGAAGTCAGTTTTTTCGTCAGCACAAGTGGAATCAATTTGCTTGTCAGATAAATAGTCAAAAGGCTTGAGTAGGCGTGCAGTAGATCTGCCGTCTTTTCATCAGGAACGAAGTCCGATGAGTGCTGAAAGAGATAAAAGCCCTTGATAGATGAATTCATGGTCACCGATGTAATAGAGAGGTTATTAACCGGATTGTAAATTGAGCCCGCATTTTCTAGTTGGCTGAAAATGCTGGTGCTATCGATCAACCCTGAGAGTGAATCCACACTCTTCTTCAGATCGCCATCGATCCCCAGACCGACGGATGATTTCATAAGCAGATCGCCATCGGCAGTAATCATCTGTATTTCAATTGCAGTAACTGACTGATCATTTAGAAAATCTCGCATCAAGGTATTGAGTAAATCTTCTGTTTCTGGATTGCGTGTTAATAGAGTCGCAAAGCGAGCTATCTCAGCGATGGAACTATTCATTTAGCGAGAGTAGCCCTGTATTGCTGTGGTCATGACTGGACCGACAAGTTTTGACCGGTCAAAAAAATAATGGCCCTGCGTCTGCAAGGCCATTATTTGTACAGATTTAAATGCTTCTAAGCGCCTCGTTTACACGCTTTCGTTTTCAGCGTTGAGTAAATCGACTCCATCGAAGTCTTGAGCTCTTCAATCTGAGCCATGCCTTCTGCTCCAACTAGTGGGCCAAGGTCCTTGTATGACTCATATCCATCTTTTGCTTGAAGGTAAACGTCATATCCGTCATAACAAGCCTTGAGCATAAAGGTGTTCTTTGTTGGAGTGACGAATGGGTTCTTGCCACAGACGTAAACTTTTTTGCCAACCTTTACTGTTTGTCCAGCCTTCTTACATGTAGTACCAGTCTTGGTAGTTGCAGCAGAAGCAGGGGAAACAACAGAAGTGGCTAGAAATAGGCCAAGAGTTGAAGCGATAACGATCTTGCGAAGCATAGATACCTCCATAGGAATAGGGAAAGGATAGCAAGAAACCCTTATTTCAAAAGGGGCTCAAGGGTGAATTGGTTGGTAATCCTCTGTGAATAAACAGGGGACTCAGAGCAGATCAGAGATTCGAGCCATCCGAGAAAGTGCCTGACAAGCCGATCTAATAATTGGAATAGTTAAAAGAGCACCGGTGCCTTCGCCTAGTCGTAAATCTAAATCAAGAAGCGGATTTAAACCAAGATGCTTCAGTGCAATTTTTGAACCTGGTTCGGAAGAACAATGTGCAGCGATAAGAAACTCCGTTGTTTTTGGTTCTATTTCATTCACAACTGTTGCGGCAGCAAGTGTGATTACTCCATCTAATACAACAGGTACTTGCAGCGACGAAGCTCGAAGTATATAACCAGTCAGCGCTGCTATTTCTAATCCACCAATTTGTGCAAGTACATCTATTGGATCTGTTGTGGTTTTTGTCTTAGTGGTTAACTGCTCAACAATTTCAACCTTACGTGCATAAGTTTCGTCATCGATTCCTGATCCGCGACCTGTAACTTCTTGCGCACTTGCTTTTGCAAAGTGTGCGATCAGAGCAGCTGAAGGTGTTGTGTTGCCGATACCAACTTCTCCGGTGCAAAGAGATCTTGAACCACCAGCGATTAATCTCTCTGCAGTCTGAGCGCCAACATTCATAGCTGCGATTGTTTCTTGGCGGGTCATCGCATCGTTTGTGCGAATATCTTGCGTTCCCCTCTTCACTCTTTCGTTGCGCACCGCGCGTGACATAGATTCATTCACCACGCCGACATTTATGTATTGACAGTACACACCAGCAACATCTGCCAGAACAGAGACCGCAGCTTTTTTATCTCCCATTACTTCTAGCATCATCCCCGTAATCGCTTGTGGCCACGGAGTAACAGAGTCATCGGCTGCGATTCCATGATCACCACCAAAGACAGCAATGGCTGCTGGATCAACAGTTGGTGTATGCGAATGAGTGATGCCAGCAATCTGCGCAGCAACTTTTTCTAGTTTGCCTAGCGAACCAACTGGTTTTGCCAATCCATCGAACTCTTTTTGCACTGCATCTGCGTGTGCCTCTGAATAAGTTGGTTGTGTGTTCAGCGCACGATCCAATGCCGATTCACTGTGTAACAAGTAATGGTGCACTGACTTGTAAATATCTGGGCTTGTGTAGGCAAATGCAGCACCAGCTGCATGCGCAGCCTGTAAATCAGTTTCGATATCGCCTATATAAATAGTGCGCTCTGCTTTTGCATCCAGTGCCTTGATAGCTGCTGCAATTGGCGCAGGATCTGGCTTGTGTATCCCTAACTCACCCGTCGCAATGACAACATCAAAGTAATGATCAATACCAATTGTCGCTAACTTCTTCTTGATATCCGTGGCAGTAATCGTCTGTGTATTGGAAACAATCCCTAGCTTTACTTGTCCCTGTAACTCCTTAAGCAGTTGCTCTACTCCCGGCAGTAATTCCACAGCAAGTGATTCATAGGGAACCCCAGGATTTTCTTGCTTAATTAATGTGTTGCCTAAATCAAATAAAACACAATCAAATCTGGTTTTGATTAAATCAACCATGACAACCAAATTGAATTAGTCGAAATCACAACAAAGTAAAGAAGTATGAAACTTTCGGCAATCTGCTCAGATGCACCCAGTACATCACCAAGTACCCCACCAATTTTCTTCTTCACGTAACCCAAGAACGCAAAACCAACCACGGCAACAATTGCTACAGCAATAAACAAGTGCGCACCAGTTAATCCAAAGAGCAAAACAGTTGTAAGAACAGTTGATGCAAATACATCTCGCCCGCGAACAGCGCGCGAATAAGTAGCGCCCATTCCTTCGTGTGATGGCACGGCAGGAGCCATCATGAAATAAATTGGAACTAAGCGACCCAGCGAGTGCGCAGTAACAATCGCAAGCGCGCCTACTTTTGGAGACAAAGTTGAAAGCAGTGAGACCTGAATAATCAATTGCAGAACAATTGAAAGAACGCCGTATGTGCCATGACGTGAATCCTTGAGAATTCGCAAGCGATCTTCTGGTGTCCAACCACCAACAAGTCCGTCAAAAGTATCTGCTAATCCATCTTGATGAAATCCACCGGTGATAAGAGTAGAAAAAAGAATTGTTATTGCTGCCGCAGGTAGTGCCGGAATCTCTTGAGATAGGAAGTAATAAAGAGTTCCCGTAACGCCACCGATAACCCAACCAACAAATGGAAACCAGACAGCACTGCGCTGAATAGAAATATCTGGCTTGTGCCCAATTGGAATACGGGTAAGAAAAGCAAAAGCTACTTTGATGTCATTAATCATTTTAATTCCTGAGCTATTCCAAACTTCATGAAATAAACCTTGTCCGCGGCCTGAGCAAATTGTTGATTCATGATCCCTGAGAGATCGCGGAATTGTCTAGAAACCGGGTGCATCGGAACAATGCCTTCGCCTACTTCGTTGCTAATAAAAATAGTGGCACCTTTACGTGCACGGGCTGCATCAATCACAGACTGATTTGTATCTGTACCTTCGCCCATCATGTTATTTGAAAGCCACAGAGTTAAGCAGTCCACCAACACCGTTGCATCGGAATCTATTTCTTTAAGTGCCTTGGTTAAGTTCTTTGGTTCTTCAACTAGCGAAAACGCATCTCCTCGATCGTTCTGGTGCTTTTTGATTCGGCTTGTCATTTCATCATCTACTGCCTCAGCTGTCGCAATAAAAATTGGTCTAGTCGCACCCGCAAGGCTCTTTGCAAGTTCTTCGCCTTTACGGCTCTTGCCGCTGCGGGCACCTCCTGCAACTAGGTAGATGCTCATATCTGCATCGAATTCTTTGTGGCAACAATTACTGGACGACCATTATCTAACGTATGAATTGTGATTCCATCGTCGAATGCATGCTTAAGTTGTGGTGAATGAATAACTGTGTTCGATGGGCCGTCCAGCAACACCTTGCCGTTTTGCATAATCACAATGCGCTCTGCATACATCGCGCCAAGCGTGATGTCGTGCATCGTAGAAACAATTGTTACGCCACTCTTTTGTAGAGCTTCAATGTGATTAAGCGTTGAAATCTGGTGATGTAAATCAAGTGCCGAAGTTGGTTCGTCCAGAATCATTAATTCTGGTTCTTGCACTAAGGCGCGCGCGATAAGAACGCGTTGCATCTCACCCCCAGATAACTGTGTAACCAATTGGTGGCGCATTGCAGATAACTGCATCTGCTCAAGTATTTGCTGGACTAATCGGCGACTCGTGCGCGATTCACGTCCCCATCCATCAAGGCGTGCGCGACCGAGCATTACGTATTCGGCAACATCCATGCCTGCAGGAATCTCTGGACGTTGTGGAACAAATGCAACGTTTCGTAAATTCTTGTACACCTCTAGACCGTCGATGGTGATTGATCCGTCGTATGCCTTATTACCAAGTAGTGTTTTTAAGAACGTTGTTTTACCAGCACCGTTAGGACCAACAAGACACGTCCACGAACCACGTGGAATATCTAGCGTGATGTGATCTAACGCGTAGAAATCGCCGTAGCGAACGGATAGGTTTTTGATTTCGATCATTTAAGGACTCTCTTTGCTCGTAGTACAAATAAAAGAAATGGTGCCCCCACAAATGCAGTGATAACACCGATAGGTAATTCCGCAGGAGATAACAAGGTGCGAGCACCAAGGTCAGCCAAAACTAAGAAAGCTGCGCCAGATAGCGCAACAGTGAATAAAGCACGGTTGGTTGCTCGCTTTGTGAGCCCACGTACTAAGTGCGGAACAACGATTCCGACGAAGCCGATAAGACCACTGGCAGAAACTGCTGTTGCAGTTGCAAGAGTTGCAGCGCCGATTGCGATGATGCGTATTTTGTTTGGCGAGATACCGAGTGAAAATGCTTCTTCATCACTGAGTAGCAAACCATCTAATAAACGCGACATACGAATCAAAATGAATAGCGCGAACAGAATGTAAACACTCGCCCACTTAACCACTTGCCAATCAGCGACCGTCAGCTGACCCAGGATCCATGAATACACAGGGCGAAGAACTTCACTGTTGCGTTGCTGCAAGTAAGTCTGCACAGCCGTTGCAAAAGAGCCAATAGCAATACC
>JACCDP010114678.1_pt1 | contig 10470 bp, 12 predicted proteins | sample 7445841 | NCBI WGS metagenome assembly JACCDP01 (sample SAMN15323441, study PRJNA562643) | freshwater metagenome | isolation source: river surface water | place: USA:Blue River Watershed | collected 2017-08-17
GATGATGATAGTTATAGAATTTATAGAGAATCACATTTCGATTTAAAATGAGTTTTATAATAGGAAAAGATTGTGTCGGATGTATTGATACGAGTTGTGTCAATGTGTGTCCTGTTGATTGCATAAATGGCCCCATAATAATAGATGGGTTGGGCAAAGAAGTATCTACAATGAGTGATGAACAAAAAGTAGGAAAACAAATGTACATCAATCCAGATGTATGTATCAATTGTGGTGCATGTATTCCTGAATGTCCTGTCGACGCAATTTACAGAGATGAAAAAGAAGCTATACATTTTAATGATGAGGAGTCTATACACAAAAACTATGAATTTTATGGACAAACCTTTTCTAAAAATTTTTAATATTTATATTTAATTCTAAACAAAAACAAAAAAACAATGAGTACAGTAGTATTAGTAGTAGTTACATTAGCAGTAGTCGGTGGAATTACTTACCTTTTAATGAAAAAAGGAACAATTGCAGACGCAAACAACAACAACATTCCAGATGCAATCGAAGAGAAAGTTGAAGAAGTTAAAGTTGTAGTTAAGAAAGCAAAAGCTAAAGCAGAAAAAGTAAAGACTGCAGTAGCTGAAGTTGCAAAAGTAGCTGAGAAAGTAAAAAAGCCAGCAACTAAAAAAGCAGCAACTAAGAAAGTAAAGTAAGAGTAAAGTAAATCGGAAAATAACCAAACGTTATGGCTAAATCAAAAGGTTCTAGCTCATCTCAAAAAGTTTCATTTGGTAAAAGAAGAACTGGTAAAGCAAAAAAGTTCAACGGACCAAAGGACAAAGATGTAAGCAAATACAGAGGACAAGGTAGATAAAATGATAAAGTTAATAGACATTTTTAAAGAAGATGATGTTGTCAAAAACAAAAAATCAAATAATGTCTATGTTGTAAAAAAAATGAACCCATCTAAGCATGATGCGGTTTCAAAACAAACAACATCCCAATTATCTTCACAAAATATCAAAGGTAAAAAATCCGGTAAAGATATACAAACGGCGGATATCGGTGGAGGTAAGATATATGGCACTATTCATAGAAATACCAAAATGGTTGATGATATAGTTGACCATGTAAAATCTACTATACCACAAGATAAATGGAAAGATGTTGTATTTGTCGGTGAAGGTGGTGCAACAAACGATAAGGGTGAATTAGTATTTCACGATGAAATGAAATATGCAGTTCCTAAATTCAAAGAAATGGGAGCTAGTATTGATACATTTGATGGTGATGAATTGGATGTTCACAATCCTAAATCTTTGTTGTATAAAAATCAAATGAAAAAAACCGGTCTTCCTCATAATCTTATAAAAGCCGGAAATTGGGCTAGTATGATTGGACAAGGTGAAGGAACGGATACTATGATTCCCTCTACATACTTAGATAATACCGGTAAAAAATTCTTACAAAACTCAGCTAAAGAAGCAGGATTCCCACCAATAGAAAATTGGGAAAATCCAACTGATAAAGATAAAGATACACTATATCGTTTATCGTTTCCAGAAGATTACAATGATAGAGAAACAAAAGTAAATGATATTCAGGTTGCATTCAACGAAATTAGAGATGAAAATATCATAAAGAAATCAAATGAATTACAAAAGAATGGTAAAATTCCAATTGTAATTGCAGGAGAAGGTCATGTTGAATTGGTTAAAAAAGCAATGAATAAACAATCCAAATTAAATGAATTTTCTTTAACACATATCTTTAAAACGATTAAATAATATATTTATATTAAAACTATAAATTATGTTGTTAAGAAAAGGAGATAATAACGAACAAGTTAAACAACTTCAAGTTAAATTACATTTAGACCCGGTAGGTAACTTCGGTCCTAAAACCGAAGAAGCAGTTAAAGTATGGCAAGCGGCTCATGGTTTGACGGCAGATGGTATTGTGGGTGATAAGACTTGGGCTATGATTATGGGTGAAGAAACTCATACTGAAGTTCAACAACAAGTAGTAGCAGTATCAAACTCTACTGGCTTAAAATTAGATAAATTAAAAGGACACGTTCCTGATGCAGTAATCGCAATGATTCCTGATACGGCAGCTAAGTTCCAAATTAATACTCCCCTAAGATTAGCACACTTCTTAGCACAATGTGGACATGAAAGTGGTGGATTTAGAGTAACATCCGAAAATTTAAACTATTCAGCAAAAGGTTTGAATGGTATATTTAAAAAATACTTCCCAACTGAAGCGATTGCAAAACAATACGAAAGACAACCACAAAAGATTGCAAACAAAGTGTATGCAAATCGTATGAGTAATGGTTCGGAAGCAAGTGGTGATGGATTCAAATTCAGAGGCCGTGGATATATCCAATTGACAGGCCGTGATAACTACACTCAATTCGGTAAAGCAATTGGTGAAGATATTGCAGCAAATCCTGATTCAGTAAGTGGCAAATACGCTTTATTATCAGCAGCGTGGTTCTGGTCAAAAAACGGATTAAACAAATTAGCAGATGGTGGTGCAACCGATGCAGTAGTAACATCTATTACTAAAAGAGTAAATGGTGGAACTATCGGATTAGCAGATAGAATTAAGCACTTCAAAGAGTATTATCATTTGTTAGCATAATTATTAAATGAAAAAAGTGTTATTTTTGGGTTCATCCAATACTTTTGGAGTTGGACTTCATACATTTAAAGAAAAATACCTAACCGAAGAAGGTATTAAAGAAATTAATTGGCCTTATAATCAATCCGGAGAAGATAACGAATTTATTTATTCAGTTAGATGGACCGGATTGGTTGCAGACCATTTACATAGAAACGAAATAAATGTTGCAGAAGCTGGTGGCTCACCCGCAGAATCTTTACATAGATTACAAAATACGGATTTAAGTGATACGGATTATATCTTTTTTGAATTTTCAGGAATATATAATTATTTTGATAGATATTTTCACAATGATGAATATCCAAAAACACCACATGAAATTGAAGCATTTTTAACTAATGGTAAAAATGATAGACCTGAATTAAGACAACGTATATTAGATTGGTTGGATAAATACAATCCAAACGAATTTATAGATGAGGTTTTAATTTTACTAAAAGAAAAAATAGAACAATTAAATAATAAAAAAATAATTGTTTTGTTTTGGCATGGTGATTTAGATTTTAATAATGAAAAATATAGTTGGTTAAAAAAATATATGGTTAAATTTCCAACAAATCAAAATCAAAACAATTACATAGTTCACAACTGGGTTTTAGAAAATAATTATAGAGTTTGCGATGAGCATCCTATGAAAGAGTTTATGTATCCGGATATACATGCCGGAGTAAAAGGAAACAAATACATTTCTAAAATAGTTATAAATCATATAAATGAAAAAGAAACTACTAATAGCTGGAGATAGTTTTGCAGCAGATTGGAGTAAAAAATATAATGGTGTTTGTGGTTGGGTTAATATGTTAGAATCCGATTATGATGTTACTAATATAGCACAAGCCGGTGTTAGTGAATACAAAATTTACAAACAATTACAAAAAATAGATACTACAAAATTTGAGCATATTATAGTATCACACACATCTGCATATAGAATTCCTATAATACAACATCCTATTCACAAAAACGATTTACTACATAACGATTGTGATATAATCTATTCAGATGCAGAACAACATATTGAAAACGATATAATGAAAACTGCAGTTGATTTTTATGAAAATATTTTTCATCCTGAATATTTTTGTTTTATAAATGATTTAATTTATAAAGAAATATATAAAATCACATCTAATGCAATTCACATTACATTTTTTGATAGTTTTTATGATGATAATGTTTTAAAATTTGAAGATATTTTTTTATCTTACAAAGGAAATATAAATCATTTGAATGAAAATGGAAATCGCTTATTTTATAATATAATAAAAAATACACTAAATGAAAAAAAGATTATATCTAAATAGTTGTTCTTTTATGGATACAAATCAAATTGTTTCCGAACATAGTCCACTTAAAAAATTTTTTAATTTTATGCCTCACTCATCTATATTTGTAAATAATCCAAGTCATAAAGCATCTTTGGGTGGAAGTAGTAATGAGATGATATTTAGGAGAACATTATTAGATATATTAAATAATGATTTTGATTTTGTAATAATTGCATGGTCACATCCTGAAAGATACCTAATTCCAAATATATCCATCAAATTAGATTACAATAAATTGAAAGAAGATGGTGATAAAAAATTACAATCGGTTAGTTACAGTGGACCATATTGTTATATAGGTGGTATTCCTGGACACGGTGCAACCCAAAGTATGGAATTATTAAAGTTTGAACCAAAAGGAACAGATGATACTATATTATATACATTGGCTTTGCATAATTTACTCAATTCTAAAAATATACCGCATTTGTTTATGAATATGGGTAAATTGGATTCCAATGTAATAAAAGCAAGAGAAAATTGGATAAAACATATTAATCCAAAAAATTATTTATCAATGAATGAAGATGATACACTTTTAGAAAAAATGTCATTTTCATTTGTTCAATATTTTATAGAATTGGGTGGAAACGAATTTATAAAAGATAGAGAAATTGCACTAATTAATAAAGAAAATAATGTGGATAATATAAAAAAAATACTTCATAAAAATCCATATTTAGAAGATATTGGTGGTCATTTGAGTAGTACTGCATTTAATATAATTTGTGAAAAAATTTATCAACATATTGTAAAAAATAAAATTTACCAATCCGATTTGTTAATTTAAAATAATTTTTGTATATTACTTATATGGAAAAATTTAAAATATTATTAAACATTTTATTGGTTACGTGTGTGATTGGATTAGCATTATCATATTTAACGCAATTAATACCATTTCCTTTCAAATTAAATTTTTTGGAAGCAGTTGGTATATATGCAATATGGACTCCCATACATCACACATTTACAAATAAAGATAACTAAGATATATCATATCTTTTAGTTAGTTTTGTATATTTATATCCGTAAAGTAAAAGGATATATTATATGAGAGCAAAGTTATTATCTTTAAAACAAAATTGGAAAGAAGAATTGGGGTTATTCTTTCTTAAATCCGCACTGGTATTTGTAGTATCAGCATTGATATTTCAAGTATCAATGGTTGCTATTCATTTTAGTGGAAATACGGAATTAGAAACGAATATAGCAAACTGGTTTAGTTGGAAATTTGATGGAACATTTAAAAACTCTCCTGAAAATATTTGGTATAATGCCGAAGAACATATTTGGGTAGAAGGAGTAGAGAATAAAGTTAAAGTTGGTAAATTAGCTGGAAATCGTAATTTAGCATTTGGTGTTAAAAATGTTTTGGAAGAAGCATTACAAGAAAAAGGATTGGATTTGGCACCATCAGCAACACAAAAATTAAAAGTTGAAATTATCTATTTAGATGTTTTAACAACAAAATCAAATATCTCCGTATTTCATAAAGGAGAGGAAGAGGTAGTCATTCGCCTTAGAGGAACACTTTACAAAGATGGCAAAAAAGACAAAGAGGTTATAGTCGAAGAAAGTTCAGCAGAAATCTCAATGTCAACTCTCATAATAGATGAGGGTGGTAAGTTTAACCAAACTTCATTGAGTAATGCTCTGAAGAAAGGTTCTATAAAACTTATCACTAAACTATTTGAGTAGAATATGAAAAAATTATCATTGTTAGTTGCAGCTTTGTTTGTAACTATATTATCTTTTGGACAAATCGTTGTCAATCAATCGATATCATCTGGTCCTTACAAAGTAGGAGACACGATTACAATAACTTATACCGTTGATAAAGGTGAAACCAAACCTCGTTATTTTTGGTTAAGATATCAATTTAACAATAAGGCATTAACTTACCTTTCTACAACATTTTCACAAGGTAATTCATCGCAAACATATTATACAGGTTGGTCGAACTATAAGTTCACACCAAACGCAAATGTGTCAGATACTTCACTTTATGGACAGTATGGTTCCACACCTTGGGGATACGCAGTAAACGCAGATTGGAATGTTGGACAATTGGCAATTCAAAGAGCAGACCAAAGTGTAAATGGTGTAATTGCAACTCAAAAATATATCATTAAAGACCAAAATGCATATGAGAACTTTCATAAATTAGACCTTTCATACGCATTAGATAGTGCAACCGGTAATAACATTCCATATGTAAAAACAACTTCAGGTCCTTTAACTATAACCGGTGTAACTGGTAATACTTCTTATTTCAAAGTAAGAGTTTTATTCCCATCTGGATATGATATGACAAAACATCAGGCACAATTGATGCCACTTAAAACCGATGGTAGTGGTGAAATAGATTGGACAAAACAAGCAATAGCAAGTAAAGCATTTGATGGTAGTGGTGAAGCACTTTTTACAACAGGTGTGAAAGTTGGTGATAGTTTGGGTGTATGGATTGGAGGTGCAACACAACAGGCATTTATGAATAATATTGTGACTGTATCAGATGCATACAAAGCATTTTTAGGTGTTTCTCAAACTGATATAGCAGGTGTAGCAAATTTCTTTACAAGACCTGTATTAGAAAAGAAAATTGGTTTAGTTAGTAAAAACAAAAACACATTTAGTGAAAGTGATTCATATTATTTATTTGCATATGTGATGGGACAAGATGTTTCAGCAAATGCATTTATTCCAACAAACGCAGCACCTGTAAACAACACAGTAAATTATAAATGGAATGCCGGTTTATTAAATCAAAGTTGGTTAAATGGTGTTGCAACAAATAAAGTAAAAATTTCAGCAGCACAACAAACAGCAGAAGCAGTGTTTGCATGGGGTGGTGATTTGGATTGGTCTCATTCATCTCATCCTGATACAATAGCAGCAAGGATTACAAGTGGTGTTTATACAAATTCAGTAAATTCATTAAGAGTTAATGGTATTCAATCTATGGCAGTTGGAACAACTTCAATTGCATATACAGCATCTGCGTTTGAAACCGCAACATTGGGTGTAACTTCTAAATTGGAAGGTGGTAAAGTTGTATTATACACAAATTTAACAAAAGAAGGTTTAGCAGGTTTACAAGTAATAATGAACTATGATGAATCTAAATTAACATTGGATAATGTAGTGTTTGATGCAGGAAGTACAATTACTAACTTCTCAACAAAAGCAGATGGTAGATTGACATTTGGCTCTATTGACCAATTGAAAACTGCTAGAATTAAAGTCGGAACTCCATACAAATTGATATTTACTCCTAAAGAAACATTACAAAACACCGCAGGTCTATTCTATTTCGTATTAGCAGATGCGGTGGATGGAAATGGTAAGAAAGTAAATCTAACAATTGAATAGTAAATGAAAAAATTATTAGTTACATTATTTTTATTCATATCATTTTTAGGGTTTGGTCAGCAAGTAAATGCACCAGACCCTAAAGAGTTTATAGTAAACACATCCGGACAAGACGCAAGTGGATTTACTTTGAGTGGGTTCAATTCTACTGCAACTTTACTTTGTGCAATTGGTTTACCTACTGCACCGATTGGAACAACTTTTTATTTCTCAACAACATCGGGAGTAACTGCATCAACGGGTTATTCAATGAGTGGTAATAAAACCCGTATTTCTTTTACAGGTACACAAGCCAACATCAACAATGTATTAGCATCTCTTAAGATAAACACAACGGGAACATCAGGTGATATTAGTATTTCAGTATCAGCAACTGTCAACCCAACGGGGTATTATTACTTACCAACAAACGGACACTTTTATAGACCTATGAGTGGGTTTAGTGGTGTAACTGCATTTAGTGGAACATCTCCAACTGCATATAATAATCTTAAAACATATTGCACTCAACAATCATTCAAAGGACAAACGGGTTATTTAATGACAATCACATCTGCAGATGAAGATAATTTTGTTTATTTTAATGTGCCGGGTAATAACATCATATTTGCACTTACTGATAATGAAACCGAAGGAACTTTCAAAATAGATGCAGGACCAGAAGCAGGAACAAATGTGAGAATAGGTGCAACAAATCAACAAGGTAAATATAACAACTGGGCACCTGGTGAACCAAACAACTGGGGACCTGGTGAGGATTATGTTGTAACAAAATGGAATGGTTCACAATGGAATGATTTTGGACCTGAAGCAACGGCATTTCCTGGTGGATTGGGTGGGTATGTAATTGAATATGGTACATGGAATAATCCTGATGACCAAACATTTACTGAATTCTACAATAATAGTGTTCTTCACTATAATGGAACAAATAACAATTTAAAATCACAATTTACAATTAACTTTGGTGGTAATGTTGATGAAACCAAATTTTCAGCAGCATTACATAAAAGGAATAGTGCAACATCTGCTTGGACAGCAAATTCAAATGTGGCATTAAATGGTGTAGGAAGGGTAACTCTATCAACTCAATTAGATACCGCAAAGGTATTTTCATCTGCAATATCAATAGCAGCCGCAAATGATATGACTCAATATAGTGAAAGTGATATAGGTAAGATATACAAAATGACCATAACAGGTAATACCGGTGGAACAATTTGGGGAACGAATATATACACAAACGATTCATATATTCCAAAAGCAGCGGTGCATGCCGGAGTGATAACTGCCGGACAAACAAAAGAAGTTTACATTAAAATAGTTGAGGGATTAAATGATTATCCAGGAACAACACAAAATGGTGTAACATCAGATGTGTGGGGAGCATGGGGATTGAGTTATCAATTTGTATCCGAACCATCATCTTATAAAGCAACAATTACACCGGGTCAAGTTGAATGGTCTTACACAAATCCAAACGCAGGTTGGTTAAATGGTAATAGTAGATTGTTGATTGATATGAGACAAGTTAATGTTGACCCTACCAAAATCACACATACAAAAATATTTGATGCATATGATGGAGTTATGACCTATACTTCACATGACCCAAATGGTTGGGCAATATATACCGTTCCATCTCCATTAACAAAAATAACAGATGGAACTTCAACATCAAATTCATACATTAGAAATGTAAATGGTTGGAATACTGATTATGCTTTCCAAAGCACAATAACACTTTCACAACAAGGTGCATACAAACAACATAAATTCGTATTCCAAGATTATGATTCTATTCAATTAAAAAATCTTTATAATAGTATTGTGACAGTATCGGATGTTTATTTGGCATTCAAAGAATATTCAGAAGCAGGTGGTTTGTTTGGTGGTGGTAGTGGAACACAATTTGGATATGGTATTCAATTCAAAAATGCGGATGTAGATGGTAATAATGTATTTGATGAAAGAGATTGTTTTAGATTATTACAAAACCTTACAGGTGCAAGAGATTTGGTAAGTAGTTATGTTTTAGATAGCACTATGAAAATTGTATTGGACTCCACATATGGAACTATCGGTAAATCCAATTGGCAACAATTCCCATCTTATTTAGGAAAGGAATATAGTTTTAGTTTATTAGAAGGAAAAACAAACTATTCATACAATTTGGCAATCACTTGGAAAGGTGATGTAAACTTATCACATTCAGCAACACCGCCGGCAAATGGTATAACAAATATGTCAGCAAACTTTGGTGAAAGAATACAATCAATGGGTGTAAGTGTTCCAATGAATGCAAGTATAATGACCGAATTGAGTGGTGATAGTGTGTATGTAGAAATCGCATTTAATCCAGGAGATAACAACATAGTAGGAACTCAATTTCAATTAAACTATGATAACTCTTTGTTAAAATATAATAAAACCGAATATATCGTAAATGGTTCACCAACTAATTATTCTGCAAACAAAGGAACTTTTATCAATGTAGGTTCTTTGAATACGGATGGTTCACAAATTACATCAGCAACTTATAAAGTTTTATTCACTACTACACAAAAATTGAATGGTGGATTGGGATTAGTGAGTATGGGTAATTCGGAAGCAGTAAGTAAAGACGGAAAATCATTAGGAGTAAAAATAAAATAATGAAAAAAATATTATTAATCATATCATTAGTTTTAATTGGATTTGTTACAAATGCACAGATACAAAAACCCGATACATTACAATTATCAGCAAAGGAATTATTTGGTGAGAGTGATGATTGGAACGATGTGGGTATATTACAATCCTATATCGATTTCTCAAAAGATGTTCTTTCATCATCAAACCTTTCAATTGGTGTAATTGGTAAACAAGTATCAACTACTCTTAATTTAGGATACCATAAATCGTCTTTAAATGGACAATGGGGGCATTCATTTGCGGCATCAATAAATCCTTTATGGAAATATTATGGAGTAGGTTATGGTTTAAGTAGAAATACAGAAAAAAGAACAACTACAATACAAACATTTTATTCTACGGACTTTGATTTCCAAAAAGATATTAACCTATCATTTATTGATGTGTTTAGAACTAAAAAATGGGGAACATTTGGGTATAGTTTAAC
>JACCDP010564090.1_pt1 | contig 10470 bp, 9 predicted proteins | sample 7445841 | NCBI WGS metagenome assembly JACCDP01 (sample SAMN15323441, study PRJNA562643) | freshwater metagenome | isolation source: river surface water | place: USA:Blue River Watershed | collected 2017-08-17
AGATTGCGCGCCTCCTTGGTCTGCCATACCCAGGCGGCGCGGCACTCTCGGCGCTCGCGGCAACGTCAACTCAGCGCGTCGGCCGGAGTCGCCTCCCCGTTGCACGAACTGGAAATGAATACGACGTCTCATTTAGCGGCGTGAAGACGGCCGCGGCGCGGATGGCGCTTGCTGCCGCAGGGGTCCCCTCGAACGAACCCGGTCGTGCCACCGCCCTCCAAGCAGCGCTACGCGAACGTCCGGTCCCTCCCGCCGCCGCGGCAGAGATCGCCGCTGCGGCCGAAGAGGCGATCGTCACCGCACTGCTGGAGCGCGTCGAGTCGGCGCTCGTTGCGTATCCGGAGACTGGTCTGGTCGTCGGAGGAGGCGTTGCGGCAAACGGACCCCTTCGCAGAGGGCTCGCGGCGGTTGCGTTGCGGCATCAGCGTCAACTCAGCATCCCGCCCGTTCGCTGGTGCACAGATAATGCAGCCATGATTGGCGCCGCCGCACATGCGGCACTGAGGGAGGGACGCGTAGCCGTGCAAGATCCTGGGCGCGGCCTCAAGGTGAGCGCTTCGTGGCCATTCGGTGTCGAGGCGCCAACATGAGCGCCGCGCCACGTCGCGGCGCCTCCCGGTCGCTCGTTTCGGGACACGCGCCGAAGCAGCGGCTGAGCCAAAGCTTCCTTGTTGATCTTGAGGCCCGCGACGCGATCGTTGCGGCGGGTGGTGCGACCCAAGGCGAAACAGTGCTGGAGATTGGTCCTGGACTCGGCGTGTTGACAGAGGGCCTTCTGGGGGCGGGGGCACGCGTCGTTGCCATTGAGATTGACGATGATCTTCTCCCGCGCCTACAGGAGAAGTTTGCGAGTGAGATCGCACGCGGCGACCTGACCCTCATCCACGGGGATGCGCTGAACGTTGAACTTGAACCGCTCCTCCCATCGCAAGGAGTCTGGCGCGTGGTGGCAAACATTCCGTATCACATCACAAGTCCGCTGCTCCATCGACTACTCCTCCTGGAGCACCCCGCAGAGCGGATCGTGCTGCTCGTTCAGCGGGAGGTGGCAGAGCGCGTTGCCGCGCCGGTTGGCGACTGGTCGTATCTCACGGCGTTCGTCCGTTCGCGATGTGAGGCACGCATTGTGCGCCACGTGCGTCGCGAATCATTTGAGCCCGTCCCCGCCGTGGATTCGGCCGTGCTCTCCCTTGACCGTTTGCCAGCCTCACCGCTCGCCGGACTCTCTGATGATGACGAGGAGCAACTCTGGAGGCTGGTGCAGGCGGGCTTCCGAGAGCGAAGGAAGAAGTTGCGGAACGCACTGCCCCGTGCACTGCCGATCCCAGCTGATCAGATCATGCAAGCGCTCGATCGCGCTGAGGCGGATCCAGACCTACGAGCGCAGGCACTAAGTGTTGAGGATTGGGTGCGTCTGCTGCGCGAGCTCGGAGACATTCCTGGTGCACCAACGCGTCCCCCACGCGTGATGCGAACGCTCCCAGGAGAGGTCCCCGCACGTCGCGGGCGTGTGGGCGCCGGACGTGTCCACTGGATTGAAGTTGACGCCCCGGGGAAGGTGAACCTCACCCTTGCGGTCGTTGGTCGCCGCGATGATGGATACCACGATCTTCACAGCATTGTGGCGCCACTTCGCGTCAGTGATCATCTTACGCTTCGACTTCTCGGGGGGGAGGGGACGGACGACGAGTTGCACTGTGCTGGCATTCCGATCAGCGGGGAGGGAGAGAATCTCATCCGCACGGCGATACGCGAGCTACGCAGAGAGGTGCCGATTCCGCCGCTGGACATCGTGCTGGAGAAGCGACTCCCCGTTGCGGCGGGACTGGGCGGCGGTTCAAGCGACGCGGCGGCGGCGCTGCGTGGCGCGCTTGAACTGTGTGCTGTGGAGCTGAGAGAAGAGCGGCTGATGCAGGTTGCTGCACGAGTCGGATCCGATGTGCCGCTCTTTATTCCTGGCGGCCCTGTACTCATGGAGGGGCGAGGCGAACGAATCACGCCACTCGCTCCGTGGAGTGATCCAGCGCCAGGCGTACTCTTGATCAGTGCGCGGGAGGGGATAAGAACGCCTGATGTGTTCGCCGCATTTGCGGCTGGCGTACGCGGTGATGCGTATGGTGCTGCACTCGTGAGCTCGCAACATCTTGCGAGCGAGGCTCTCGCTGGGCTCTCGACCGTCGCCCTCCTGCAGCGTTCGGCGGCACTCGCTTCGGCGAACGACCTTCTCGCTGCCGCCCGAGCCATCACGCCGTGGCTGCGCCCCCTTGACCACGCGCTGCGTCGCCTCCTCGGCCGCCCACTCTCCCTCTCAGGTTCGGGGCCGACCCTCTTTCTCCTCTATCCTTCGCTCTACGAGGCCGCTGAGGCTGGCGCACTCGTCGAGGCGGCGATCAGCCGAGGTGAACTTGCGCTTCCCGATGGTGGCGTTGTCGTTACCGCGACAGAGTTTGCATCGTAAGAGAGGAGTAACCAATGAAGCGACCAGTGAGTGGTGACGGGGTGGCCCCAGCGATCGGTCCATACAGCGCGGCGATCACGACAGGCGACCTGCTCTTCTGCTCGGGTCAGCTCGGCATGGATCCAGCAACGGGTGCGCTCCGCGAAGGGGTTGCCGCCCAAGCGGAACAGGCGCTCACGAATCTGCGCGCACTCCTTTCCGCCGCAGGATTCGGCGTTGAGCACGTGGTCAAGTGCACCATCTTCCTTACTGACCTCGCCGACTTCGCCACGGTGAACGAGATCTACGGTCGCACCTTCACCCAGCCGTACCCGGCACGCTCAACCGTGCAGGTTGCGGCGCTCCCGAAGGGGGGACTGGTCGAGATTGAGGCGATCGCCCAGAGGGTGGGCTAGACTCCCCTCCAGATGACACCCTCAAGTACTGGGCCGGAGCGCCTTTCGGGCGTGACGGCCATCATCCTCGCTGCTGGAGTCGGTTCGCGGATGCACGCCGCTCAGCCGAAGGTTCTCCACCCTCTTCTCGGACGCCCAATGGCGATCTGGGTTGTGGAGGCGGTGCGCAGCGTGCTGAGCGATCCGGCACTCCTGCTCCTCTCCCCAGCAACCGCTTCACTTCATGTGCTTGCACCCTCCGGGACACTACGCGCCGAGCAACCACAGCCGCGCGGAACCGGCGACGCCGTTCGCTGTGCACTCCCCGCACTCCCTGCAGGGGCTTCTGAAATCTTGATCGCCTGTGGCGACACACCACTACTCGAACCGAGCAGCATCAGCGCGCTGATCGCCGCGCGCCGCGCTGCACGCGCGCCAATCGCGCTCGCCGCCTTCCACGCCGAAGATCCAACCGGATACGGTCGCGTTGAGCTGAACGACGAGGGCCGAGCAGTCAGAATTGTGGAAGAGCGGGACGCGACGGTGGAGGAGCGCGCGAACGATCTTGTCAACGCGGGTCTCTACGCAGTTGATCGTGCGTGGCTTGAGGGCGCCCTGACAAGGCTTTCCCCGTCAGCCGGAAGCGGAGAGATCTATCTGACTGACCTTGTTGCGTACGCCGCGGCCGAGGGGGCGTCAGCTCCAGTGCTCCTTGGCAGTGGGGCTGACCTTGAAGGGGTGAATGATCGACGCCAATTCGCGGATGCGGCCGCTGCGCTGCGTGAGCGAATCAATGGGGCTCACCTTGATCGTGGTGTTGGGATGATCGACCCTACGACAGTCTGGATTGAGCCGACGGTGAGCATCGCTGCGGACGTTTCCATTGAACCGAACGTGATGCTGAGCGGCAATACCTCAATCGGCGCGCGGACACGGATTGAATCCGGCTCCAGGATCCGTGAGAGCGTGATTGGCGAAGACTGTGCAATTCGTGCGAGCGATATCGATGCATCGAGGATCGCGGACGGGGTAGACGTTGGTCCCTTCGCGCACATTCGACCAGGCTGCACGATCGGTGCAGGGTCACATGTTGGGAACTTCGCGGAGCTCAAGGCAACCACGCTCGCAGCAAAGGTCAAGGTGGGACATCACTCCTACCTTGGTGACACCAGCGTCGGGGAATCGAGCAACATCGGTGCGGGGACCATCACGGCCAACTATGACGGTGAGAAGAAGCACGCAACCACGATTGGGGCGGGCGTCTTCACAGGCGTTGGGACGCTGATCGTGGCCCCACTGACCATGGGTGATCGCTCCAAGAGCGGTGCTGGAGCGGTGGTGCTGAAGGATGTGCCCGCGGGGGCACTCGTGGTCGGAGTTCCTGCACGCACAGTTGGCGGCGAGTAGGCGATGGAATCCGTGTTCGCCGATCTTGGCCTCATCCTTCTGTTGATCATCCTCAACGGCTTCTTTGTGGCGGTTGAGATTGCCTATGTGAGCGTGCGTCGTACGCGGCTGAGCGAGCTTGCCGACGAAGGAGATCGGCGTGCCGTGCGCGCACTGCGCCTACTTCGAGACCCAGGTCGCTTCCTCGCGGTGATCCAGGTTGCAATCACCTTCCTTGGCGCGCTCGCTTCCGCCGTTGCCGCGGTCAGCATCGTGGAGTTGGTCTCTGCGCCGTTAAGTGGAATCTCTTGGATTGGCGAACGCGCCGCACCGATCGCGCTGCTCCTGGTCACCCTCCTCGTCTCTGTCTTCTCCATTGTGCTCGGGGAGTTGATTCCAAAGGGGTTTGCGCTCGCGAATCCCGATCGTATTGCGCTCACAGCTTCAGGCCCCATCTCACTCTTTGCGAAGGTGTTGAGCCCTCTGGTCGGGCTGCTCGTGCTCCTCACCAAGGCGATCTCAAAGCCGTTCGGCATCGATCCAACGCGCACACCAGAACTTTCGGCGGCGGAGATCCGACTGATCGTAGAGCAGGGGAGCCAGCAGGGTGTCCTTGAGGCGGAAGAGGAGCAGATGATCTCTGCAGTGATGTCGCTCAGTGACTCAAAGCTGCATGAGGTCATGGTCCCTCGTATTGACATCATCTCCATCGACGAGGAGGCCACCTTCGATGAGGCAGTCGAGGTGGTGCTCAAAGAGGGGCACAGTCGCACACCGCTCTACCGAGAGTCGATTGATCACGTCACCGGCATTCTCTACGCGAAGGATCTCCTCCGCATTATCGCGGCGGGCGGTCCACGTCCGCGACTTCGCGACATCATGCGCCCTGCGCTCTTCGTCCCCGAGTCGCAGTCGGTCGATGATCTACTCCACGAACTGCAGCGACGGAAGGTGCACATGGCGATCGTGCTCGATGAATACGGCGGAACCGCCGGCCTCGTGACGATCGAAGACCTTCTCGAGGAGATCGTCGGTGAGATCCAAGACGAGTTCGATGAAGAGGAGCCGATGAGTGTGGAGATCGCTCCAGGCGAGGTGATCCTGGACGGACGTGCCGACATTGATGAGCTCACCAACCTGATAGACCCGCCTCTTGAACTTGAGGACGATGAGGAGTACGACACGCTTGGGGGGTTTGTCTACCACCGTATCGGTCGCGTCCCAGTGGTCGGAGACAGCGTGACTATTGCCCCCTTTGTCATCAGCGTGGTTAAGGTGAGTGGCCGCAGGGTGGGGAAGGTTCGCGTACGTTGGACCCCAGCTGCAGTCACTGTTGAAGGCGGGGAGAGCGAAGCGAAGTAACGTTCAGGAGAGGCCCTACGCGGAGATAACGCGCTCCATGATCTCTTCAAGCCGAACGATTGCAATCGGATTGATCGCTGGCACCGCTCGGATCTCCGTCAACGCACGCTCTCTCCAGAGGGCGGCCTGTTCGCGCGTGTAGGCCTCCGCACCTGTTCGCGCCAGGACGGCCAGCCCTTCGGCGACAAGTGCGCTGCTCGGATCCGCCGTCGCAAAGAGACGATCAAGCGTGGATCGATCGTCTGCATCTGCGCGCTCGGCTGCGTAGAGAACCGGGAGTGTCTTCTTGTGGCGTGCCAAGTCTGATGGCGCCTTTCCGGTTTTTGCTTCACTCCCCCAGATGCCGAGCAGGTCGTCATTGATCTGGAAGGCGAGCCCAAGGGCCCAGCCAAACGTGCGGAAGCGCGTGATCACCTCTTCGTCATCTGTTGCCAGCATGGCGGCCGACTCCACCCCGCCAGAGATGAGCGCCGCGGTCTTTCGCCCGATCATTTCAAAGTAGTGCTCCACGCTCTGCATCTCACGCTTCTGGCTCGCCGCAATGTCAATGAACTGCCCCTCGCAGAGTCGGAGACACGTCTGGTCGTAGATTTTCATCATGCGGATGACCTTCGCGTCGGAGAATCCAAGATCGGTGAGGCGGTGTGCTGCAATGCGACTAATGGTGAAGAGCGCATCGCCTGTATTGATCGCTTGTGCGAGGCCCTCACGCACCCAGAGTGTGGGGCGACCTCTCCGCTCCTCGTCCTGGTCCTCGATATCGTCGTGAATCAGGCTGAAGTTGTGACCGAGCTCAACAGCCGCCGCACCGGTGATGGCGCGCTCCCAGTCGCTGGAGAGCGCGGAATAGGTGAGCAGCCCGAGGAGCGGGCGCATCCGCTTCCCGAGTCGAGCGCTCGGATCTCCATATCCCATGTGGTAACGAATCTGCGCATACATGGGTGCGGTGATCGGCTCCTCCCACTCTGCGAGAAGGTCAAGGATCGCGGTATCCGTGGCGGCGATCAGCGCGTCAAGATCTAGTTCAAGGAGGTTCGCCCCGGTCGGGGTGCCGTGAAGTGACGCCATGCGCCAATGCTACCCTCTCTCCATGCCTGAACGCCGAACCTCGCGGACGCTGGCGGTCGTCACCTCACGATTCCGCCTCGGCGAGGCGGATCGCGTGCTCACGCTCATCTCACCAGAGCGAGGAAAGTTCAAGGCGATCGCCAAGGGGGTGCGAAAGCCGACCAGCCGCCTAGGTGGCGGCGTCGAGCCATTCGCGGAACTCGAGGTTGCACTTGCAGCGGGCCGAACCTTTGATGTGGTGACCCAGGTGCAACCGCAGCGCGTCTGGCTCGGGCTTCGCAGTCGACTCATGAGCAGTGCGGTTGCCTGGTACGCCGCAGAGCTGGTGGAGCGAGCGACGAGCGAGGAGCAGCCAGAACCAGAGCTGTACGCACTGCTGTTGCGCTCCTGGGATCTTCTTGAGGCGGGAGCCTCCGACGCACTCGTTGCTCGCTGGAGCGAGCTCGCACTCCTTGACGCCGCTGGGCACGGGCCCGAACTCGACCACTGCGTCAGCTGCGGGCGCGCTCCCCAAGTGGGGGAGTCACTCCGCTGGGATGAAGCGGCAGGAGGCACGCTCTGCTCCAATCATGGCGAAGGTGCGCCGTTTAGCAGCGACGGGCTGCGCCTCATGCGCTCGCTGCGACGCTTTGCCCCAGAGCAACTCGCTGAACTGCGACTGCCAACCGGTCCGCTCCAAGAGGTTGACCGTGCCCTGCGCGCCGCAATCCTCCACCTCTACGGACGGGAGCCGAAGAGTCGTAGCTTTCTCGATGAGGTGAGCGCGTGACCACGCTTATGAGCGCACTCTTGGTTGCACTTGGCGGAGCGCTGGGAGCGCTGGCGCGAAGTGGCGCGGATGCGCTCGCCACGCGGCTTGGCGTCGCCGCACCGCTCGGGACACTTGCGATCAACGTGGTCGGATCGTTCGCAGCAGGGCTGGTGGCAACGCTGATCACAGATCGGATGCTGCTTCCGGAGGCGGCACGCCCCTTCATCCTCGTTGGTCTCCTTGGGGGCTTCACCACCTTTTCGGCGCTTGCGCTGCAGCTCACGCGCATGGGGGAGGGCGGCGAACTGCTGGCGCTGATCGTCTACGCCGCCGGCTCAATCCTGCTTGGCGTGGCCGCTGCCGCGGCAGGCGTGGCGCTCGCCCGTGGGCTCTAGCCGCAGACGGATCGGGTAGGCTTCCACTTCATGAGCATCACCGCCGATCCTTCGATCACGCTTGCTGGCACGCCAGCCGTCGACGCCACCCCTTCGATTGCAGATCTTGACGTCATCGTCTCGCTCGCCAAGCGTCGCGGCTTCGTCTTCCCAAGCTCGGAGATCTATGGCGGGATCAACGCCGTCTGGGATTACGGTCCGCTCGGCGTGGAGTTGAAGAACAATGTGAAACGGGCCTGGTGGCGCAGCATTGTCCAGGAGCGGAACGATGTGGTTGGTCTCGATGCTGGTATTTTGATGCACCCGCAGGTCTGGCGCACCTCAGGACATGTCGGTTCGTTCAGCGATCCACTCGTTGAGTGCACCGCCTGCAAGCGTCGCTACCGCCTGGATGAACTCCCGGGAACCGATTCCCTCACCCCGCTGCAACTTGCCGAAGCTGACGTGGTGACGAGGCTTGGGTTGGTCTGCCCTGACTGCGAAGGAAGCCTTACCGCACCGCGGCGCTTCAACCTGATGTTCAAGACCTTCATGGGGCCCGTGGAGGAGGACGCTTCAGTCATCTATCTGCGACCTGAGACGGCACAGGGTGCATATGTTCAGCATAAGAACGTCCGCGACGCGGCCCGCAAGAAGATTCCTTTCGGCATCGCGCAGGTTGGGAAGTCATTCCGCAACGAGATCAGCCCTGGGAACTTCGTCTTCCGCATGCGTGAGTTTGAACAGATGGAGTTGCAGATGTTTGTGCGTCCAGAGGATGGCGCAACTGCCGCATTCGATGAGTGGCTGCCACGACGTCTTGAGTGGTACAAGGCATACGGCGTCTCTCCAGCGCGTCTACGCGCGCGTGAGCATGCGCCAGATGAGCTCGCGCATTACGCGAAGCGCGCCATTGACGTTGAATACCGATTCCCATTCGGCTGGAAGGAGCTCGAGGGGGTGCACAATCGCGGTGACTTTGATCTCTCCCGTCACGCGGCGGAGAGTGGTGAGAGTCTCTCGTACTTTGATCCGGCGACGGAGAAGACCTTCACCCCGTGGGTCGTTGAGGCAGCCGCTGGCGCCGACCGCGCCGCGTTTACGTTCTTGATTGATGCGTATCGCGAGGAGATCGTGCGTGACGAGAAGCGCGTCGTGCTCGGGCTACACCCGGAGCTCGCGCCGTACAAGGTGGCAGTGCTCCCGTTGCTCAAAAAGCGCGATGATCTTGTTGAACTCGCGCACAAGATCCGCAACGGTCTCTCGCGTGAGTTCACAGCGGTCTATGACGATACTGCTGCAATCGGCAAACTGTATCGGCGACAGGATGAGATTGGGACGCCGTGGTGCATCTGCGTGGACGTCGACTCTATGGAAGACCACGCGGTCACCGTGCGCGATCGCGACAGCATGGAGCAGGAGCGGGTGAGCGTGGATCGTCTCGAGGACTACTTCCTGGGTAAATTGCGCGCGGCGCGACCGTAAGGGCTACTCGGTCGTTTCGGCAACTCCAGTCGCACCTGCAGCGCCAGTCGGCTGTTTCCCGGCCGGCCAGTAGAGCTCCTTATGGATCGCATCATCGGGCAGGCCGTATGCGCGGAGCTCCTGCTCCGCCGCGACGATCATGTCGGGGTTTCCACAGAGATACGCAACGGCACCGTTCGGATCCACGCTGAGGTCCCCGAGTGCCGCTTGAATGATGCTCTCCACTCTCCCAGTTCGCCCCGTCCAGCCGGCGTTTGCAGGATCGTTCGGTCGTGAGATGGTGGGGATATACGTTGCAGGGTACTCGCCGCTGGAACTCCAGCCGTTGAGAAGTTCGGCGTAGCCTATATCTGCCACGTAACTCACGCCGTTCAGGTAGATCGCGCGTCGAGGTCGTCCATCTGCCAGGAGCGTCCGTGCCATTGAGACGAATGGTGCGATCCCCGTTCCCGATGAGATGAACAGATGAACGCGCTCGTCGTCTGGTTGCAACGTGAACTTCCCTTTCGGTGGGAGCACGCGCAGTCCGTGCCCCACAGGGAGGGCGAAGGCGAGTGGCGTAAACGCGCCGCCACGGACGAGTCGAAGGTAGAGCTCATATCCTCCAGCAAGGTCTCGCGCAGATGAGGCAATGGAGTAGGGTCGCTGCATCCACTTCTCGCCGACCTTGACGCCGATCGTGACGTACTGCCCAGGTTCAAAGGGAACAGGAGTGCCGGTCGGCTTTATCCAGACCCGCGCGAGTGTCTCCGTGTCATCGATGCGTGCGGAGAGCACTGCGTTGTAGGCGGGGTCGCTGGCGAGGATGCCGAGTGCAGCCACCGCGTTCTCGCTTCCGCTCACGTTCACCTCCAGCCCTGGGCCGCCGATCGGCGGCTCGTGGTGAGTGTAGGGGAGCCCTCGTGCGCTCGCCCTTCCCGCGAGGTTGACGGAGGGGGGTGCGGATGGCATCCTTCGCCCGACAGGTCTTGACACCCACGGGCAGCCGCTTTGCCCGCCACCGAAGCCCTTCGAGGAGGTCAGACAGCCGATGGCTTCAGGAAGTGTTGCTGAGGTGTAGAGCCGGCTTGCCGTCGTCGACGTGGTGGGCGAAACCGTTCCGCTCAAGAAGGCGGGCAACACGTTCAAGGGACTCTGCCCTTTTCACGGGGAGAAGATCCCTTCGTTTGTGGGGACCCCGGGGCGTGAATCGTGGAAGTGTTTTGGATGCGG
>JACCDP010809133.1_pt1 | contig 10468 bp, 8 predicted proteins | sample 7445841 | NCBI WGS metagenome assembly JACCDP01 (sample SAMN15323441, study PRJNA562643) | freshwater metagenome | isolation source: river surface water | place: USA:Blue River Watershed | collected 2017-08-17
ATCGCGGTAGGTCCAACCCGCCGCGGCCAATAACGCCTTGGCTTGGCGCAAATGGTCGCGCAAGGTTTCGCCCGAATCGGGGTTGATTTCTGTCACCGGTGGCATGGGCACCGGTTGGCTGAAAACAGACTCGGGCAATTGGTCACGCAAAGGCGTGAGCAAAGCCAACTCGTTAGGAGACGGCATGCCATTGGCCTCAAAGTCACTCGCCACAAAATAGCCGCGCACACGCTGGTAGGCGTTGTAAAACAACTGCCGGTTCATCCACTCAAAGTCCATCGCCAAACCAATCGCTTGGCGCACGCGCACATCTTTGAATTTTTCCAACCGCGTGTTGAACACAAAACCTTGAAAGTCCCCCGGGTTGCTGTGCTTGAGCTCACGCTTGATCAACTGCCCCGAGCTGAACATTTTTCCGGTGTAACCGCGTGCCCACTCGCGTGCAATGAACGACTGAATGAAATCAAACTCACCCGCTTTGAAGCCTTCCAATTGCGCGGTGTTGTCTTTGTACAAGCGATAGGTGATGCGGTCAAAGTTGAACATGCCCTTGCGCACATTCAACTCGCGCCCCCAATAGTTGGGGTCGCGCTCGTAAGTCACATCGCGCCCAAACGACACCTTGCCCACCTTGTAGGGGCCACTGCCAATGGGCAAATCGGTCACCACTTTGTCAAACGGTTTCAACACGCCTTTTTCTTCGCCCCATTTGCGGCTGAACACCGGCATGCCACCCACCATCAATGGCAACTCTGGGTTGGGTCGCTTGAAATCAAAACGCACAGTGCGGTTGTCGAGCACCGTCACACCACTCACCTCGGCATACAAGGTACGAAACTGCGGCGCCGCCAATTTGCTGGTGAGCGTGACAAACGAATGGCGCACATCATCTGCCATTACTTGGTCACCATTGTTGAACCTGGCCTGCAAACGCAATTTGAAAATCACCGACCGTTGGTCAGCCGCCACCGTCACATCTTCAGCCAACAAACCATAAGCCGTGGTAGGTTCATCCAACGTGCCGGTGAGCAACGACTCAAACACCAAGCCATTCAAACCAGGCGCGGCATTGCCTTTCAAGGTGAACGGGTTGTATTTGTCAAAACTCGTCAAACGCGATGGTGGCACCAACACCAACTCGCCGCCTTTGGGCGCCAGAGGGTTGACATATTCAAACTGCTTGAAATTGGGCGGGTACTTGATGTCGCCAAATTGCGCGTAAGCATGCGCCGCCCATGACGGCAGCGCACAAAAAACCAGCAACAAAGACAAAAATCCACGCATGCGACAATTCTGCAAGATTTTTTCGGAGAGATTCGTCCATGACTGCAAAAACCGGCTTCCTAACTGGCAAAAAACTGTTGATCACAGGGGTTTTGTCTAACCGATCCATCGCTTATGGCATTGCCAAGGCCTGTCACGAACAAGGCGCCGAGTTGGCTTTCAGCTATGTGGGCGAGCGTTTCAAAGACCGCATCACCGAATTTGCCGCCGATTTCGACTCCAAACTCATCTTCGATTGTGATGTTGGCGACGACGCACAAATCGAACAACTCTTCAAAGACCTGTCAGCCCACTGGCCCACCTTCGACGGCTTTGTGCACAGCATCGGCTACGCCCCACGCGAAGCCATTGCCGGCGATTTCTTAGACGGCCTCTCACGCGAAGGCTTCAAAATCGCGCACGACATCAGCGCCTACAGCTTCCCCGCCATGGCCAAAGCCGCCCTGCCTTATTTGAACGATAAATCCGCTGTGCTCACCCTGTCCTACCTGGGTGCCATTCGCACGGTGCCCAACTACAACACCATGGGTTTGGCCAAAGCCTCACTTGAAGCATCGGTGCGTTATTTGGCAGAGTCACTCGGCGCCAAAAACCGCGGCCTACGCGCCAACGGCATCAGTGCAGGCCCCATCAAAACATTGGCGGCCAGCGGCATCAAAGGCTTCGGCAAAATTTTGAGCGTGGTGGCCGAGTCGTCCCCCATCCGCCGCAATGTGACCATCGAAGATGTGGGCAATGTGGCCGCGTTCATGATGAGCGATTTGGCTGCTGGTGTGACTGCCGAAATCACTTATGTGGATGGTGGGTTCAGCCAAGTGGTGGGGGGTATTGCTGAGCCTTCCGACGCTTAAATTCTTTGTTTATCGTGCGATGTCTTTCGCACGATCGAGCGGTATGGGCTTGGAAATTTTTCTTCGACTTGACGCCAGAGGCTAGGGGCACACTCCCCAGGCTCATATTCGCTGCGCTCACCAAATCGCCTGTGAAGCGTACCCCTAGCCTCCGGCTTTGGGTGAACCGAAGATGTCAGAGACAACAGCGCCTCAGCCGGCCCAAACTCAGCCCGAGAGGGCTTGGGTGCCCGATGCGGCGATTTGGTGAGCGAAGCGAATATGAGCTGCAGCGGGCACCCAAGCCCTCTCGGGCGTACGAACTAAACGCTAAGCAATAGAGCAATGAGCAAAATGCAAGAAGCATCACCCAAAGCAAGTTAGAAGAAAAATCAAACCTTCACACAGTCAGCAAAGTAGCTCTTCTTCCCATCCACGCCCACTTCTTCAACAAGCCCGTGAATGTCCGTCTCAAACCCAGGACACTGCAAATTGAACTCACGCGCAAACTTCAGATAGTCAACAATTTTCTTGTTGAACACCTCACCCGGAATCAACAACGGAATGCCCGGAGGATATGGCGTCACCAAACTGGTCGTGATGCGCCCTTCAAGATCATCCACCGCCACACGCTCAGTGTTGCGGTGAGCGATTTGCGCGTAAGCATCGCTCGGTTTCATCGCGGGCTTTAAATCGCTCAAATACATGTCTGTTGTCAAACGCGCGATGTCGTATTTCGCATACAGCGTGTGCACATGCTGGCACAAATCGCGCAGGCCCATGCGCTCATAAGCGCGGTGCTTTTGACAAAACTCGGGCAAGATGCGCCACATCGGTTGGTTGCGGTCGTAGTCGTCTTTGAACTGTTGCAACGCTGTCAGCAACGAGTTCCAACGGCCTTTGGTGATGCCAATCGTGAACATGATGAAGAAGCTGTACAAGCCCGTCTTCTCCACAATCACACCATGCTCTGCCAAAAATTTGGTCACGATGCTGGCGGGAATACCGGCTTTGTCAAACTTGCCGTCCAAATCCAAACCTGGGGTCACGATGGTTGCTTTGATCGGGTCGAGCATGTTGAAGCCATCGGCCAACTTGCCAAAGCCATGCCATTTCGATGACTTGCCAGACCCCTTGATCACCCAGCGGTCCGCGCGGCCAATGCCGTCATCCACCAAGTCGTCGGGGCCCCACACTTTGAACCACCAATCTTTGCCGTACTCCTCGTCCACCTTGCGCATGGCACGGCGGAAGTCGAGCGCTTCGGCAATGCTTTCTTCTACCAAGGCGGTGCCACCGGGTGGCTCCATCATGGCCGCGGCCACATCGCAACTGGCGATGATGCTGTATTGCGGGCTGGTGCTGGTGTGCATCAAATACGCTTCGTTGAACAAGTGACGGTCCAACTTGGTCTTTTGCGAGTCTTGCACCAACACATGGCTGGCTTGGCTGATACCCGCCAACAATTTGTGAATCGACTGCGTGGCATACACCACCGAATGCACCGGACGCTCACGCTTTTTACCCATCGAGTGGTAGGTGCCATAAAACGGATGGAACGCCGCATGCGGCAACCACGCTTCGTCAAAATGCAAGTTGGCCACATAGCCGTCGAGCATCTTCTTGATGGTTTCGGTGTTGTACAACACGCCGTCATAGGTTGACTGCGTCAACGTCAACACACGCGGTTTCACTTTTTTCGAATCCACACCTTTGAGCAAAGGGTTGGCCTTGATCTTGGCTTGAATCGCAGTTGGCTCAAACTCGCTTTGCGGTATCGGCCCAATGATGCCGTAGTGGTTGCGCGTGGGTTTCAAAAACACCGGCACCGCACCGGTCATGATGATCGCGTGCAACACCGACTTGTGGCAGTTGCGATCCACCACCACCACATCGTCAGGTGCCACCGTGTGGTGCCACACCATCTTGTTAGAAGTGCTGGTGCCGTTGGTCACAAAGAAACAATGGTCGGCGTTGAAAATACGCGCCGCATTGCGTTCGCTCTCGCCAATCGCGCCGTTGTGGTCCAGCAATTGACCGAGTTCTTCCACCGCATTACACACATCGGCACGCAACATGTTTTCACCATAAAACTGGTGATACATCTGCCCCACAGGGCTCTTTAAGAACGCCACACCACCCGAGTGACCGGGGCAGTGCCAAGAGTACGAACCGTCTTCTGCATAGTCGAGCAAAGCTTTGAAAAACGGCGGTTGCACGCTTTCCAAATAGCTCTTGGCTTCACGAATGATGTGACGCGCCACAAACTCAGGCGTGTCTTCAAACATGTGAATGAAACCATGCAGCTCACGCAAAATGTCATTGGGCAAATGACGCGATGTTTTGGTTTCGCCGTACACATAAATAGGCACATCGGCGTTTTTGCGACGCACCTCTTCGATGAAGTTACGCAAATTCAACACCGCAGGATCGAGGTCGGGACCGGGTGTGAACTCTTCGTCGTCGATCGACAAAATAAACGCACTGGCACGCGATTGCTGTTGTGCGAATTGGCTCAAGTCACCATAACTCGTGGCCCCCATGACTTCATAGCCCTCACCCTCGATGGCCTCGGCCAATGCGCGAATGCCCAAACCCGAGGTGTTTTCGGAGCGAAAGTCTTCGTCAATGATGACAATGGGAAAGCGAAATTTCATGCAACACTCCGCGCAGAAAAGGGCCAGAACAAAACAACAGGCGCGAAGTGTACTCGCCCACTGCTACAATTCTCGGCTTCGGAGCGGTGGATGAGTGGTTTAAGTCGCACGCCTGGAAAGCGTGTGTGGGTTAATAGCCCACCGCGGGTTCGAATCCCGCCTGCTCCGCCAAAAAACACCATAAAAAAACGCGCCAAAAGCGCGTTTTTTTATGCCTGTCAAAGCTCAAAGCAGATTAATTGCTGCCTTCTTGCGCCTTCTTGATCACATTTTTGGCGTCGTTGTTGCTGTTGGCTGCGGCGGATGCCGTGGGGTTTTGAATCACCAAGCCCAACAAGCGTGCGCCATGTTCAACCGCAATCGAGCCATACGAAATATCGCCCTGTACCACCGAGTCTTTGTGGAACTCAACGCGCTCAGCTGCGTAAATATTACCCTCGACCTTACCGGCCACCATCACACGATGCGCCGTGATGTCGCCTGACACTTCACCTGTGACCCCAATCGCCACAGTCACTTTATTGTCTTTGGTGGTTTCGATGTTGCCCACCACCTTGCCGTCAATGCGCACGCTGTCGAGCAACACCAATCGGCCGTAAATCTGGGTGGTACGACCAATGATGGTGTCAAAACGTTCTTGAGAAGGAGACAGTGATTTGTCTCTGAGTTTTTCAAACATCAAACATCCGCTTCCGAATTCGTTCCATCAAGGGGCCACGTTCCCAGCTTGCACAATCATCTGGGTGGGGTTCAACACGCGGTCATGGCGCATCACTTCGTAGTGTAAGTGGGGACCTGTCGAGCGCCCGGTGCTTCCCAACAAACCGACAGTCTGACCACGCGTCACACGCTGTCCGACTTGGGCAATGCGCTGGCTTAAATGCGCATAACGGGTGGTGAAGCCTTCGATGTGACTGACTTCCACCACATTGCCATATGTCGGGTCAAAGGCCGAACGCGTGACCGAACCAGCGGCCGTTGCTAACACCGGCGTACCCATAGGCGCAACAAAATCCAAGCCTTCGTGCATGGCCAATTGTCCAGTGAAGGGGTCATTTCGAATGCCAAAACCGCTGGTCACGCGAAACTCTTTGCCCATGGGCAAGCCTGTGGGCAATGCATGCAACCAATTGAGTTGGGATTCCCAGCTTTGCGTCAGACTCTTAACGGCATTTTGAGTTTGCTCAAACTCATTCATGGCCGTGGCCAGATCGTCGTGCAAGTGACGCGATGAGCCAGAGGTTTGGAGACGTGGGGGCACCCATGGGCCGCCACGACCATCCTCTTTTTTGGCAATTTTGTCGCGTAAGTTGGCAGGGGTTGCCATGTCCATGAATCGGTTTTTCATGGCTTCAAGTTGGCGAATTTCTTGAACCGTGTTGTTCATCGTTTGACGCATGGCGTCCAGCCTCTCACGGTAAACGGCTTCCAATTTTTGCTGTTCGGCTTCGGTGGTCACGCCACCAATGCTGCGTGCCAAACTGGGGCTCACCTCGATTGCAATGCGAAACCCGACAAAGTGCAACAACACACCTATCAAAACCAAAACGAAGGCGGTCGCACTCAGGCCTATCAGCACATTTTTGGCTGTGATAGAAACAGACCGCACATCTGCGGTGGGGCCGGATACCCACATCAATTGCATACATCAAACTCCGAAGCTATTGGTCGAAGGAGCCCTAAAGGTGCTCCCAGACGATGACTCATTGTATGGAGTTCTCGCGATTTTCAATACCGACAAATGGAAAAAATCGGCATATTTATCACTTAATAATTAAAATAATAATGTAAGTTAATTTCAATAAATTATAAAAAATGTCATAGTGCTAGTACTCATAACCTGCGCTACCCTTTGCTACCAATGCCACAGATCGATATTCCCTGGTTAGAACGCGACAGCAATTTCCCGGCGCCTGAAACTGCTCTAGGCGCCGCATCCAACTTTCCCGGCCTACTCGCAGCCGGTGGTAGCTTGCATCCAGAACGACTGGTGAATGCTTATGAACAAGGTATTTTTCCTTGGTTTAGCGAAGGTCAACCCATTCTTTGGTGGTCAACCGATCCGCGCATGGTTCTGAAAGTGGACGATTTCAAACTCCACCGCTCTTTGAAAAAAACGCTCAGCAAATTTGTCCAATCCAGAACCTGCCAAATTCGCATTGACCACGATTTTTCGCAAGTCATTCGTCGCTGTGCTGGCACCAAACGCCAAGGACAACCCGGTACTTGGATCTTGCCGGAAATGGTTCAAGCCTATGAACAGCTTCACCAAGCGGGCCATGCGCACAGCGTTGAAACCTGGGTGAACGATCAACTGGTCGGGGGGTTGTATTGCGTGGCCTTGGGTGGTGCGGTTTTCGGCGAGTCCATGTTTGCCGCACAACCGGATGCCTCGAAAATCGCCCTGTCCGCTTTGGTCGCTTTTTGTCGCTACCACCAGCTGCCCATGATTGACTGCCAGCAAAACACGCGGCACCTCGCTTCGCTGGGCGCTCGCGAAATACCTAGGACCGAATTTCTCAGTCAGTTGCGTATCCATCGTCAAAAAATGGCCCCCACGTGGGCCTTCAAATCAATATACTGGCGAGAAGTTTTGCCCACTTTGCCACCGTGACCCACCTCAAAGAACTCCCGCTACAGGCCTTGCAGTTTTATGCAACCGCGCCCTACCCGTGCAGTTATCTGCCTGAGCGGTCTGCGCGTTCTCAAGTGGCAACCCCTAGCCATTTGATTCACAGCGACGAATATTCTGAATTGGTGTTGCAAGGTTTTCGTCGCAGTGGCTTGTTCACTTATCGCCCCTATTGCGACAACTGCAAAGCGTGCGTTCCTGTGCGCATTGATACACACCTTTTTCAACCCAACCGCGCACAAAAACGCGCTTGGCGACAACACCAACATTTGGTCTCACGTGTTCTGCCTCTGAGCTACTCAGCCGAACACTACGCCCTATACAAACGCTACCAAGCCGGACGGCATGCAGGCGGCGGCATGGACGAAGACAGCGTGGAGCAGTACACCCAGTTTTTGCTGCAAAGTCGTGTCAACTCTCGTTTGGTTGAATTCAGACTGCCCACCGATGACGGCACGTTGGGCACCTTGAAAATGGTCTCCATTTTGGATGTGCTCAATGATGGATTGTCTGCCGTCTACACTTTTTACGAACCAGAAGATGCAGCCAACTATGGCACTTACAACATCCTCTGGCAAATCGCTCAAACCAAAAGCTTGAACATGCCCTATGCCTATTTGGGTTACTGGATCAAAGACAGTCACAAGATGAATTACAAGGTCAACTTCAAGCCCTACGAGCTTTTGGTAGATGGAGAATGGATGAAACCGGATTTCACGAAGTAAAATAATTGCATGCGTAAATCCACTGTTCCTGCGACTCCCAACATCCAAGTGATTGAACGGATGTTTGCACTCATCGATGTGCTGGCATCGCGCGAAGAAGCGATTTCTCTCAAAGAAATCAGCGACCGAACAGGACTCCATCCCTCCACCACCCATCGCATCTTGAACGATTTGGCTGTCGGTCGTTTTGTAGACCGCCCTGAATCAGGAAGTTACCGCCTCGGCATGCGTTTGCTAGAGCTGGGCAATTTGGTCAAAGGCCGTCTGAATGTTCGCGATGTTGCCTTTCAACCTATGCGTGAGTTGCACAAACTCATTCAACAACCTGTCAATTTGAGTGTTCGCCAAGGCGATGAAATTGTTTACATTGAACGCGCTTTCAGTGAGCGTTCAGGCATGCAAGTGGTTCGCGCCATTGGTGGTCGAGCCCCTCTGCACCTGACATCGGTAGGCAAATTGTTTTTGGCCAACGACGATCCGCAACGCGTGCGCGCCTATGCCACACGGACTGGTTTGAGTGGGCAAACCAAAAACAGCATCACCCAGTTGACCGCGATGGAGCGCGAATTGTCCAAAGTGCGCCAATATGGTGTCGCGCATGACAACGAAGAACTCGAACTCGGTGTGCGATGCATGGCCTCGGGCATTTATGACGACCAAGGCAAACTCGTCGCAGGCTTATCCATCTCAGCACCCGCTGACCGTTTAGATGACGCATGGTTAGCCAAACTGCAAGCCACAACTGACGATATCTCCACGGCACTGGGTTACAAGGGCAAACTACCCTGAACACTTAACCCAATAAAAAAGCCAGCATACGCTGGCTTGTTTATTGAGATCAACTGTCGTTTTGAAATGAAACTTCACATTCTTGGACGGTTGCTGTGATTGGCTTCAACCCAATTGCGTACACGCTCGGCATCGGCAATGCGACTCAATTTGCCGGCAGAATCTAAAAAGACCATGATCAACTGACGCCCAGCGATTTTGGCTTGCATCACCAAACATTGACCCGCTTCAGAGATGTAACCGGTTTTTTGCAAGCCGATGTCCCAGTTGGGGTTTTTGATCAAACGGTTGGTTGTTTTGTATTGCAATGTGTGCTTGCCCACCTCAACTTCTCGGCTCGCAGAAGTTGAAAACTCCCGCATCATGGGGTCGTTGTAGGCATTGGCAACCAAGGTGGCCAAGTCTTTGGCGCTTGATTGGTTTTGGCTTGACAAACCAGTGGGTTCAACATAACGCGTGTCTCGCATGCCCAACTGTGCGGCCTTGTTGTTCATCAAGGCCACAAATGCGCTCATGCCACCTGGATAAGTACGACCCAAAGCGTGAGCTGCACGGTTTTCGCTAGACATCAACGCCAAGTGCAACAACTCTCCGCGTGTCAGCACAGTGCCAACTTTCAAGCGCGAGCTGCTACCCTTTTCGGTGTCCACATCGTCTTGGGTGATGGTGATCGATTCCTCCAAAGGCAATTGCGCTTCAGAAACAATCATGCCCGTCATCAACTTGGTGATCGAGGCAATTGGCAAAACTGCATTGTCATTTTTGCTGAGCAACACTTCGTTGGTGTCTTGGTCGATCACATAGGCCACGCTCGATTTCAAATCCAGCATGTCAGCTGTTCCGTGTAAACCCGCCAATTGACCAAACGAGGGGCGCGTGGGAACAGCTTTGACAGCATCCCCTTTGCGGCGGATGTGAGCCTTGATGACGTTCTTTTTTTGCTTTTGGGCGGAGGTCTGTTTTTTGGCAGGTGCAGCGTGTGCATGGAAAGAGCCAAAACTGACCAACAAGCCGATAGAGGTCGCAACGAGCAGTTGTTTCAAGAGGATATCCTTTACTTGAAAAACAAAATTTCGACGAGTGTATCAAATAAAAAGAAAAAACCACACAAGATCAATGACTTGCGTGGTTTTTTTGATAACTCGGCTGAGACCAGGGGTTAACCCTGAAAATTCAAACGTCTCAGCCTTGTGCAGCCACCCTGTCCGATTTGCTTTGCAGCTTGTTGAGCGCACTCAAATAAGCTTTGGCAGAGGCCACCACGATGTCGGGGTCAGACCCCACACCATTGACCACACGACCGCTGTTTTGCAAACGTACCGTCACCTCGCCTTGGCTTTCAGTCGAACCGCTGATGGCGTTGACCGAATACAGCACCATTTCAGCACCGCTTTTGACATGCGACTCAATGGCTTTGAGCGAAGCATCGACAGGTCCGTTGCCGTCAGACTCACCATGCACTTCTTTGCCACCGGCTGTGAAGACCACTTTGGCATGTGGACGCTCACCGGTTTCGCTGTGCTGCGCCAACGACACAAAGGCAAATTGCTC
>JACCDP010939713.1_pt1 | contig 10468 bp, 19 predicted proteins | sample 7445841 | NCBI WGS metagenome assembly JACCDP01 (sample SAMN15323441, study PRJNA562643) | freshwater metagenome | isolation source: river surface water | place: USA:Blue River Watershed | collected 2017-08-17
GACACCGCTACGCCCGTAGCCATGGGTTGCCGGAAAGAAGTAGTAGACGCCCTCGCTCTTGAGGACAGACTCCACCTTCATCTTGACCCGTTTCTCGGGTGTAGCAGCCATTGGTTTGCTCCTCGTTATGTGGATAACTCTAGTGGTATAGTGAACAGTGTCAACCCTATTCGGGCTCCGGGCGCGCATATTCCTCCAGTGCCCGGCGCATGCGAGTCGAGCGCGTCTGCCCGCCCTCGTCATACCAGTCTACCAGCCACTTGGGCAGGCGCAGGCTCACATGCACCAGCGCGGGGTTCACACCGGGGCCACGGCCCCGGCGCTTAGTCTTCTGAATCTCTTCCATGCTCTTGCTCCTAGTCTACAATACAGAACACATTCTCGGAGATGCGCACGCCGACATCGGCGATGAACTCATGCCCCGACTCGGGCACCTCGGTCAGCTTGAGCATACCCAGCTTGCCGCGCACATCGGCAGACAGCTCCTCGTTGCACTTCATCTCGTGCTTGTAGCTGTACTCCTCGGTCACGAGGTAGCGGCCTTGGGTTGCGACAATCACAGTCCTAGCCCGACCAGACCGCGCCACATTCTCGGCAGCCTTGTGAGCTTCGAACGCATCAGACAGCATGGACAGCGCACCCTCGGGTGCACCTAGCCCGATAAGGGCAGGAGCCATCTTGTCGTAGTGCATGGTGATATATGTCGCCAGTGCAGGTGCCAGCTTCTTCATGATGTCGTCGAACGGCCTACCTGAACGCCACGTAGCGTTGCTGATTACGCTGCGTGCCTCCTTGCGTGATACCTCCGCGAGCTCGTCTGCGTTGCGCGTCCCGAAGAACTTCTCGATGGCCTTGATCGCCTTCTTCGCGTCGGAGGTCTGCATGCCGCCACGCTTGACGCGCGTATCGCCAATACGATGGTTGTTGATCTCGACCTTACCGTCGTAGGTGCGGAACCCCGACTTGGACACGCGACCAAGGAAGTCACGCCCCGCGAAGAAGTGGAAGTCCACGATATGATAGTACCCATTATACTCCAAGGTATCACGCCCCACCAGCGTCCAGTCAGGGTGTCGCAGTGCAACATGGCGGATCACCTCGCCCAGTACTGCGTGTATCTTGGTCATTAGAGGGCCTTCCCCCTTGCCCAGCTCCAACACCACATTGCTGAAGTTCTCGACGGGGAAGTAGTCGTTCTTGTTGTAATCAATCGGGTTGGACATACCTTGCTCCTCTTGCTTGCATATACGCGTCTAGTTCGTCGCGCGCTTCAACGGTCTCACTGAAGAAGTTGCGAATACCAACAGGCACCTTGATCCAGTCATCGAAGGTATGGACCGCGAAAGGCTCTCCCCAACCGGGGGTCCACTCGACGACGAACATCCTCATACTCACCACTCGTAGTCCGACAGGATGGCATCGAGCTTGGCCTTGACGTCATCGCGCACGTCCGGGTCTTCCTTGATGGTGTCGATGTCCACGCCACGCATGGCGCGCTCCAGCTTGAGCCGTGCTTCCTCCAGCTTGGGGTCCTGTGCCACGTTGAGGTGCGTCAGCATCGCGCACATCTCCTGTGCGTTAGTGACAAAGGTGTCGTGCCAGCGGCGCTTGTCCTCACCCTCGGGCTCGACCAGCTTGTCGCTCATGCGGGCGAGCAGGTCATGCAGCTTGTCCCACTGTGACTGCATAGCTTCCTGCAAGCGCTCACCCAGCGCGTTGTCGTATGCCTGCTGCATCTCGGCCATCTCCTCCTTGGGCAGCTCGACACGGAAGTCGCCCGACTCGGGGACGGGAGAGAACACCATGCGGAAGCCGAACTTGGACGCGACCTCCTCGACGCTCGGGTAGTCATTGGGGTCATACAGCGAGCCAAGGTGCTGCTGCGCCTGTGCCTGCAAGGTCGGATACTCACGGACAAAGTGCTGCATCATGTGGTCGAACTGCGCCTTGCGACGATTAGCCTCGGCCTTGTAGTCTAGGAATAAGCTAGTAGGCAGAAGCCGAGCACCACGATCAGCCCACGGCAGGGTCATGCTGTTGTGCCAGAGACGGCAGCTTGCCGCGAAGTCGGCGATGTCCTTTCGCAGGTTAGTGCCAGCCATCAGGTTCTTGCGCACCTGCGCTGCGTCGTATGCTGCGCCGCTATCAGCGGTCAGCTTGTTGGTAGTGCTGCGGTCCAGCTTGTTGGCAGTCCACACAGAGATGTTGAGCTCGACGAGCATAGCGGAAGAAGAGATAGACATTGGTTTGCTCCTAGGTTGGTATTGGTTACGTCTGGTATATGTCAGAGGCGGTCACACGTCGTCCAAGTGTATGGTTACGCCATTAGGTGCAGTGATGTTCTTGGTGGTGATGACCCACAGCACAGGGCAGTCGAACTCGGGCCAGCTATCGACATAGCCGTCGGTCAGCATCACGACGCACTCGGGCTCGATGCGCTTCTCCGTCAAATACCGTTTGACACAGGACGGCGAGGTGCCTCCGCCACCAGTCGGCTTGGTAGACGTAGGCAGCAGGTCCAAGTTGCTCTCGTCATACTCCTCATGGCGCACGACCTGCGTGTCCCAGTAGAGCACGTCGATCTTCTCGGGCTTCACTTGGTCTGCGAGGTGAGCCATCTCGCTCACGACAGCAGTCACCTGCGGACCTTGCACAGAGCCCGACATATCTGCGCCTAGCACGATACGACCGACACGCTCGGAGATCAGCGACGGCATCACGATACCCATAGCAAGGTAGCGCTTGCTCGGCCTGCGCCACGAGGTGGTGTCACGCCCGCTGCACAGGCTGCGCACAAAGTCAGCCATGACCTCACGCCAGTCGATCTTGGGGCGCAACAGCTCGTCCATCTCACGCGACATGTTGCTCGACCCCTTGCCGTGCAGCTTGCCATGCTCACGCGCACCTTGCCTCAGTGCTTGGTCCACATCACGCTCGTGGTTGTCGCGCTCCTCCTTGCTGCGACCGGCTGCCTTGGTCCAGTCGTGCTCATCGAAGTTGCCGCTGCCGATACCATTGGCGAAGGCACCCGTGCCACTCTGCTTCTCCTGCTGTAGCAGACGGAAGATCGTCGGGATGTCCATGCCCTTGAACCGCGCATCGAGAAGGCCCATGCGGCTGCCGTCCGGGTTGGTCGGGAAGGCAATGGTCTGCTCAAGCGGGTCCATGTCCACCAGCAACTGGTTAATCCAGTAGTCGCAAGCCATGTTGGCCAGCTGCGCGTCGGTCTCGAACAGCTTGTGCCACACGTCCATATGCCTGCCGATCTTGTGCAGGTTCTCATGCAGCACAACAAAGGCCACCTGCTTGTCGTTCTGCGAGCGCAGCAGGGCAGCACCATAGATTTCATCCCGGCCATCAGTAGCCGCAGTCGGGAAGTCCTCGTCCACAGTGGTCTGGCCCACCATCATGATGCCACGCCAGTAGGCGAAGCGGTCATCGCGCAGCAGGTTGATCTTGACGCGCTGAAGTTTGCGATCAGGCGTCTCAGTAGTCATCAGCATCGGTTTGCTCCTTTACCCGGTTGTTCCACCACTTCAGCACGTCCAGCTCGTCGCGGAACTTGGGTCTATGCAAGTAGGCGTAGTCCACTTGGCCTGCGTTGTTGATATACCGGACGCGCCAGTGGTCGCCCCACGGCTTGATGTATTCAAGCCTCACAGCAGGTCCTGATTGTCTTCGAGCCAGCGCTTGTAGCTCGCGTTGCGGAAGCCGACCTTCTGCTTGGACGACTTGGCCAGTGCGAGGCAGAACGTAGCCTGCCAAGTAGCGTCCATCCGGTCGAGATACCGCATGAAGGCGTCGATAGTGTCAGCTTCCACCTTCTGCACGGCACCGAACACCAGCACGGAGATGGCACCCGGCGAGCTCGGCACAGGAGTGCCGCGCGGGTCCTCGATGATGCGCGCCCACGGCGACAGCTCGTTCTGGAACTGGATGTATGCGTCGAGATCACGAGCCGTTGCCTCACCGATAGTGCCGATCAGACCTGCGGATAGCGCGTCACGTGTAATGGTGCGGCGACGACGCACGATGTTGGTCGAGCGCGACAGCGAGCGAGGCGTGGCACAGACAGCCTGCGGACGGCGAGGGTTGTAGATGTATGGGTTGTCGTCCTGACCTCCGTCGAGATAGCTGGCCAGTACCTGCGGCACCTCTTTCACAAAGGCTATGATGCTTCCCTCTACGCCAGCATCCACAGCGTAGTTATGAATCCACTCTTCTGCGTTCGGCTTGCGCATCCGCACGGAAGTCTGGCGGTTGATGGTGTGCGACTTGCGCCCATCGCCCAGACCCTCACCCGTCAGGTTGCCGGTGGTGAACACGATAGACCCTTCAGGTAGCGGGCGATCACCAAGGCGCGGGTTGGACTCCTCCAGCAGCGGATGCAGCATGTTCTGCACAGGCTGCGGTGCCTTCGAGAACTCGTCGAGCATGATGATTACCGGCTCACCATCCTGCAACTTGAAGTGCGCATTGGGGTAGAACCCAGTGACCTTGGCCTCATGGTCGAGCACAGGCATGCCTGCGTCACCCACGTCGAACCTCGGAGTATCAATGTAGGCACAACGCGTGATGCCCGTCGCCCGACTGATGGGGCGAATCAGGGACGACTTGCCAATGCCAGTCTCGCCCTCCACGTGAACGCGAATCTCAGGGCACGATGCGATCAGGCCAGCGGTATCGTTGAACGACAGCATGGTGCCGAAGTTGATGTTGATGCTCATGGTATGCTCCTCGTAGTTACATCTGGTATATGCCAGACGTGGTTGATGGTTGGTTTTCTCAGCTTTTTCTTTTTATTGTAGCACAATATACTGGGTATTGCAAGGGTTTTTGGGCAGAGCGATGGTCACACCTTGAACTCGTGCCCACACTCATCGCACTCGGTCCAGCGCATCGCTTCGCGGTGCTCAAGCCGCTCACCCAGCGCAATGCACAGCTCGATATTCGGGTAGTATTTGGCCTCCTCAACCAGCTCACGCGTGCTCATACGACGATAGTCACAGCGGTCCTTGCCGCCGATCATGACAGTTCCCTTGCTCATGCTGCCTTCTCCCTCTCGATCTGCATCCGCAGGTGGTCACGGGTGTAACCCCAGACGCCAATGCTCCGGCCATAGTCGGCACATGCCTTGGCCAGCTCATGCTCAAGCTCTCGCAGCTCATGGCGCATCTTGTCATACTTGCGCAGCATGGCTGCGGCTTCCTTCTTGGTCATGGTTGCTCCTCCTAACAGAATACGGCTTCACGGCGGACGTCCAGCCGCCAGTCACACCAGTCACTGTGCTTGCGCTTGGTGTCCTCAAGCTCCTCACCAATGTCCACCATCTCCCACGCTGCGTAGGCGTCCGTGCTGTCGCACTCGAACGCCTCACTGAAGGTCTGGATAGCGCGCTCCACTGCCTTCACATGGCCGTAGTCGTCATACCACTTCACGCTGTCATAGGTAATGAGGATGAAGTCGGAGCCGTAGTCGATCTCGGCCTGCCACTCCTCCACTGCCTCGCGCTTGGGGTAGTTCTCATCGAACCAGAACTTGAGACTGCTGAACGGCAGTGCCTTCCAGTCACGCGTGTAGAACGCAAGTGTCACGTCTGAACGGTAACCCATATCCTGATACTCCTATCTTTGCTGGTTGTGCGCGTCAGCGCTTGGGGTTGGTATGTGCGACGTCAGCGAAGCTGACTAGTTGGTAGGCTCCCTTACTGTAGGCGGGCATCACGGTGAACTTGCGGGCCTTTGCCTCTGCGTCACCACATGCAAGGCAGGTGGTATAGCCGAGTAGGCTGCGCTTGGGTGCCACATCGTCCCCGCAGTTAGTGCATGTAGTGCACTCACTCATGATCTCCCCCTCCCTTGCTGCGGGTGAGCAGTGCCTTCACTTCCTTGATGGTGCGTTCGAGATACTCGACATATTTGATGAGCCTACGCAGGGCAGCGCGGTCCTCACCTTCGAGATCGTCACGCAGGTCGAACAGGTATTTCCACTCGTCAGGTCTAAGTTGCATGTGCTTACTCCTATGCTGCTTCTTGCTGGGCTTCCTCACACTCGGAGAGGAGAATGAACGCACGTTCACGCACTGCACGCTTCATCCACGTGCATGAGCGGGTTGTGACTGGGTGGCCAGAATAGGGGAATGCGTAGCTGTAGTGGCACGAGGTGGTGCGAGAGGCTTTGTCCTCGTTTGCATACCAGCGCAGGGTATCGGTGGAGAACATGAACAGGGGCCAGTGTTCCCCGTAGGAGAATACCACGTAGAGTTGAGGTGAGACCCACTTGCCGTAGAGTTGGCCGTTAGAGTTGGTGAAAGGCACGCCATTGCGCACGTAGTCGCCAGCGCCACGGTTGGTGGTGCGGATGAGCTTGTTGGTCAGATGCTGCATTGTTACTCTCCAGTAGCGTAGTAGGTGAAAGAGGTGGCGAAGGGGAAACCGGCAGCGACGTCACTGCCGATACCGTAGGTCTCGTGCGTGCCGAGACCGGCGAAGTAGCACTGCACCAACTGACTGGCGGTCAGCGGTGTGTGCGTGAACCCGAAGCGGGCGAAGAGACGAGCCATCTCGTCCAAGAAAGCGTTCAAACCCATTGCTTGCTCCTTCTCTGGTATATGCCAGATGTAACTACTTAGACGTCGAACCAGTCGCTGTAGATTTCCCAGAGGCGCGCGAGTGCATACTCGTCACCGAACGCACGGGTGTATTGCTCCACCTCATGCAGGAAGCTGTCGGCATCATCGCCGGGCTGGAAGTAGAGGGCGAGACCTGCGTCATCATTGACGAACTCGACGCCCGGATTGCAGAACGAAACATACATGGCACTACTCCTAGTGTGGCAGCGGAAGCTGCCGTGGTTGCATCTGGTATATACCAGACGTGGGGACTCGCGCGGGACAGAGACCGCCCGAAGTTTTTTCTTTTATTGTAGCACAAAGTATTGGGTATTGCAAGGGCTTTTGTCCAAAAGCAGGGTCGAGCGGTTAGTGGGCTGACCGATAAGGTGCAGGCACCTTATCGCCGAACGCGGCGGAAGTCAAGGGCTGGTTGGGCACAATGTAACCCCCGAAAAAGGTAATGAAATCAATATTGTAAGAAAAAAGGGGGTAATGTAAGAGAAAATGGGGTAATGTAAGGGTTGAGTCTTACAAAAGAAAATCGTTTGTTTTCAATAACGTAAGCAGTGGATAACCCCTATATATATATATATTGTGTAAAAGTTAGTTAGTTAGAAGAGTGAAACCGGCTGGCAAAAAATGGGGCGCGTTGCGCCGTGCATGTGCGAGAGGCCCTCCGAGAAAACTGAAAATCCGTTTTTATCGTTTTTTTTCTCTTACATCTTACAATAGGGGTTAAGTGATTGATTTTGCTATGTAAGTCGTCTTACAATAGGTCTTACAATAGGCCCTTTTTTCTTACAATAGCCCAATTCTCTTACAATACCCACATCTGGCATATATCAGACGTATCCAGTCCCCTCATCCGGGAACTGTCATGGTTGACACGGGCGTCCAAAACCGGTAAGCACTACGTGCTTACCGCCAAAACAGGCGTAGCGGTGCACTCATCCGGGAACTGTCATAGCTACTGCGCTACCCACATCTGGCATATACCAGACGTGGTCACACATTGTGGTTCGGGATACCTCAGTCGCCTCATCCGGGAACTGTCATGGCCGCGCGGAATGCGGGCACAAAAAATCCCCGACAGCCGAAGCTGCCGGGGTTGGGGCTCACGATGCTAGGCAACGTGCAACGTAATCGAATGTCTGCGCCATGCTCCGAAAGGACCATGCCTTTTCAACGTCCGGGATGACAAACCAGAACGGGTGGCCATCGGATGGCGGATCGACTTCGATCACGTGGCCATTGCCGATGAACACAAGAGAACCATAGTGCGTCTCGCCTACGTAGGCGTTTGCGACTGCTACGATAGACATATGCTTTCCTCCGAAAGGTAGGGCCCGCCTTGCGGCGGGCCCGGTTAGGTTAGTTGAGCGGGGCAACGTAGTCGCTCTTACCCTTGAGCTCGCGGATGTGCGCTTCATTCACCTCGCGGGTCTTGAAATAGGCGGCGATGGCATCCGCGAGGTCCTGTTCAGCCTCTTGGATATCGTCGTCCGCCATGAGGCGGCGATACATGGCCGGGAGAACGTCCCATGCCATGAGCCACTTACGCGTTTCCGCCTTGGTGTTTGCCTTGGGGTTGCTCTTGCTTTGGCGCTTGCCCGAGCCCCAATCCTTGATGGCGCGGATGGCATCGGATGCCTTTTGAGCATCGCCGCCGTTGGCCGCCTTAACCCCATCGCGGATAGCCTCGATATCCTTGGCGATTAGCGGTTTGCGCGCCTTGTCGGCATCGTTCAGGTCGCGAGCCGGTGTGCTAACGACACGATGCCAATCCTTGCCATATACCGACACGAGCTTGAGGTGGATTGCCTCGTAAATGCTAGAGCCGATACGCATGGCATCGCCTGCCAACGATGCAAGCTGGCCAACCCCGAGGTAGGAAAGCAACACCATGCGGTGCTTGGCATCCGCCGCGCTGAGCTGAGCCATTTGCTCCGAGCGGGAAAGTTCACGGAACGCAACAGCCGGGTCGATGACAGCCGGAACGTTGGCGACGAAAGCGGCCTGAGCCTTGATGGTCTTACGCATAACAAACATACTCCAATGTGTCGGGGACCATCCCTCGACAAGAGCTGTTATAGGCTGGTTATTCTGTCCCACAAATAGATAAATCTGGCATATACCAGATGTGGCCAGAAAACCGTGGTTTTTCAATGGGATGGGGGAGGGGTTCGCTGTCTGGCTAGGCGCAACCCTACCCGGTCCCCACCCCCCGCTGTGGTAGCGGGACTCCGCCGCTTCCCTTGTACTTACTATTCTGCACATCCCACCACACGACTTCGAGTTTCGTCTAGGGGGGTACCCCTTTTGTTCTATCGGGCTAACCGGGCTAGGCCGAATATAGGAAAGGCCCCCCTTATGGGACCCACTTGAGTCCCGTGCCCGTATGGGGTATATATTTTTTGCTTATCCTGCGCTGTTCGCGGCGTAGATAAGGGGGTGGGTAGCTTCGGTGCGTTAACCGGGGCTTGCTTGCAAGGCCCACCCCCTTTACTCCTACCACACTATGCTGTTACACAGCGGGTCTGCTTCCCTCAAACCGGAACGCTGCACCATGCCAGTTGTGAAGATCGAGCCTACGGACGAGTACCCGGTGCCCTACAGCACCGACGAGGATAAGCCCTCCACGTTCATGGACGAGGTGTCGATTACGGCGACTACGGCAGAGCTGCTGGAGCAGCTGGGTGCACCCCTTGAGGTGTCGAAGGAAGACTTGGAGCGCGAGACTGCGCTGGTCGATCAGGCAATCCGGGACAAGAAGGCATCGGCTCTGCGTACGCCGATAGCAGCTACGGCTGCTCGTGCGTTCCTGCAGCAGTATGGTCAGAATCTGGCCATGGACGTATCTCAGGCCCGTGCCGCTATTACCAACAAGCTGATGGAGATCGCCAACTGCGGCGAGATCAAGTACGAGCTCAAGGCCCTTGAGCTGCTTGGCAAGCACTCCGACATCGGCATCTTCACTGAGCGCAGCGAGGTGACGATCAATTACAACAACCCCGAGAGCCTAGAGAACGCGATCAAGGAGCGCGTCAAGCGCCTGCTCAATGCGGACGTCATAGATATAAAGCCTCTGGGTATGGACCTCGATGAGGAGCTTGGCATCGCTGAGGCAGACTTCAGCGAAGTGGAAGAGGAGCAAGGTGATGAGTGAGCTGGCGCACCGCCGCTATAAGAACGCCCCGACGATCAAGGATGCATCGCCGGAGGACACGCTGGCCGCTGCGCTGTGGGAGGTGCAGAACGACGACGAGCCGACGCAGCATGTGATCGTGATCCGTGCGTATATAGACGACGATGGCCTGCACTATAATGTGAGCCAAGGGGGCAAGTTCGACATCGCGCAGCGCATGGGGCTCATTGCGCAGGTCAACCACCGGGTGCTTGAATGACCGCAGCCTCCATCTCCATCAAGGATATCCCGAAGATACTCCACAAGCTGCCCCTGCACGAGCAGGAGCTACTGCTTGCCGAGTTGGAGAAGCTGACCGAGCTCAAGAAGCGCAAGCTGGCACAGGACAAGTTCCTCGCGTTCGTGAAGGAAGTGTGGCCGACGTTCATCGCGGGGAGGCACCATGCGAAAATGGCTGATGCGTTCGAGCGCGTGGCTCGTGGTGAGTGCAAGAGGCTCATTATCAATATGCCGCCTCGCCATACGAAGAGCGAGTTCGCGTCTTACCTCCTGCCTGCGTGGTTCCTTGGGCGCTTCCCGCACAAGAAGGTCATCCAGTGCTCCCACACGGCAGAGCTTGCCGTCGGCTTCGGGCGTAAGGTCCGTAACTTGGTCGATACGGACGCGTACAAGGCGATATTTCCTGATCTTGCACTCGCATCGGACTCCAA
>JACCDP010616221.1_pt1 | contig 10466 bp, 13 predicted proteins | sample 7445841 | NCBI WGS metagenome assembly JACCDP01 (sample SAMN15323441, study PRJNA562643) | freshwater metagenome | isolation source: river surface water | place: USA:Blue River Watershed | collected 2017-08-17
AAGCTTTTGTGACCGGAAGTAAAATGGTGGTTGATAATGACGAACAACTAATTGAATTTTATACCAACCTTGGCGATGTATACAATACATTAAAAAAGTTTGAAGAGTCAGATAAATATTTCGGTAAGGCTTATCAGTTAGACTCTGCCAATATTACTGTCTTAAATAATTGGGCGTATTTTTTATCGCTTCGAAAAGAGAACTTAACGAAAGCGGCTTATATGTCGGACAAGGCTAATGTATTAAGCCCTGGGAATCCATCTTACGAAGACACTTACGCTTGGATTTTATTTGTGAAAGGAGATTATATCGAAGCAAAAAAATGGATTGAAAAAGCGATTCATGATGGAGGCGCAACCAACGGTACTATTATCGAACATGCTGGTGATATTGAATATAAACTTGGCAATGTGAATGAAGCTGTTGAGATGTGGAAGAAAGCAAAGCAGACCGGTGATCACTCAGAACAGATTGACCGAAAGATAAATGAGAGAACCTACTATGAGTAATCATTCTATTCGCCTTGTAGCGTTCATTTTTGTTTTGATGGTATTGAACGCTTGTAAAACTCCACAAAAGGTGGTAGCTCCTGTTACTAGTGATGTGAAACCCATGGTGAATAAGTCCGTGCAAGAATTACAAGACAAACTTGATTCAGCAGCTTTTAATTTAAATTATCTGACGGCAAAGGCGAGCGTTGTTTTAATTACGGATAGTAATGAAATGAGTTTTAATATCAGTTACAGAAGTAAAAAAGATAGTGTCATCTGGATTTCTGTATCACCCTTATTAGGAATTGAAGTAGCGCGATTAATGATTACTGAAGACTCTGTTAAAATACTTGACAAAATAAATAACAAGTATGAAGTAACATCCTTTGAATCGATTAATAAGATGTTACAGATGAAAGTTAATTTTGAGATTGTGCAGGCTTTACTTTATGGAAACTTTTTTGCGTACAAGAAAAATGAAAATCGTTTTAACTCAGTTTACTTAGAAGACAGTTTAGGTTCGCAGTTTTATATTTTAAGTTCGTTGAACAAGAAAAAATTAAAGCGATCGTTAGAAGAAAAAGATTTAAATAAACCGGTTATACAAGATGTGTATGTGAATGATACTACATATCGAATTAATCGAGTTCAGGTAGAAGATCAGCGTATCAATAAAGTTTTAAATACATCGTATAGTGATTTTCGTTTAACAGATGGAGGATTGTTTCCGTTTAAATTAAAAACAAATATTACAGCAGAAAAAAATATTGAAATCAGAATAGAATACGGAAAAATTTCAAAAGCAGAATCACTAGAGTTTCCATTTAATATTCCGAACAATTATGAAAGGATTCGTTAAAATACTTTTAGTTTTTGTTATCGGGATTTTATCCTGCAATACTGTATTGGCACAATCGAAAAAAGAATTAGAAGCGAAGAAAGCAAAGATTCAAAAAGAGATTGAGCAAACGAATAATCAATTAAAGCAGGTTTCTAAAAATAAAAATGCAACAAAAGAGCAGATTGCTGCACTAAAAAAGAAAATAGAACTTCGTCAATCGTTAATTACAACAATCAATAGTGAGATTAATGAAATCGGAAGTGAAATTGCAACTACTAGCAATGAGATTTCTAATTTAGAAACGAAGCTTGGCAATTTAAAAGAAGATTATACTAAGCTCATTTTATATGCTGATAAAAATAAAAATGTGTATCAGCGATTAATGTTTGTATTTGCGGCGAGCGATTTTAATCAGGCATATCAGCGAATGAAAATCATTCAGGAATTTGCTGAATATCGTCGTACGCAAGCGGAAGAAATTATTGCTACAAGAAATCAGCTGAGTTGAAAGAAAACAGAATTACAACAACAGGTCGATTTAAAAACGCAGTTAAAACAATCAGAAGTTTCTAATAAATCTCAACTCGAAAAAGAAAAAGTTAATCAAGCGGAATTATTAGAGCAACTTAGTTTAAAGGAAAAAGCTTTGAAACAAGTCTTGGCCCAAAAGCAGAAGACAAAACAAAATTTAGATCGTGCGATAGAGCGATTAATTGCTAAAGAAATTGAGAAGGCAAGAAAGAAAACTACTACAACAACTGCAAAGACTACCACACCTAAAACGGGATCAAAAACAACGACCCCTAAAAAAGTAGAAATTACATTAACACCTGAAGCAGAAAAATTATCGAATAGTTTTATTAGCAATAAAGGTGCTTTGCCTTGGCCTGTTGAGTCAGGGGCTATTAGTTCTTCTTTCGGACAACATGAGCATAAAGATTTGAAGGGCGTTATCATTAACAATAATGGTGTCGATATACTAACGAAGCAGAATGCCTCTGCGCGTGTTTTATTTAACGGGGTAGTAAGTGGTATTATCACGTTACCGGGAGCAGGCAAGGCGGTTATTGTTCGTCATGGCGACTTTTTCACGGTGTATTCTAACTTAGAAACGGTGTCGGTAAGTACAGGACAGAATCTTTCTACCAAACAGAGCATTGGCGTGGTAGCTTCCTCACAAGAAGCTCCTGGAAAGGGAGAAATTCACCTTGAAATCTGGCGAAACAGCGAAAAACTGAATCCTCAATCGTGGATTGCAAGGTGATTTTAGTTTAGTTTGATAATAAGTTCGATTTTCTAAATTTTATTTTTATACCTTTGACTCGTCGAAAAAAACAATCGTTATGACATTATTAATCACATTAGGTTTATTAGGATTAGGTGGACAAGAAATCACTTTAATCGTTGTTGTTTTACTACTATTTTTTGGAGGTAAGAAATTACCTGAGTTAGCACGTGGATTAGGAAAAGGAATTAAAGAATTCAAAGACGCATCGAAAGGGGAAGAAAAGAAAGGAGAAGAGAAAAAAGAAATCGAAGGCGGTAACTAATTCTTACCAACACATAAAAAAGGGCTTGATTAACATCAGGCCCTTTTTAGTTTATAGTTGGGTGGTATTATTTTTTCTCTGCTTGCGCTTTTAAATCCTTCAAGCCGCTATCAAACGCATCACCCATCATCGTAGTACCGAATGTCCAGAACACGCGTGAGAAGGGATTATTTCCAATATCACTGCTAAACGACCAAGTTACTTTTGTTGCATTGCTTCCTTCGGGACTAAATCGAAATTCTGATTGCGACAATCCTTGTCCTTTAAACTCCAATTGAAATTTAACAGACGAATATGGTGTTGAATTTAAAATCGTCATGGTCCCTTCTCCTGTTTTCTCACTCGCCCACGTATATGTTGCACCTGCTCCTGCTGGAATATCATTATAGGCAATCTTCGATTTCGGATCCATCTTTAAAAACGGATTCCATTGCTCCCAGTTTTTCAAAACATTTACTTGCTCGTATGTTTTCTCTGCTGCTGCATTAATTACGATTGAACGTTCTATTGAAACGGTTGAAGGAAGGAATAATCCAATAACTGCAACAAGTAATACGATGGCTGCTAGTGATGTTGCGATAAGCTTTAGTATGCGCATAAGTGAATATCCATTCTGAAAATAAAATTGTTTATCATTTAATATAAGTTACATTCCTAATACATAACCTAAATAACGTAAAGATCCATTCTTAAGTAAGATCTTAAATCTTTTTAAAATAAAAGCATAAACAATTATTATAAAATAAAAAAGAGTCATAATGATAACAAATTTTTTTAACAAGAAATTGTCTGCATCCTGATTAAAATACGGCAAAACAAAGCTAATAAAGACAGCATGTATTACATAGATTGGTAGCGAAAATGTACCAAGAATAGATAGTCCTTTATTAAAATATTTATTCAACCTAATAAAGTATGTAACTAAACACAACAACCCTAATAAATAAAGCCAAAAGGAGCCTGTTAATGGATAAAATAATTCTGTATAGCCTTTGCGTAATGGTTGTACCGATTGAAAAGGGACACTAATTAATAAAAAGTACATTGATAAAAACAACAGACCTACATACAAATAAAAATTTTGTGTTTTAATTAATTCAAATTTGCGAATAAAAAAACCAAGAAAAAAAACGCCCATCCAAGGGAAAACGGGAAACCAACCATCAAATAAAAAATGATTTATAATTTCTCGAAAATTGTATTCGATTTTAATATTATCAAAACTAATTTCTGAAAAATCAAACTCATAGTTGTGAATTAATAAAATATTAGCAAATAAAAGTAGCAATGTTATAAAAGCAAACAATTTTTTATCTAAGTTTTTTAAAAAACTTAGTACAAACATTGAAATAGCAATTAAGTATAAAACATCAAAAGTAACAAAAGGAACAATTTTCCAAACTAATGAATCTATTAAGACAGCTAATAATAAAATCTGTAAAGGTCGTTTGTATAAATGTCTTTTACCCTTCAAGGAATATTGAAATTGAAAAACATATCCACTAAGAAAAATAAAAATAGGAGCCGCTGTTGAAAATAAAACACGCAACAAAAATGGACAATTATCATATGGATATATGTAGGGCCAAGAATTAGCAGCTATCATAATTATAATAGCCATTCCTCTAAAACTATCTATTGTTTTATTTCTAACCTGCATTTCCATAATTTCGCTAAATTAAATAAATAACTTAGAAGAAATTATTCAAAAGCAGAAAGATGTTTTTATTATCCCTTAAAATAATAGCTAAACGCTATAAAAATAATTGGGAACAAAAATCTTGAATAAACATCTATTTTAACAGCAAGCTTTTTCTTTTTTTCATTTTCAGATAAGTCAAAATAAAATGTGAGAAGAGATTCTCCCATTGCAAGAACAATTAAGATATAAGTTAAATAAAAAACCTTATCAACATATATCATGTATCCGATTTCCGGCAAATCACTATTTATAGTAAATTGAAATGCAATAGCGCTCAATAATGATGTTACCGTTAATCCAGCGGCCATATCTAATTTATCGGCAGGTATAAAAAAGACAAAATAAACTAAAAATAAAATTATACCTAACGGAATAAAAAACTTAGTGATATAGGGTGTAACATTCCTTTCAAGAAAAACTCCAAATGTAAGTCTGCTGTATTTAGATTCTGAGGGAAAGTCTGGATCTCCAAAATTGGAATTATATATACAATTACCACTTTTAATTTCTGATTTATAAATCTTCATACTAGTGGTTGAGTTTTTTAATAAATCATTACTTATACCAAACAACTCGTTGGACATTTTACTGTATTTAAATGATTCGACGTCTGGCATAATGGATATCTCATCTTCAAGTAAAAGGGTGTGTTCAATTTCAATTTTCAAATTCTGTTTATCAAATGGATATTTTGAGAATTCAGGCGTAAAAAAGAAATTTCCTTGATGGTATCCTGTATAATAGTATTTATTGTTTCCAAGGTCTCTTGTCTCCTGCACCTCGGTTGCAATTGCATCATTTGCTGTTTCACTTCCATTTACGTATTGAAGATTCATTATATCCTCATTAGTATAGCCAGATGTAGCTGAATCATTATTAAACGTAGTCCACCAATAAAACTCTGCATAAAAAGTACCTTCTTTAAAATCTGGAACAATTTTCTTTAATAAAATCCCGTACTTAAAATTGAAATTATATTGTTTAGAATCCTCCGCATAAGACAAGCTGAAAATACTTATTACTAATAATGTCAAGATTAGTTTTTTCATATTACTAGTTTATAATTATTAATTTATCTTCTTCGTCTAATACAATCGTTTCGTTTTTACCAATGTTAATTTTTACTCCTGTGCTATTATCGTTAATTTTATTTCTAACAATTCCAACAATTGACATATTTTTCTGTAATCCAAAATGAACAATATCTGCATATAAATAATTTATACCAGGTTCAATTAAATCGGTGCAATTTATCAGGTTAATTGATGCTCCTTCTGCATCAAATATATCGTTAAAGACAGGTAATAACTGTGGGTTCTCGGCATACTGAGCTATTATTAATGCAGATAAATTATCACTTACAATTAACTCTTCTGTCTCCGTAAATCCTGCTAATTCAACTTTACTAGAGTCTAATAAATAGGCAATTACTCTTATTTTATTCTCTTTCCTCTGACGGTTAATATTGTTGAATTCAACCATTTTAATTAATGTCATAGCATCCGTTTCAGCATGCGATAGAGATTCACTAAATGGTAATATAAGTGCCTCTGTTATGTTTAAACTCTCAATAAAATTTAGACTTATATTTTCTGTATTATACGGAATAAATTTTATTCCTTCATATATTTTACGATGGTCCTCGTGTATTTCCGATTCATTGCATAACACATAAATGGTTTGTCCCGTCTCTTTAAATGTAAGAAATGTTTCTATTACATCTCTAGCAAATTTTGACCATCCAAAGGTCAGCATATTACCTTCTTTCTGTGTAGTTTTTTTAATTATTGGTTTTTCTTCTTTCTCTACTTTAATCAATCCTGTATATTTTATCCTATAATCATCTTCTGCAATTACTATTAGCTTGTCATTTGGATTAATTATCGAGTCGCTAACAGGATTTAAATACGTTTTGTTATCCCTTATAATTCCTATGGTTGACGCATCATTAAATGATAAAGCTGCTTCGTAATATGTTTTTCCAAACATTAAATCATTAGCATAGTAATAAATTTCATTACCATCGAAATCCATAAAATCAAGTACTACTGCACCAATTCCTCTTTGTCTTATAGCTTGACAACATACATTTACTATAATATCATAACTGAAAACAGGAATTAGATTAATGCCTGTTAATCTTTTGAAATATTCTAGGCTTCTCTTTTCATTAATTTGAACAACAACCGCTTTTTCGGTATTAACCACATTAGAATAAATTGCCATAACCGCAAGCGTAACTTCAATATCATTCTGAGCGTTATTCCCTAAAACTATTATGCTTTTAGCCGATCCTGGATTAACAATTTGTAGGTCTTTAGGAGTTGTAATGTCTCCCGAACGAGTAACAACGTTATCAAGTTTTATACCCTTAAGATTTAAGCTTAAAAGGTCTTGCATGTCTTGATTTTTCAATGAAGAAAAAATAACAATTTTTGCATTTTTTATGTTTTCATTTGCTTTAATTAATTCAGAAACAATTGCAAAAATATTGTTTGACCAACCCAAAATAAGAATGTGATTTTCTGTAATAACCTGACTTCTACCTTTCTTCAAATACTCTGTTATATTACTTATTCCCTTGGCAATAAAACCTATTACTGAACCAGAAATAGCAACACTCATTGACCAATATAAAAAATTAATTAACCTAGAAGGCCATGAATCACCACCACCAACTCCCAGTATTTTAGTAAAGCTGTTCCACCAATCATCAATGCCGAATGAATTATCTTCAGGTAATAAAAAATATTTAACTAAAGACATTATTAAACCTAAAAACATTGATAACACAACTAGAAAAACTACGAAATTTTTAGTCTTACTAAGTGCATTATCAAAATTATATTTAATAATGTCTTTAAATTTTACATTTGATTTAGATGGTGTTGAATCAGATTGTTTTATGGAATCGTGACCGTAATCTCTTTTACTCATTACTAGAATATTAATTAGTATTTATCGTGATAGTTTTTAAATTTACCTTTCTTTGAAACTAATTATTTGGCCAAAGAACCTCCGCAAGGCTTCCAGCCGGTTGCAATAGCAAAGCCAAATTCAAAACAATTTTGATTAAACGAGTCATAATCTTTGTAAGTAGCAAATTCTTTTATTTTATCTGTTTCAAATATAATTATACTTTCATAATTACTTTGATTTCCCTTCATATCTTTACACTCATCGATAACCGTTAATGTTAGTTTTGATGCATCCGGGTGTTTTTGACAAAATTTCCAAACTTCTTTTCCTAGTTCTCTAAGTGTTGCATCAGTATTCCAATCATCAGCTGTATTATGTTTTATATTCCCTTCTCCATTTACAATTTCTGAATTTTCATCATTTTTCTTTCCTGCTTCATCTTTTGTTTTATCATCACCGCTTGCTATAGCGATTAAGAAAAAGATTACTAGAGTAACAATTGATAATAAATTTTTAAAGTTTTTTTTCATGATTAATGATTTTAAAGGTTGTTAGTTATTGTTATTATTTATTTTAATCGATACAACACAAAATGTAATATATGTAACAACATCCCAAATATCGCCATAACCCGGAATTATTTTGAAATATTGTAATAATTCAAATAGAATAAAATTTAATAATAAAACAAATTGCCATATTGTTTTTAAATTTCCGTTCCAAATAATAATTAGTGTTGATGTTAGTGACTATGCCCATAAGCCAGCTGGGAAATACCAAATAATTAGTCGAGGAATACCTAATTTACCATACGCATATATAAAAATCCCTAACAAAAGTGGAATCAATACATGCTTGATAATTTTAATAATAGTTGCAGTAGTATTTTTATAAGCGATAGCTGTAATATAAATCGAGTTTTTTAATATTCCTTACAATCTTTAGTTAGTTCTTTAAATTTCGCTTTGTCATGATCAGATAATTTTCTTGAACATCTCTGTATTGCATCTGTGTGGTTATCAGCAACATTTTCTTCATCTTTGTTGTTCGATTTTTTAGCATTAGCTTCCCTTGTTGCCCATTCACAGTACAATGAAGCAAGCTCATTAACCTTTTTCGATTGATAGCAATTTTCTAGCTCCTTTACAGTATTGCCTGTACAATCGGAGCTAGTCTGCTTAGAAGAGTCGTTATTTTCCTTTTTTTCTGCATTATTACTACAAGAAGTAATTCCTACAACTAGTAAAGATATAAATGTGATCTTTGTTAGTTTCATCATTTAAGATTTAAGAATATTAAAGATTGGGTTGTTCTAAATTGTTTTGAGCGAAATACTTATCATATAATTTAAATTGAAAATAAACACCAGCAATTGCCCCAGATAAATATAATAAAGAAGAAATTTTACTTAATGTCTCGAACATTGATAAAGGACTAATAGAGAAAAGCAATATCATAATACCTAATGCTAGGTTCGTTCCTGACATTAATCCTACAAGCACCCATTTTATTTCGTTTCTGAAAACATAAACTGGAATTGCAGCAATTATAGAAACAATAAATGAAGTAGTGGGATTAATTTTAACCTCAAAAGGTAGAATTACAACAAGAATTAAAATTAATAGGGCAAAAAACCATGCTATTAAATATCTTAATGGATTTGAAAGAAAATAAATCAATAAAGCTAATACAATTGAAAATACCCAATAAATACTTGAAGACATTAAATTATAGCTAAAGGCAACAGAAATATAAGCTGCAACAGCCAATGCAGAAAGCAAATAACTCCCAGCTAATGTTAGTGCAAATTTATTACGAGCATATCGAGCTATTAAATATGCATTTAGGAAGGAAATAATTACTGCTAATATTACCATATTTATTTTTTTGTTTTAGATTTATTAATGTGCGTTCACTGCATTTATTTTTGTCTTAGACCCAATCACTATTAAGTCTAAATAAAAGAAAGTACTTTATTCAATTTTTCTGCGTTGTATCTATAAGTTCTTTCTTTAGCTGAGAATATATCTGCAATCCACCAAATAAAACATCCGTAACATGTAACAAACTTTAAAACTCCCATGGCAATGTCCTCTAAAAAAAATCGTTCTAAACCAAAAAATATCGCTATTAAAAATATTGTGTCAGGCTTCTGAAATTGTATGCTTTGAACTAAATAGAATTTTTCGTCATCAAGTTTTTCTAATTTTTCCTTTATTCTTATTAAATCATGTGGCTGAAAATTGATTGAATTTATAGCCATAAACATATCTACTTTTGATTTTTCCATACTACTATATCTTAATTACAATTCTTTAATTCATTTAAATAAGCCTTTGCAAAGGCCTCTTTATCTGAGTCGCTTGTGTATTTTCCTTTTAATTCATTTGATAGTGAAATAACTTCTGCAGATAACTTGGTGCTTTCTTCAATAACAGACATATCTCCAGAAGCCGCTTTCGTCACTAGTTTCTGTGATTTACAAGTTAATTCTGCCAATCTTTTTGCATCACTTTCAATTGAGTTGCTGCTGCAACTAGTTAATATCAAAAAAAAGACTTGAATTAGTAAAAGTGTTTGAATGAACTTTTTCATTTTTTTCATTTTTATAGTTTCCCTACTCTTATGGCTTTTCGGTTCCGCCTTAAATAATTTTCTCTAAATTAATTTTTATTCTTTATTTAAAAACGAAGTGAAAATCACGTTTGACAGTAATTGTCATTGATGACTTTTTAACCAATTAAAAATGGCCTGTTAGTATTACTCGGGTTAACAGGAGGCAATTGCTTTTTATACATCTTTAATAAAAATTCTGCGCGATCTTCCATTGCTTTTTTTAATGAAACTGGACTAACCACTTTCACATGCTCAAGCCAACTAAACAACCAACCAATTAATTCAATATTTATAACACACTTTAACTCCATGAAATATTCCCCCTTGTCATTTTTGTAAAACTTTTG
>JACCDP010267137.1_pt1 | contig 10464 bp, 13 predicted proteins | sample 7445841 | NCBI WGS metagenome assembly JACCDP01 (sample SAMN15323441, study PRJNA562643) | freshwater metagenome | isolation source: river surface water | place: USA:Blue River Watershed | collected 2017-08-17
CCGTATGTTTTCAAACTGCTTCCTTCAATTTCGTAGACCATGGTATTCCATCTGGTACGATCCTGCAGATCCCAATCGTGATTTTCTAAAAAGATACGTGTATTCTTGCCATTTCTCACATTGGCTGGCTGACTAAACTCACGATCCTTGTAGTCTTGATTTTTATAATCACGTAATGTACTTACCACAAATGCTGTGGCCAGATTACAAATTTTGGCAATCTTATCCTGCTGATCTTGATCCGACGTGGCAAAGGTAAAATATTCTTCCATGGCAATCACACACTGAAACTGTTTGCGATACTCGGATAATTTACCTGGCTCTATATAGGTAAATTTTACACCACGACTTTTTAAAAAATCTTGTGCAGAATTGCTAATTTCTGTGACTGCGATCGTGCTGGCGCGACAACTGAGAATCGCTGGATTAAACCCCACAAACAAGATGCTGGTTGGCTCAAGATTTTCTGTGCGATACACGCCGTCAAGAATCTCTTGTTTGCGAGCAACAACATCGTCGAGTCGGGGATTAAATGTCAAAGCGGAAAGAACCGCATCTGTGTATTCGGCAAAATTCATAGTACAGTTATTTATTGCAACTGCGTATTAAATCTAATGTCACACAATGAAATCCTCCGCCCAAGGTCCTGCTGTGGCGTAATTGCAAGGGTATGACTGTGAATTTGTGTTGTTCTAGAGTGCGAATCAGTTCTGGTTGATTGATATCTACTATGACTGTGTTGGGATCCACAGTCAGCATGTTCATGGCGATCCACTTTGACGCATAAGGATATTCATAAAAGTCTTGTGCTACCACATCTGTGACCCAGATCTTTTGCCATGATTCTAAACATTGAGGAACTGTGGCTTCTGACACACGGCTGGCATTGAGCATGACCAAGCCCTCACGTAGCGGAACTATGGTTGAATCTATGTGTACACCTGAGTAAAAATTGCATAATTCTATCTTGACTTCCGGGAACTGATCACACAACCAATCATATGCGGCTCGATTGCCTGAAGCTGATTCTAGGAACAACCAAGTGTCTCCTAATCTACACACATTGGCAGCATCGAATATTAAACCTTGATCTCTGGGCATGTGTCGCACGTCGTGACATCGGCTCATCACAAAGTCCAGACATTCAATTTCTTGATCCCGACAAGGATACATCATGGCACAGTCTACGATGGTATTGCCATATACCAATAAACGATCTCTAGGGCAGTAGTTGTACATGCCGCCAGTGACGGGAAAATTACGTGGTGCCGGTCTTTCGACTTTTATACCTAGACCGTACAACACTCGAGCGAGTTCTAGTAGATCTTCATTGGTTTCATCGACGATCCAATCAGGCACAGGACCCGAAGGTACTGGAGTTTCAGTCCAGGTTGTTTTAGAAGCTTCTTGGCTGAACACTGGGTCTGCACTGGGCCAATTAGCATACTTGGCTGATCCTACTACGATGCTACGTAAAGGATCCCATTCGTTGTAACTACTGATCATAGGTGGCCAGTGATTTGTAAAGTGTATCTGGGAGTTGGTCCAATGTTGGCTGCCATGTGAGGTGTATCGTAGGGCCATTCAGCCACGGCGCCTGCTGACCACCCGGTATAGGCTTCGCCATTGCCTTCAAAATAATGTCCCGATGCCCAGTCTTCCATGAACACAATGGCTCTGCGTATGAGATGTTCTTGACCTTGCAGATTAAACACACTCACATACTTGTTGTAATGGTCCTGATGTGTGGGCATGACTGTACCAGTGTCCATGCGATAGTAGGCTGTGCCTATGTTTTTCCAGCCTTTGTTTTCGTAGTATTCAATAAACTTGTGATTCCAAGTAGGTTGTGGTCTACGCATGTCGCACAACCATCCGCTCAGTTGATCAGGATATCCCATGTCTAACCAACGTTTTACAACTTCAGGATCTTTATAAGGTTCCCACACATAATCAAGGTGCAGATACTCGTCGTCCCAAAAAGGTTCAATTTGATATTTAATTATTTCGTGTGTTACCATAGTGTATGACCTTGATATTGGTATTTCTGGGGTAGCGGCGCCAAGGGTCAATAATAATACTGCCTTGATCTATCTTACAGTACAGAGGTTGTGCCTCTGTGATTCCTGCATAACCATAGGTCACTGTTTGATTGTGTGCTAGAAGCACGCACCCTTTTATGATGTCCGGGTTACTGGATTCGGTCAATGGATCTATATACACCGGATCAATGCCCATTTCTTTCAAATAGTATCCTACCAACAAACTATAACTGCCTTCGGTGTAAGTAACACCGGGCTTGTAGGCCTTGCCATGAATATAGACCGGCAGATTCTCACGGTTGTCATAGATAAACCTGGCCATGTTCTTGGCCTGTTGCTCACGTGCTTTCATGATAGTATCGAAGATATCATAACCTAAATCTAATTCTTCGGCTAGATGTCTCAACGCAATATTATCTCTAGGATGACACGGTCCGGCATCTCCCATACCTGCTGTCATGTACTTTGGTCCCATGATTCTCATAGTTGATTTAGCCAAGGCATCAGTGACTACATCCACATTGATGTTGCCTTGTTTGATGGCAACATCTTGTATCATGTTTACCAGACCAATTTTTGCTGAGATGAATGTGTTATAAAATACCTTGATACACTCAGCTTCGTCCCACGTGCCCACTACGTAACGTGGATTATTTTCCATTAAGGTGTTATAGAAGTCGATCAGCAGGCGTGCATCGCCGGTTTCGCTACCATCTTCAGTGCCAATCATAACCATCTCTGGGTTAACCATGTCCCACTCTACGCTACCCATTGCAATCAGGTATGGGTTATAGATGAAACGTGCCTTGGTAATATTGTTTTTAAGTTCTCTACGGGTAGTGCCTGGGAGAACTGTGGAGATAAGAACTACTAGTTGATCAGGTGTTGCATGTTCATTGACTTGACGTAGCACATCATTGACCACAGTATAGTCAAAGTCTTTGTTTTTTAAATGAGTAATAGGTTGTTCGCCGCCGTAGATGGGATCATGTGGAGTTTGAACAGCGATAAAAATTATGTCTTGTCCTGTTACTGCTTGCTCTAAAGTGGTAGCAATCTTAATACGGTCGCTAGCACGTGGATAAATATCATACCCAGTGACATTGTGTTTGCTGGCCATAGTTTCTGCACAAGCCATTCCCAATTTACCAATTCCAATAAAGCCTACGTTCATTCGATGTTTTCCTTAGACAGATTTTACTACATTTTACACAATAATTTGATAAGTCAATTTATCAATGGCAAATCCATTTACTTTTATCCATTTGGCACATATCAACAAATCGATATATTAAACTCCAAGACTGCTGTCAATCAACCTCATCATTCCGCTGAAAAATCTTACCTGCACTGTTATTTTGCCGATCAAGAACCCTGGTATGATCAAACCTTGGAGGCTGTAAAGAAATCTATACTAACTGTGGAATCAGTTAATGGGCCTCGACGAATAAACATACTGGCAAACAGCGAATATTCTGAAGTTTTAAATTCATTTACAAAATCTAACAATTTTTATAACTGGTATTATTTCTTTCATGGATTTGCCGCACTAGACTGGTATCAAGATTTTCAATACATGACACCAAGTTCTTTTGATCGATTTGATAAAGTATTTATATGTTACAATCATTTGATATCAAAATATCGTTCATATCGTCTGCATCTTGTGAGCAATTTGATTGAGCAGGAGTTGATACCATATGGCAAAACCAGTTTGTTTCTCGAAGACTGCGATGGTACCTGGCGAGACACAATAGAAAATCCATATACTCCATTGGATGCTCGTGCTCGTGTCAAAATATACAAGGTACTAAAACATCTGGATCATTCCTTGACCATTGACACACTCACACCCACAGGAGAACTCAGTGCCAAAGTAAACTTTGAAGATCTGACCAGTGCCCTGTTTCATCTGGTAACAGAAACTGTGTATTTTCAAGACAAATTACATCTAACAGAAAAAGTATTCAAACCCATCATAGCCAAACGCCCGTTCTTTTTGGTAGCAGCACCAGGCAATCTGTCTTACTTAAAATCGTATGGGTTTAAAACATTTGATCGATGGATAGATGAAAGTTACGACGAAGAACCTGATCATTATATACGCATAGAAAAAATAACTGCCGAACTTGCTCGACTATGTGCCATGCCCCCGGAGTTGCTTAAACAAATGCATCAAGACATGCAAGAAACGTTAGAATATAATTTCAACCACTTTTATACCGGATTCAAAGACTTAATCGTTGATGAATTAGTGGATAACTTTGCCCACATACTGTGTCAAATAAACAACGGGCGTCAACCCGGTAATCACAGTCGCTGGCATCAACGATTTGAACTTTCACCTGCGTATTTGGACGAAGTAAAAAAGCGTCTTAAGCAATAAATACTTGTAACATAGATCCACTCAAGTGGACGTTCAAGGAGCTGGTATGAATGAAGCATTCAAGATCATTGGAGACCTAGGTTTCCCCATTGCTGCCGCACTCGCTGGTGGTTACTTTGTTTACTTAACAATCAAATTACTTTTAGCAGGTGTGCTCAGTGCTATCAAGGGCATGGCTGGTATTATCACTGCCTTGGACAATCGTGTGAAAACCATGAATCATGACGTGGTACGCATCGATACCATTGTAAGCAATGCCTTGGGACTCAAACCTGATGTAGATCGTATTGCCCGAGCCGACGGCAAAAACGATGCCAGGAGAGACTAAGTGTTATACATCGACTATACTTGGGATTTGAGCCCTACCAGAATCGTGTTAGATGAAGAATTAAACATCGACAAGTTAGGATGGAGAGCTGGAGACTATTTCCAGGTGGTCAACATCAACGGTCGGGCACAATTGATCAAAGTAGATCCCATAGAAAAATTTTTGCTAGATGGCGAACAGTCAATGGTTGCTATAGTCAATGAACGAGATGACACAGTGAGATTTATCGATCATGAACAATACAAGACCGAAGTAGTAGACATACTAAGGAACAAAAATGAATAAATGGACACAATGGTACGATAGTTTACCCGAACATACCAAGCAAAGTTTAAAACACAGAGCCATATGGACTGATGCTGATCTGGCCAAGTTTGCTGTGTTTGCATTTGTGCTGGGTGTCATACTAGGAAAGGTAATCTAACATGGACATCGTGGCACTAGTCAACAAATATGGATTTCCTATTGTCATGGCCGTGGGCATGGGATATATCATCAAGTATGTGTGGGAATGGGCTACCAAGGAAGTCAAGCCTGTGATTAGCGACGCCAACACAGTTCTCATTGCACTTATTGATCGTATCCGCATGTTGGACAATGATCTGATACGCTTGAATCAGAAAGTAAATACTGTGCTACATTTGCGTGGCAAGACTATCGAATATGAGCGTGTGGAAGCCGAAAAGAAAATCAATGAACAGGTTCTTAAAAAACCCGACGACAAAGAAGCTGCTGGCGGCAGTTCTTAGTGTTCTAGTTTTACCAGTCTCAGCACAAACTTATCTACAGGTCAACGGAGCCAGCCTCCACGATCGTAGTGGTTATAATCAATTCAATTATGGCCTGGGCATTGAAAAAACCATGAGCAAAGACTGGAACATGGCCGTTGGCTGGTACCGCAACAGTGAATATCGTGGTAGTGCCTATGCCTATGGTAGATACAGTTTTTATCAGTCAGGTGCTGTGGATCTTGGAGTCGGTGTAGGAATCGTCACCGGATATCAGCGTGCTTTGGTTTTGCCCATGGCTTTTCCCGAAGCCTGTTACGGTTATGTATGTGCTTTATTCGTGCCTAAAATAGAAAACACCGGTGCCAATGTGTTAGGATTTCACTTGAAGATACCAGTAAACTGATAAGTACATAATGACCTTATTAATCTATATCTTGGTGATGACACACATCACCATAGCCTGTGTTACCTTGTATTTGCATCGTAGTCAGGCACATCGTGCAGTGACCTTTGATCCACGTGTGGCACATTTCATGCGATTCTGGCTGTGGTTGACCACAGGCATGGTCACTCGACAATGGGTGGCCACGCATCGCAAACATCACAGATTTACCGATGCGGAAGGTGATCCGCACAGTCCTAAAAATGAAGGCATCTGGCAGATCTTGTTAGGCGGTGCTTTTTACTATGCCTGGGCTGCACAAGACAAAAAGATGGTGGAACAGTATGGAGTAGGTACTCCAGATGATTGGATGGAACGCAACATATATACTCGATTCAATTGGTTGGGTATTGTTATCATGTTCTTTATCAACTGTGCTATCTGGGGCTGGGCCTGGGGTTGGTTGCCATGGCTATGGCAGATGATCTGGATTCCCTTATGGGCCGCAGGTGTGATAAACGGTCTGGGACACTGGTGGGGTTATCGTAATACTGCGACCAAAGATTTTAGTACCAACATCGTGCCATGGGCATTCTTCATTGGCGGCGAGGAATTACACAATAACCATCACGCAGATCCTGCATCGGCCAAACTTAGTCAGCGTCGTTGGGAATGGGATCTAGGTTGGACCTACATACGATTGCTACACCGTCGAGGACTGGCCACTGTCAAGAATCCTCAAATCGACCAAGTGCCGACCCAGTAAGTTTAAAAAATCTTCTTGTGTTTCTGCCTTTGGTGCACAATATCCACAGGCACAACGATCTTTTACACAACGAATCACAGGCATGCCTGTGGCCAATTGGTGTTTGACTGTGTCAATTATGTCTTGAGAATTATCTAAAGTACCCAGGGGTTCCACTCGTCCGGTGGTGCTGGTCTTGCAATCTTTGTTGGTGTACACCAATCCAGTCAGTTGTTCTACAAACAAAAAATACCAGTTTACACTACAACTCCACCCACGAAATCCTTGTCTGGGCACATAAGTAACCTTGCTGCGTAGATCGCCGTTGACGCTGAGTTTTCTACCGCCACAACAGGCACGACCTTGTTCCAGCATATTTTTATCTGAATCAACTGGAGCCTGTGTCATCCAAACCACTTTCATGTAATCTACCTGATGATCTTGGTATTTGAATTCCTTGTGAACTGGTGTGTCAACTACCTTGGGCAGATAATTGATCTTGTGCTGTTGGCAAAATTCTATGGCTGCTTGACTGTCTGACCATTTTGTGTTGTGCATCATGATTATGGCCTTGACTGGTTTGCCGGCTGCTTTAAGAGTCAACAGATTGTCAAAATACATCTGTTGTTGACGAGGTAATCCTTCAGCATGATAACTCATTGAAAAATAGTCAATCAAGGGAACAATGCGTTGAAACTGTTTGTTGCCAACCACTCCGTTGGTGGTGCAGGTCACAGTAAGAAACCAACGATCCTGATAAGGTTGATAACGCTGTCTTACCTGTTCTAGTATTTCGACTATGTCGGGATGAAACAGACTTTCACCACCGTACACGTTGAGTATGACTTTGCGTTGCGTGGCTCGTATGTGTTGCATGTAGTGATCCACATATTCAAACATGAAATCAATTGTTTGCAAACACTTGTCCAAGGGTGGATGTTCTGTGGTGTTGTCGTGCTCGGTTGGGCCGCAGTAGCTACAGTCTAAATTACAGCGTTTGGTTATTTCCCAGTCCAATAAAAAACTGGGAGTATTGGTGGGATCCAGGGCAAAGCCAATGGAACAGATATCACTCATAAGAATATTATACTAGAAAAAGGTCAGTAGATCAACCAGGACGACAAAGATTGGATTTGATACCGTTCAAGGTAAACTGACTGACCCAACGATCGGCTTCACTGTGCATGCTGGGTATTTTGAATGGCAAGTACCAAACATGCAAGCTCCACCAGGTCCAGGAGTCAATGTAATTATTGACATAAGGTTCCCAAAGTCCAAAACATGCACGGAAGTTTTTTCTAAACGCAGGATCTTGCCAATGTGTCATTTTTCGTGGGCAATGAATTCGCCGTTCCAATTCGCTGGCAAGTTTTGTTGTTTCATGAATTCACAACGTTCTATCCAGATCTTGTAGTACTTATCCATTTGTCCACCAAAGGTGCCTTTCATCTTAGCACACATGGCCGAGGCCTCGTCGAACTTCTTGTCTCGATACAAGGCATGCATTTTATCGTGCTGTATTTTATCTTTAGAATAATCTTTGCCGCGTGTGCGTATCACAGTATAGATCAAATCTGCCACAGTTTTGCCTTTAGGCTGTAGGTTGTCTAACAACAAGTAAAAGAAATCATCTTTGGTTCTGTTGTATGTTTCAGCACCAATGATAGCCAACACGCCGTAGGCTTTACAACGTGCTTCTAATCTGGCCGCGGTACTAACCATGTCTCCTAGGATGTCATAACTGTGTCTGTCAGTGCTTCCCATCTCGCCAATAAAGCCTATACCTGTATTACAACCCCAGCCCATTGCCGCGGGCGGTAAGCCTTGTGCTTCCATTAGTTTTGTATATTCATCAACAGCATCTAACATTTCTAAGCCTACCTTGACAATAGTGTGTGCGTGATTGGCATCGTCTATGGGTGCGCCGTGTATGTGCATACTGGCATCACCTACATACTTGATGACCATGCCTCGGTTGTCCATGATTGGTTTTGAGATAGCATCCATGTAGCCGTTCATATACTTGCCCAACCCAGCAACGTCATCACCGTAGTGTTCACCGATAGGTGTAAAGCCACGTAAGTCACTAAACATAACTGATACGTCTTTTCTTACACCACGCTTAATTAGATCTGGATCCTTCTGTAGCATTTCTACTACTTCCTTAGAACAATATCCAGCAAACTGTTTCTTGATGGCCTGCTTCTGTAAGAACTCGCTTACAAACTTAACACCATAAGCGTGAAGCATGACAAGCACAAGGCCAGCCACGATAGCAGTTGAGTCCAAGAGCCAAGAAAAATTGCTGTAAGCCACTTGACCAGCGAATACACCAAGACCAATAACAACAACACCTGAGCCAATGCCAACATAGGTCCACCTCGTTAAAAATAATAGTAAAATGCCAAATCCAGCCAAGGCCAAGATTTCAGCACCATCGGCCCAGTCTGGCCTTGTAATGGGTGTGCGTGACTTGTTTGCTATCACTGTGCCAATCACAGCGGCCTGTAGATCCTGTGCCAAGACTTCACCACGACTTGTGGCTATGGGGTTTGAAAGGCCTTGGGCACTGACGCCCACTATTACAATCTCGCCGTCAAAATCTTTAGGCAGGTTCATCAAGCTGTGTTGTTCGGGCACTAAACTCCAGTCAATCCAGATCCTGCTGAGACTGTCTGTGGCCACTGGACCAAACTGTGGAATACGCATCTTTTCCACACCCTGTTCATTTATTTTCACTTGGAAAGTTGAATCGCCTGCAGCCACACGCATGACTTCCATGGCCAGACTGGGGTATAACTTTCCATTGTATGCGGCCACCATGGGCATTCTACGCACCACACCGTCTATTTCAGGCAAGGTATTGACCAAGCCCACACCTGCTGCCGCACGCTCTATGGCCGGCAAGTTGGCTATGATGCCAGGGTAGGTCACAAAGGCATCAAGCCCAAATGGCCCAATGACCACACTTCCAGGATTGCGTGGCTGGTTACGAGTCACAGTACTGCCCACACTGGGCACAACTGTGGGATTCTGTTTTAGACTGGCCACATACGCATCATCGCGTCCAAGACGGTCACGATCGGGCGTAAGGATATTAAAAACAACAAGCCCAGCGTTGCGGCTATACAAATCACTAATAATTTTTCCATATATGTCTCTGCTAAACGGAAATTGTCCGTAGCGTTCTATAGTGGCTTCATCAATGTTTACTGTATGGACACCAATAACTTCACTGGGTTTACTGGTCACAAGTGTGTCAAAATAACGCAGTCTGACACTTTCTACAAAAGCAGGATCTAGCACACGCAAGCCTACCACAAGAGCTAGAGTTAATAGAGCAGTCCAAGGACTGATTAATATTTTTTTGAACATATTGTATTTAACAAAAAAAAGCGGCCGAAGCCGCTTTGTGTTAGAATAAACTGTGTAGTTTATTTTTTAATTAACGCCCATTGTTCGCTACGGATGCGATCTGTGACTGCCTTGGGTAGTGGCACATAGTCTAAGTCCAGGGAGGCTTTACCACCTTTGTCCCAAGCATAAGCAAAGAACTTGAGCACTTCCTGAACTGCTCGGGGATCTTTGGGTTCACGATATACCAGCACAAATGTGGCGCCTGTGATAGGCCAAGCAGTGGCCCCTCGTTGATTTACCAGGCTGATGCCCAGGCCTGGTGTCTTGAACCAGTCAGCACCAGCCGCGGCTGCGGCAAATGTGGTATCATCGGGATCTACAAACTTGCCATCGCGATTTTGCAGTTTCATGTGAGGTATCCGGTTCTTCTTGGCATAGGCATATTCCACATAACCAATACTACCTTTTACACGACCCACATTGGCAGCAACAC
>JACCDP010780352.1_pt1 | contig 10464 bp, 6 predicted proteins | sample 7445841 | NCBI WGS metagenome assembly JACCDP01 (sample SAMN15323441, study PRJNA562643) | freshwater metagenome | isolation source: river surface water | place: USA:Blue River Watershed | collected 2017-08-17
AATCTCCTCGCAGCAAGCTGCGAGGTATCAAAACTGCAGTATTCGACTTATATATTGCCTTTTGTTAATGCTTGCGAAGCGAATAATTCGCAGCAAGCTGCGGGGAATTAACCCTTAGAGATTAAATCTTGATTGATTACAAGTGTATTTTCCCGGTATCTGAATAAAATTGTCTTCTCTTGCTTTCGTATCTTTTTTAACATTTTACATGTCATTTCCATGCGCTTTAATTATCTTTGTCGCGAAAATTTTAATACTACCACCATGAGCCTGGCATCAAACAGTACAAAGGAGCTTCAACTTTCTCAGTTAGCCGAAAACATTATTGGTTCGGAAATAATTAAACTCGCCGCAGAGGTAAACGAGAAGATCAAGAAAGGAGAAAAAATTTACAACATGACCATTGGTGATTTTAATCCCAAGGTATTTCCTATTCCTGCAGAGTTAAAGCAATACATTGTGGATGCCTATTTCGATGATCAGACGAATTATCCGGCTGCTGATGGTATGTTCGAGCTACGTCAGGCAGTATCCCAATTATTAAAAGAAAGAGGTGGTTTAACTTATGCTACCGACGAAATAGTTATTGCCGGCGGTGCCAGACCCGTTATTTATGCCATATTTAAAGCTATTGTAGATCCGGGTGATACTGTTATTTTTCCTGTACCATCCTGGAACAATAATCACTACACTTACCTGAATACTGCTAAAGCAGTAGCCATTAATGCAGGGCCGGAAAGTAATTTTATGCCCACTGCTGCAGATATACAGCCTCATGTAAAGGAGGCCAGCCTGATTGCCCTATGTTCTCCTCAAAACCCAACAGGAACTGTATTTACCAAAAAAGCACTGGAAGAAATCTGCGATATGGTTTTAGCCGAAAACCTGCGCCGCGGAGCTGACCAAAAGCCTTTATACCTGATGTACGATCAAATATACTGGGCACTTACTTTAGGAGAAACCAAACACTATGATCCTGTTTCGCTGAGACCTGAAATGAAGAATTACACCGTGTTTGTAGACGGCATCTCCAAATCTTTAGCTGCTACCGGAGTAAGGGTTGGATGGAGCATGGGTCCTAAAAGGGTTATTGATAAAATGAAAGCCATACTTACTCACGTTGGTGCCTGGGCACCCAAAGCAGAGCAAATGGCCAGCGCCCGTTACTTAAATCAATTAGATCTTTATGATCGTTTTCTGGAAGAACAAAAACAAAAAATAAGTGTACGCCTCAATGGTTTTTATGAAGGAATGATGAACCTTAAAAAAGCCGGACACCTGGTAGATGCCATCCCTCCTCAGGCCGCTATTTATTTAACCCTGCAATTTAACCTGTATGGTAAAAAAACGGCTGAAGGCAAAACATTGGAAAATACCCGCGACATTACCAAATACCTGCTGGATGAAGCAAAAATTGCCGTAGTTCCCTTTTACGCATTCGGAGCCAGTGATAACTCCAGCTGGTACAGGTTGTCTGTTGGTACCTGCAAGGCAGAAGATGTACAGGAGGCCATTGGCAGTTTAAAAAAAGCATTGGAAAAGCTGAGTTAACACTCAGCTTTTTTTCTGAGGCCCGGTTTTGGGTTTTGTTTAAAATACTTTTTGGGCGAGCCGGAAAAAAACACGAAATTCATATTCTCATCCGCAACAGCAGATGTACTCAACGAACAATCGTTTTCACAGATGAAAAATAACTATTGTATTATTATGGCGGGCGGTGTTGGCAGCCGCTTCTGGCCCATGAGTAAGAGTAATTTCCCTAAACAGTTTCTGGATATTTTAGGCACAGGCGAAACCCTCTTACAGCAAACCTTTAACCGTTTCTTAAAACTCTGCCCCGAAAACAACATTTTTATTGTTACCAGTGAACAATACAGGGATCTGGTATTTGAACAACTTAAAAATATACCGGCTAACAATGTGTTGCTGGAGCCTTCCCGTAAAAATACGGCGCCCTGTGTGGCTTATGCATCCTATAAAATTCATCAGCTTAATCCCAACGCAGTTACTGTAGTAGCTCCCAGTGATCATTTAATCACTAAGGAAGATGCCTTTGTTACGGCTATTAAATCCTGCTTTTCAAAAGCACAGCAGGAAGACTGCCTGGTAACACTTGGAATAAAACCTACACGCCCCGATACGGGCTACGGCTACATACAATTTGTTGATTCAGCACAAGAAGAGAAAGACTCAAAAATTAAAAAAGTAAAAACCTTTACCGAAAAGCCGGACCTGGAAATGGCTAAGTTCTTTCTGCAAAGTGGCGATTTTCTCTGGAACTCAGGCATATTCATCTGGACCACCAAAAGCATCATTCGAGCTTTTGAACAGCATGATCCGGAAATGGCCCATCTCTTTCAGGAAGGAGAAAAACTTTATAATACAGCGGCAGAAGCTGATTTTATTAAAAAATCATACATCACCTGCAAAAATATTTCCATTGATTATTCGGTGATGGAAAAAGCCAAAAACGTATACGTACGCGCTTCTGCCATAGGCTGGAGCGACCTGGGTACCTGGGGAAGCCTCTACGAACATATTCCGCACAGCAGTGGCGAAAATGCTGTTGTTGGAAAAAACGTAATGATGTATGATAGCGAGAACTGCATTGTTCATGTACCTAAAAATAAATTAGTAGTATTACAGGGGCTTAAAGATTATATTGTAGTGGAATCGGATGATGTATTGCTGGTTTGCAAAAAACAAGATGAACAGCAAATCCGGAATTTTGTTAATGATGTTAAAGTTCAAAAAGGAGAAAAATTTGTTTAATACTTGCTGCTGATTCATGGAACTACTTTATCCGGATAACTGGAAAGACTACGAACTATTAGACTGTGGTGATTTTGAAAAATTAGAACGCTTTGGTGAGTTCATCACCATTAGGCCGGAACCACAGGCCGTTTGGTCCAAAATATGGCCAGAAAAAGAATGGGAAAAAAGAGCCCATGTTAAATTTGTACCGCGTTCAAGCTCTTCCGGCGACTGGAAAAAATTAAAAAAAATGCCCGATCAATGGGTGCTTCACTACCATGAACTTTCCCTTAAGTTTAGGTTAGGACTCACTGCTTTTAAACACGTGGGAGTTTTTCCCGAGCAGGCCGTTAATTGGGATTATATCAGCAATACCTTAAAAAAACTTAAACAACCTAAACCCAAATTCCTTAACCTGTTTGCCTACACCGGTGGCGCTTCAGTTGCTGCAAGGCTCGCCGGAGCAGAGGTAACCCATGTAGACTCTATTAAACAGGTACTTACCTGGGCCAACGAAAACATGAAACTTTCTGAGGCCGATAACATTCGCTGGATGCTGGACGATGCCTTGAAATTTGTAAAAAAAGAGATTCGCCGCAATAACCATTATCACGGAATTATATTGGATCCGCCGGCGTACGGACACGGCCCCAATGGAGAAAAATGGAAATTAGAAGATCATATTGCTGAAATGATGGAAAGTGTACTGCAATTACTCGATCCTAATGAACATTTTCTAATCCTCAATGCTTATTCTTTGGGCTTTTCTGCCCTGGTGGTAAAAAACCTCTTGCAACCTTTTGCTTCACAACAAGGGTCTGTATTAAAAACCGGCGAGTTATACCTCCCTTCTGCTTCGGGTATTCAATTACCGCTTGGGGTTTGGGGAAGGCTTAGTAAACTGGGTTAAATACTATTAGCGCATTTCCGACTTAAAACACCTCCTGTGCTACCCTTTTGGTAGTTTCAGAGGTTCCCATGGTATAGTAATGCAAACAAGGTACGCCAGCCTGCATAAGTTCCTTACTTTGCTTAATGCACCATTGTATGCCAACCTCTTTTACCTGCTTATCGTCTTTACATTTTTCCAGCTCTTCAAAAAACTCCTGAGGCAAATCTATGTGGAATACCTTGGGGAGGCTTACAAATTGTTTTTTACTGGTTAGTATTTTCAGTCCGGGCACAATAGGCACATTTATTCCATTGCTGCGGCACAGCTTAACAAATTCAAAATACTTCTGGTTATCAAAAAACATTTGCGTTACAATATAATCGGCTCCTGCATCTATTTTGGCTTTAAGGTATTTCATGTCGCTCACCATGTTTGGCGCTTCAAAATGTTTTTCGGGATATCCGGCTATACCAATACAAAAATCAGTGGGTGCAGCATTGATCATATCTTCATCCATGTATTTCCCTTTGTTCATGCGGGAAATTTGCTTTACGAGATCCAGGCCAAACGCATGTCCGCCAGGCTCAGGCACAAAAGAGGCTTCTGTTTTAATAGAATCACCGCGCAGAGCCAGAACATTATCAATTCCCAAAAACTGGAGATCAATCAGTGCATTTTCTGTTTCTTCCTGTGTAAAACCTCCACAAATAATATGCGGCACAGCCTCCACATCATACTTATTCATAATAGCCGCGCAAATACCAACAGTACCGGGACGTTTGCGTATGCTTACTTTTTCCAGGTAACCCCCTTCCCTCTTTTTATACACATACTCCTCTCTGTGGTAGGTTACATCCACAAAAGCAGGTTTAAATTCCATTAAAGGATCAATACCATCATAAATGGACTGTATACTTTTTCCTTTAAGTGGAGGCAAAATTTCTATAGAAAACAGGGTTTTAGTACTTTGAGAGAGTTTTTCAGTAAGTTTCATAAATTAAGGATACCAAATTACTCAACGAAGTTACAAATTAAGTGGGAGAAATAACTGCAACAAAATCAGAAAACTTTGCTAACCCTGATTATACAAAACCGTAAACTTTACCAAACCCCTTGAAGTTTCAACCGCACACTTCAGCCAAAAAATAACAGGTAAGAAAGGTAAAGCCCGTTTTTTTCCCCGCCAAAATCTGAGTATATTTGCAGCCTCATGGAACACATTAGGAATTTTTGCATCATTGCCCATATCGATCACGGAAAAAGCACGCTGGCCGACCGTTTGCTGGAATATACCAATACCATTTCCAAACGGGAAATGCAGGCTCAGGTACTGGACGATATGGATCTGGAGAAAGAAAGAGGCATTACCATTAAAAGCCACGCCATTCAAATGGATTACGAACTGAATGGAAAAAAATATGTTTTTAACCTTATTGATACACCAGGCCACGTAGATTTTAGCTATGAGGTGTCCCGTTCCATCGCTGCCTGCGAAGGAGCCTTGCTGGTGGTTGATGCCGCACAGGGCATTCAGGCTCAAACCATCTCTAACCTTTACCTGGCTTTGGAAAATGACCTGGAAATTATTCCCATACTTAATAAAATAGACCTTCCTAGCGCAGAACCCGAGGTAGTGAAAGATCAGATCGTTGATTTATTGGGCTGTAAGCGGGAAGACATCATGGCTGCTTCAGGCAAAACCGGCCTGGGCGTTCGCGAAATACTGGCTGCTATCGTTAGCCGTATTCCTGCCCCCAGTGGCAGCGCTACTGCTCCCCTGCAGGCACTCATCTTCGATTCGGTATTTAATTCGTTCCGGGGAATTATTGCTTATTTCAGGATATATAACGGCTCTATTAACAAGGGCGATAAAGTAAAGTTTGTTAATACAGAGAAAGAATATTTTGCCGACGAAATTGGTATTTTAAAATTGCAGATGAGCCCACGCGATGCCGTTAAAACCGGAGACGTTGGCTACATTATTTCAGGTATTAAAGATGCAAGGGAAGTAAAAGTGGGAGATACTATTACTACCGCCGCCAATCCTTGCACAGCTGCCATTAAAGGATTTGAAGACGTGAAACCCATGGTATTTGCCGGAATTTATCCGGTAGACACCGAAGATTATGAAGAACTGCGCTATTCCATGGAAAAACTTCAGCTGAACGATGCCTCCCTCACCTGGGAACCCGAAGCATCAGCAGCTCTGGGCTTTGGTTTTCGTTGCGGATTTTTAGGAATGCTACACATGGAAATTGTTCAGGAACGCCTGGAACGGGAGTTTAACATGACCGTTATTACCACTGTTCCCAACGTTTCTTATATCGCTTACACTACTTCCGGAGAGGTCATTACAGTTAATAATCCCAGCGATCTTCCTGAAGTTTCACGCATAGATTATATTGAAGAGCCGTACATTAAAGCCAATATCATTACCAAATCAGAATTTATTGGCCCGGTAATAAGCCTATGTATCGAAAAACGCGGCACTATCATCAATCAAAACTACCTTACAACCGACAGGGTGGAGTTGGTATTTGAAATGCCGTTGGGCGAAATTGTATTCGATTTTTACGATCGCCTTAAATCCATTTCCAAGGGCTATGCTTCCTTCGACTATAGTCCAACCGGCATGAAACAGAGCGACCTGGTGAAACTGGATATTTTATTAAACAGCGAGCAGGTTGATGCGCTTAGTGCACTCATTCACCGTAGCAATGCCTACGAGTTTGGTAAAAAGATTTGTGAAAAACTGAAAGAGCTTATTCCGCGCCAGCAATTTGAAATACCCATACAAGCCGCTATTGGAGCCAAAATTATTGCCCGTGAAACCATCAGAGCGCTTAGAAAAGATGTTACCGCTAAATGTTATGGTGGAGACATCAGCCGTAAAAGAAAACTATTGGAAAAGCAGAAAGAAGGTAAAAAACGTATGAGGCAGGTAGGTAGTGTGGAAATTCCACAATCTGCATTTATGGCCGTGTTAAAGCTTAATGAGTAATTTTACATTTAGTTTATTATTCTCTTCACTCGCATTTTACATGGCTATTTTATGAATAGGTAAGTTTATTCATATAAATTTCGCCGAATTAGAATAGCCTGAAACCAGACAGGTTCACAAATAGTGTGTCCTCTCAAAAATCTCCCAGCCTTGCTTATCAAAGAGCTTAGAACCCTTTTATTATGACTTAATTGTAACATCTGATTTCTAAATCGATTAATTGTTTTGATTGAGAAACAATTTATTTTACTTTAGCCCAAACCAATCTTGCCCCCACATGAAAAGGATTTACCCATTATGGAAGTCTTTACTTCCTCTTTGTTTCCTGTTTTACCAATGCAGCTCTCCTAAAACAGCATCTCCCGAAAAGCCTCAATTGCATGGCCTTGAAAAGGAAGAAAAAGAACGCGATTTAAATTTAGAGGCGCTCAAAAACAGGAAATGGTCGGCTGCCGAAGCCGAACAGCACCTGCAAAACATGCAGCTTGTAGCAAACAGTATTGCCGAATACAAGGCTGAGGCACATAAAACAAACAAAACCACAGTAGATGTAAGCAGCCTCGGAACCTGGAAATGCCGGGGGCCTTACAATATGCCCGGAGCTTTTGAATTTTGCGAAGCAGATGAAGGAACCGACACGGTGTACGCCGTTAATTGCGGACACTATGGCGGAGTACAATTTATTTGGAAAGGCTTATTAAGTGGTGATAACTGGACCCTGATTTCCCCTAAACATCCTTCCCGGTTTGAAGACCTTGTTGTTGTACCGAACGCTGGTAAACGCCGGGTTATTGCCGCACATGAAAAAGGCAAAGTCATGTATTCTGATGATGGAGGAAAAAACTGGGTTTATTCTACAGGATTACCTTCTTCGGTTTGGAGTACTATTGTAAACAGGCAAGACAACCATGTGCTTTACAGCACCGACGGCAAAAATGTGTACCGCTCTACCGATAAAGGTGCAAGTTTCAGCAGCTTCTTTAGTACCGGATTCAGTAATCCAAAAAATGCACGGCTCTACAGCCCGCGCTGGAACAACCAACCCAATGCTATGGACGTTTATTTAGCGGTTGATAATAAATTTTACAAACTCAACGCAGCAAAAACATCCTTTGACGTATTAAGCTCCTCAATCCCAAGTGGCAGCCGAATAGGTATTGGCGGAGATAGCCGGAAACTGTGGCTTACTGTGGGGAAAAAATGGCATTACAGTACCAATGGCGGAAGTACTTTTACTTACCAACTGACCAAAGACTGGTATTATGATGCTGAAAGCAATGACCTCAATCCTACCCACTGCCCTGCTGTAAACCCTGAAAACCCTGATATATTTATAGGTGGAGCCACCCACCCCATTACCACCCGAGATGCCGGAGTAACACAAAATAACGACGCAAAAGAATTCTGGGGTTATTACCAAAACGCCGTGGGTAATGATAATAAGGTTCGTATCAACTACCACCCCGACATACAGTCGAGTCATTTCTTTTACGATAAAAATGGCAAACTCTATAGCCTGCGCGTCACTGATGGCGGTGTTTTCCGTTCTTATAATGAATGGACTTTCAGTTCCTTTCCTAACATAACCAGCATCCAAAACAATGTGTTTTATAACATTTCACTACTAGACAAGCCTTCGCAGGAAACCTATGATGGGGCATTTATGTACGGATATGCTTCCATTGGGCATTTAACAGTGGGTACTCAAGATCAGGGATGGCAAAACACCCGCAGTACAGCCCCTGTAAACAATATGTACTGGTGGGACCAGGTAGGTGGTGGTGATGGCCCCTGCTGTATTACCGGAGATGGAAAAATTGGCTGGTCCTACGATTACTTTGGAACAAAAGATTTTAAACGTATACAACTGTATAACGGAACAACCTACAAAGGGCTGTCGGGTGCAGCTTCTGCAGCTACAGACTTTACCTTTACCGGAGGTCATTATTTCACGCCTGCTGTTGGAGACTGGAGTAATGGAAACCGTATATGGGTATTGAGCCGAACTTTGCGACGCATTGAATACAATACCTCAACAGCACAAATTACCGCCCTCGAAAAAAACTTGAGCAATACCTCCGATTACATACAAGGCTTCGCACAGTCCAGAAAAAATCCGGCCACCTTATATGCTATGCAAAAAGGTATAGTATTCAAATCTACCGATACAGGCACCAACTGGACTCAAAAAGCCTCAGCCAGCATAACAGGCATGAGTGCAGCAAGTGAGAACAGTGGCATGGGCTGGAGTTCACCGCTTGATGAAAACATCGTATTATTTGCTGCTGAATCTGGAACAGGAGTAAAATCTATTTTCTCCAAAGACGGGGGTAATACCTGGATCAATGTAACCGGTTCCGGAGCCAATCTCTTTCCTCCTGCTAAAGTAAACGGAATGGCCGGTACTGCTGATGGAAAAATGGTTTTTGCTTCCACCAGCTTTGGGCCTTATGTTTTTATTGTGAATGAAGAAAAATGGTACCCGCTGGCTGTAAACGATGATGTACCGCTATTTTGGGGTCACATTGTGTATTGCGTAAAATATGGCAACCAGGAAGTGGTTCGTTTCTCTACCTGGGGCCAGGGTGTATGGGACTTTGAGCTGGATGGTACAACCGGAATTAAAGAGGCACTTGCTGCCGAAAAGCTTGACTTATACCCTAATCCAGCCACTGATGTGGTGAATGTGCATTGCCCCTACTCACCGGAAGGTGCTTCATTTATATGGGTATATGATGCTCAGGGAAAATTAGTACTATCCTCCCCACACCAAAAAGCAGAAACTATGCTGCAGGTAGACTTTCTTAAACCGGGAGTTTATACCCTGATTATTACCGGAGGATATAAAACTAATCTTCATAAAAAATTTATTAAAACCTGATCAACCGTAAGAGGTGGGGCAATCTTCCCGCAGTCTTATTCTATATCAAAACAATATGGGTGAATGATGCCTTCAGGGCATACTTCATCTGTATTGTTTTTTCTACACCTTGTTTATACAAGGTTTCAATAGTTTGTTTTTACCTGTTATGATTTATTCGGGCTTCGTTGTTCTTTTCTGATTAAGCAATAAATAATAAAAGAAGCCAAAAAGGGTAACACCTGCCTGGGTTTCCAGGGTGTCTTCTGTTAACATAGATAAGGCCATGATGAATAAAAATATTCCCAATAAAGGATGTTTACTTTTTACGAGGAGTACGGGCAATAATAACCAGCAAACAAAAAGTAAGAGCCCTGCCAAACCAAAAGCAACTGTTATTTCAAGGTATTGGTTATGACTTTTCAATCTCCATGCTGCACTAAGCGGGCTATTACTCTTTTTATACATCTCATCAAAGGCCTGATAAACATCGCCGGTACCCACACCTGTAAAAGGCTTTTCCTTTATAATTCGAATAGCCGTTTTCCAAAACTCCATCCTCATTAAAAATGAATGCCCGGAAGGATTCCCGCTTAAGGTATAATTATTGTACTCCTGAATTAACTCATGAATGCGGGCTCTGATACTTCCAATATCCGTATACCTATAATTACTTATTCCATTTTCTACCGCCTGAATTTCATCTGGTCTCAATTGAGCTACCGCTAATGAATCCTTTTTCAAGAAGCCCCTGGAAGCTAAGTAACGGATAAGTGTGTATTTTAACGGATTTCCCTTTTTATCGTTTTCCTCAAAACTCAACTTACTTCTTACATCCCAGGCTGATTTCATTTCTTCCGGTGCATAACACAACCATATATAAGTGCCATTTTCTGCGGCATGTGAGCTGGTATCGTGCAGGTAAGAATTACCCCTGGGAGTCTTGAACCTCAGTAC
>JACCDP010187326.1_pt1 | contig 10462 bp, 3 predicted proteins | sample 7445841 | NCBI WGS metagenome assembly JACCDP01 (sample SAMN15323441, study PRJNA562643) | freshwater metagenome | isolation source: river surface water | place: USA:Blue River Watershed | collected 2017-08-17
CGCCAACAATTTCGTAGGTGCCCTGGTTTGCGATGGTCACCGATGTTGCGTTGCAATTTGGTGCTGCCTGGCTAGTGGCCGGGTTGCAGAGTTTCAAAGTCGATGAATTGAGTGCATAACCGGTTGGAGGCAAGTCGTTGGCAATAACGTCAGAGGCCTGTGGGGTGTTCCAAGGGCCCGAAGTTGAATCTGGGTATGCGACTGGAATTCCAGCAACCGACGGTGTGATGGTTGATGATCGAATCTGCCCGATTGAGTCGGTTACCTGGTAACCGAGTGGTGTTGCCGTTCCGGCGAATGAAGACAGCGGAACAAACTGAACGCTACCATCAGATTGAACTGTGTAGGTTCCTTCGCCGGCAACCGTGACTGTCGTCGCGTTGCAGTTATTGGGTGTTTGCCCCGAGGCGCAAAGCTTGACCGAAGTGACATCCCAGGTAACACCCGATGCAGTTTCGTCGTTGGCAAGAATGTTTATGTTCTGCGTCGCTGAATTCAATCCAGACGATGTGTCGGGCAGTGCAAAAGGAACGCTCGCTGGCACGATAGTCATCGAGTAGTCTTCGACCTCACCCGAGCTCACCTTGCCGGTTGCCACGGTAAGTGGGTCATAACTCAGACGAACACGGGCATAGGTGAGGCCAGGAACAACCAATTGTGGAACTGTCCAACTCAAGGTTGCGCTGGTTGCTCCAGCAGCAACGGTGGTGCAGTAACGCTCGCTGAAGGCAAATACTTCGTCGCGGTTGAAGTCGAGCCACGAACAGAGGTTTGCTGTTTCTGTGACAGCCGACAAGGTAACGGTTGTGCTGTAGGTCGAACCGGCATTTCCAAAGTTGATTGACGGCGAAGACACCCAGGCAGCGACACCGTCATCGGCCTTCGGGTTTCCGGCGAGCGATGTTCCGCTAGCAACCGCGTCGGCGTTGGTGGTTGCATAGAGCGCTGATGCCTGATCGGCAGCAACGGTTGCGCCTAGCTTCAGGTCTCCAATCGAGTGGCTCGCAACCGGGTTGTCATAACCTGTTGGAACAAGACCGAAGTCCTCAGAGATGCTAGCGGTTAGATTCCAAGCATCTAGAAAGCCAGTGCCACGAGCGGTACCAAGGTAAACCTCGAATGAAGCCGACGAGACAGTTCCGTTTAGTTGAATCGAACCACAACCTGCGGTTGCAGTTGCACCATACCCTGAGGTTGACTGACAACTAACCGATGGATTCTTTACAATCGGTTGAATGTATCGACCGTTGTTTACAACCTCGATGTTTGTTCCACTCAAGACCGACATCGTGAGATTTGGGGTTATCAGTGCCATTTCTGACCAGGACGTAGAACTTCCCGAGCCGCCACCCCATCCGGCGAAAGAAATAACTGGGTCTTTCACGGGCTTCGAGAAGTAAACGGTCATCACACCACGTGGGCCACAAATGGTGTCGGCCACACAGTTATCGTTTCCTGTGGTCAGTTTTAGACCCGGTTCAGTAACCAAACCGGTGGCGGTGAAGTGCTGAGGCAAGCCACCACGCTGAGCTAGCGACTCGGTTGATTCGTTAATGCAGAGATAGTTACCGGTGACACCAACACTGTAGTAAACACCATTAGGCAACTGGGTTTGTTTGGTTCTATTGATGCTTCCGGCACCATCGCAGTCCAATGGTTGGTTGGTGCCAGCATCGAATGGTGTTGTCCAGTTCCAGGTTTTGTTGATTGGGTTGCTGCTCTGGCTGAACGATAGGGCATCATTACCGTTGGTATCTTGAATTGCCAAGTTGGTCGCAGAGATGTTTGAGGCCGGAGCTTCATACGAGACGATTACTTCGGTACCAGCGGTGATTGCAGATGGCATCGTCAGCAGAACACTCGAACCCGAAACCGTTAGCGAGGTCGGGGTTACTGGCATTCCGCCTACGAAAACCGTGAATCTGCTTGGCGCTGGCAACGGTGCACCCTGAAGCGCTTCGTTGAACGCAACGGTTACCTGGGTGCCGCTGTAAGTCACCGGGTTGTTGGTTGCCAAGACCGGTGAAACTCGATCTGGGCCGAAGCCGGAGTTGTTAACTACCGGCGCATTGGTGAACGAAACCGAGTCGTTGCCGAGGGCATCCTGGATGGCTGCGTTGTTGGTTGCCTTGTCTGAAGTTGGCGCAACATATGAGACAGTAACGACTTTGTCGCTATTGACCACGCTAGCTAGATTCAGGGTGACGGTTGAGCCACTGACGCTTCTGCTCGCAACTGTGACCGGGTTGCCGTCAACGTTAACCGTGAACGCCGTTGTCGCAGCAGTCGTGGCACCAAGAGCTTCGTCAAACGTGAGAACCAGCGAGGTGCCATTCGCGCTAAGCACTGCCCCGTTTGACGAAGCCAGCACCGGGCCAACCAAATCAACAGCGCGACTGAATGTTGCAGCGTCGTTTCCGTTTAAGTCTTGAAGCGCGGCATTGGTGAGCACGTTATCTGAAGTAGGTGCGGTGTAGGCAACCGTGATGGCTGTGTTGTTTGGAACCGACGACGGCAGCGTTAGAACAACAGAGCTGCCCGAAACCGTTAGCGATGTCGGCGTGATTACCGAACCGTTTATCGTGACGCCAAACTGGGTGGTGAGAGGGGCCGCTGACGACAGCAATGTCTCGTTCATGTTGATTGTGACCTGAGCTCCCGATACGGTCACAGGGTTCGTGGTCGCTAGAACAGGTGCCACTCGATCTGGACCAAGCGAAGAGTTGTTCGTGACAGCGACAATAGAGAAGGAAACAGCATCATTACCAGCAGCATCTTGCACCGCTGCATTGTTGGTTTCGATGTTGAAGCTTGGCGCAAGATAAGACACAGTCACGGTCTTGTCGCTGCTAATTGGGTTTGGCAAATTGAGAGTGACGGTTGAACCGGTAGTTGTGACACTCGAGACACTCACGGCATTACCGTCAACAAAAACAGTGAACGCCGAAGCTGCCGCAGTCGTGGCTCCGATAGCTTCATTAAATGTGAGCACCAACGATGTGCCGTTGCTGCCAAGAACCGCACCCGCCGAGGATGCTAGAACCGGTGGTTGAAGATCTAGAACGCTGGCGAAGCTAGAACCACCACCACCACCACCACCGGTGCCACCAGAGCCACCGCCGTAGTATCCGCCGCCACCACCACCGCCACCGCCGGTGCTATTAGCGCCTGCGGCAACGCCGAATCCACTGGTGAGTCTCGCGGCTCCGGCTGCTCCGTTGGTTGCACCAGAGATTGTTGGGCTCGCAGCTCCACCAGCTGTGCCGGCCGCAGCCTGGGTTGCGCCGCCACCAAAGTTGGTTCCGGTTCCAGAACCAGCGGTTCCATTGCCTCCGGTTAGAGCGGTTGTATCGTTTCCGCCACCGTTACCACCGGCACCCTGAAGCGATGCTCCACCACCGCCACCTGCGGTTAGCAGATGCTTGGGAGTAGCTGCAACGGCAAAGACCGACGAACCGCCACCACCAGAAGCGAAGAGGTTGTTCTTGTTGTTGCTGCAACTGGTGTTGCTCGCCGCACCACCCGAACCGAATGGTGATGTCATAACCGAACCAACACAGGCTTGTGGAGCAGAGACAGTTCCGCTCATGTTGGTCAAACTAATGGCAGTTGTTGAACCGCTTGAGAAATATATCGACTGACCAGAGGTGCCCGATGTGGCAACCCTTGTGCCATTGAAGTATGCGAACGAACCGGTGAGTCCACTGACTGTGATTGTGTCTCCGACCTGGATACCGTGAAGGGCTGAAACCCAGATGAAGCCAAAACCGGTGGCTTCGTTTCGTACCTGTTGAATAGTGAAATTCGATAGGGGTTTGGTTGTGTTGTTGCCCAAACCACCCTGGCCAACTGTCAGATGGAATGACTGACCAGCGGTGACCGAATAGGTGCTCTCCACGTATCCACCGTTACCACCGTTATAAGTAGTAACCGCGCCAAGATCGCCGCCCGAGGTTGTTGCACCACCACCGGCACCGTAAACCTTGAAGGTCACCGAAGTGACACCTGCTGGAACAGTCCAGTTGTGAACCGCGCCAACGTAGTTGAACTCTTCGGTGGTTGCACCGTAACTCACGATGATGCAACCCTGTGAGCCTTCGGTGTTAGCGCGAATGTTTGAACCAATACCACCGGCACCTCGGTTCACAGCACAGGTAGACGACTTGAGCGAGCTGTTAGTGGCGGTCTGTGCGCTAACCGAAGCCGCATCGTTTCCGGAGGTGTCTTGAATCGCGGCATTAGACACGGATGTGCTCGTCGGTGAAGGTGCCGCGTAGTTGACCAGAACTGCTTGACCTTGCTGAATTGCCGGTGACACCGAAAGCACAATCGTGGATCCACTCACAGCAACGCTATTCACCGTGACCGGCGAGCCAGCCGCCGTGATGGCAAACATGTTGGCTGCAGGCGCGATGGTGCCGAGAGATTCATTGTAGGTCAGCGTCAGGGTGCCACCCGTATTGTTTACGGCCGAAGACTGATAAACCGGTGGTGTTATGTCTGCAGTTGAAGAGTTTGTAATCGTCACGGTTGCCAAAGAGGCTGCGTCTTCACCAGCCAGATTCTGAATGGCGTTATTGGTCGTGACGTTTGACGAAGTGGGCGCCGTGTATCTAACCGTCACGGTTTGCCCGATTCCCACTTTCGGATCCAAGGTCAAAACAACAGTCGAACCACTGATTGTGACGTTGGTTACAGTTGCAGGTGCTCCGTTGGCTTGAACCTCAAACGCTGAGGCCAGTGGCGGAGTCGAACCCAGTGCCTTTGAGTAGGTCAAGGTCAACTCGGTTCCGGCGGCGTTCACCGCTGCGCTCTGATAAATGGGGTTCGACAGGGGCGTTACCGAGTTTGAGGCCGCCGAAGCAGATGAAAACGCTGTCGACACGGTGTTGAAGGCGACAGCCGTGAACGTGTAAGCCTGCCCGTTGTTCAACCCGGTAATCGTGCAACTGCCAGAAGCGCCGGTTACGGTGCAGGTCTTGCTGTTGTCTTGAACCGCGGTCACGATGTAACTGGTGGGGGTAACACCCGCACCAGCTGAAACCGTAATTGTTGCCTGGCCATCACCGGCAACCGCTACCGGAGCAAGAGGCGCTGAAGGCGGCGCATAGCTGGCAAAGAACTGCCTCACCGATGGGGTGTTTTCTGTGGCAACAACGATCTTGCCATCCGGCTTCACCGCAATGGAGTTGACGGTGCTATTCAGCTCTGAAGAAAGAACAACGAAAGTTGAGTCGGCGGTGAGGTCTGCGTTGTAGCGAATCAGGTTGCCAGAAAAGTTTCCGCCGACGAGAATCTTTCCGTCGCTTTGAATGTCAACAGATTGAACGGTGTTGTTGGGAGTGGTCGCAAAGTTACCCGCGAGAGTGCCATCTGCATTCAATTTCTTGACGCGACCTGTAAAACTTCCGCCTACAATTATCGAACCATCGCTTTGAATCGCAATATCTTCTACGGTGCCTGCTACGGCAGATGCTGCGTTCGTGTTAAAAGCTGTATCAGCCAATCCTGTTGCAGTTATTCGCTTCAGGCCCCCTGTGAATGTTCCACCAACGAGAATTCTTCCGTCAGACTGCACCGCAATCGCGTTGACTATGGTTCCTACAGAAGAAGCTGCATTTGTGTTGAATGTTGCATCAGCTGCTCCTGCCGAAGACACTTTCTTGAGACCGCCCGTGAAGTTGCCACCGACAAGAACGCTGTCTGAAGTGTGAATTGCTACAGCATTTCCGGTTCCGCTAGAGCCAAGCGCTGTTGCGGCTGCACTGTTGAAAGATGTATCGACAGCACCGGTTGAAGAAAATCTATTAATCGGACCGCCAGAGTTATCGCCGACAATAATGCGCCCGAGCGAGTCGACCGCAATTGCTCGACCGCTGTTAACGGTCGTTCCAGCAGCGGCGTTAGTGTTAAAAGTTGTATCTGCAACGCCTATTGCCGAAACCTTCCTAAATGCACCGGTGAAGTCGCCCGCAAATAGAACCGAGTTATCGCTCAGAACGGCAACTTCATAGGTTCGGTTTGATGTTTGAGAACCGAAATTCGTTTTGAAAGTCGAGTCAACGGCACCGGGGGTATTAGCGAATGCCGAACCTGGATTCAATGCATTGCTGAAAGTGACAAGTGCGACCAGCATGGCTAAGGCAGAGAAGGCCCAAGTAGACCACTTTCTCAGGCTCCGCGCAATTTTCGTCACTTCAAAAGGCTAAATCGCACCTTTTTGAGCTCAGTTGGAAAGTGCCCCTAGCGGAACATTTGGCGGACATTGTCCGTCTTAGTTCATCAAATTCGCAAAAGAAAGCTACTGCTTAGGTGGCAGCGCCACCACACCTTCTTCTAGTGAGAAGACCGGGCTGACATAGTTTCCGTCTGCGATGAAGATGTAACCAGGAACCAACCAGGTGTTACCAAGTGAATCCCAGATCATGACGTGAGTCTTTACACTCTCGTTGATCACAACAGTCACCGGTGTTGGAGTGGGCTCCACCGCTGGCATGAGAGATGCGTCGCCGTCGACACCGTCTTTAGTTGTCGGGGTTGAAGGGTATGGCTCGATCTGAGGTTGCTGAGAAAAATACTTTTCGTAGGCCGAGGTAGAAATTGAACCTGCGTAACGCCAATCTGAAATTCGCTCAACGGCATCTTTTGCAGAGATGGTTTTGAATTCGCCCTTGTCGACAAACTTTGCAGAGTGACCAGAGACCGATGCGAGCTTGCCGATCGAAGACCAAGAGACCGAGTATTCAATCGGAGTGTCTTCGCCATTCAGCTGCATGCTTGCAGATGCCCATGCACCCCACACATCCGAGTTCACACGAATGTCTTTAGCATCAACCGAAAAACCGACAGACTTGAAAATGCTCACGGCTTCTGCTCGCGCCTCGGCAGCGGTTGGCACTAACTCGGGCGTTGGTTTTTGTTCAGCGTAGTTTGAGCAGAACTCGGTTCCATCTTCGGTTTTAGAAAATGTTGCACAGACCGATTCTGGATAGGCGGAAGGGTCGTAGAACCACCAGCTGCCCGAGCCAACCCAAGAAAGATTGATCGTCTTCGATCTGCCGTCTTGTTCGCCGACCAAAAACATTTCGTAGCCAGGATTGTCTGCACCCAAGTCAATTTTCTGAGAGGTGATCTCGCCAGTTACGCCAAGGGTGCGCATCAGCTTGGCCAAGAGTGCCTGCGATTCGCCGGTGAGTTCGAGCTTGTATACGCGGTCGTTGCCGGTCTCGCTGCTCAAGCCGCTGCCCGCAACGTAGCTGTAAATGAACGGGCTGATCATCATCATTTTGTCTGATGACAGCGAGCTTGCCTCGCGGCTGCTCATCTCTGCCGGATTGCCTTGCTGCTGACCGAGGGTGATTAGCCCAGTTGGGCTGGTCTGGCCAAGAGTTAGTGAGGCAACCACAGAGAGCGCCAGGGCACCCGAACCAACCGCTGCGAAGAGCGAGTTGCGCTTGCGGGCTGCCTTTGCCTTTACCTGACCCGACGCGATAGCGCCTTCAATCAAGTCGTCGCCAAGTGGGCTGTCGGTTGCCGGGTCTGCCTTCTTGAGGCGACCTAGGATGTCTTTTTCGTTCATATCAGGTTTATGTTGCCTAACAGCAGAATCTTTCTAGCCGGATTTCTGGCTATTCCTTCTCGGCGAGAGCGGCTTCGAGTTTCTTTCTGGCCTTCAAAAGTCGCAGGCTGGCGGCATTAGGAGTTATCTGCAAGACCTTGGCGGCATCGCCAATTGGCAGATCTTCAAAGGCAACGAGCGCGAGCAGCTCTGCCTCTGCAGCAGTTAGTGCCTTCCAGGCTTGGGCCAAGTCGAAGTCGAGAACCGCGAGCGCTTCGGGCGATGGCGCTGACTCGACGCTTCGCTGCAGACGCATGAAGCTCGCAGCGGTGTTCGCACGACGTCGGTAGTTTGCCACCTGAAAGGCCGCGATGCGATAGAGCCAAGGCAGTTCTTCGCCGGCGACCACCTGAGCGCGCTTCATCCATGCGATTTCGAAAACATTGGCGGCAAGGTCTTCAACATCGTCGAGGGCCACACGACGAGAAAGGTAACGGCTCAGAGCGGGCAGGTGCTCGCGAAAAACCTCGCTGAACTGTTCGGGTGTCACTGTGCCCTCTCGGCCTAAATCTTCTCTACTTGGATTATGTCGCCTTAACCCACAATCTTTCCAAAGAAAACGCGGGTGGCCATTGGCCACCCGCGAAATCACCCTAACCAGGAGAAACTGGTTATTTAGTTACTTGCACCGATACCTTCGTGGCAACGCCATCGATTGTTACGGTGACAACCTTGGTTCCGGCACTGGCCTTCAACCTGACTACCGCAGAGTTCGAAGACAGCTTGCGCGAAACGGTTGCTGATCCAGCCACGCTGATTCGAGCAGTCTTTCCGGCACCGTTAGCAATACTTACGGTAACCACGCCCTTGCCACCGGTGACGGTTGCAAACGGCTTGGTGCTGCTCCACTGAATAACCGTTGATGTCGTGGCAGCAAAACCGTCTGAACCAACATAGGTTGCAGAAACGGTCTGTACGCCAGGCGCATCCGTGTAGTTGTTAACCCAGGTTGAAACGTTGCCATCAGCATCGGTGGTTGCAGTGCGACCAACCGTGCCAACGCCGTTAGCGACAAACTTTACGTCAACACCGGCAATCGCTTTACCCTTTGAGTCTTTCAAGTTGAAAGTCACAGGTGTCTTGGTGTCAACAGTCATCGCTGCTGTGGCTGCTCCCGAAAGGGTTACACCACCAGTCGGCTCAACGAAGTGAACAAGCAGCATGTCGAAACCCTGCTTGTCAGCTACGTAAGGCTGAATGTTAGATGCAATTTCGTTTGCAACACCAACGGTTGGCGGCGAGCTGAGGCTTGAAGGCATTGCTTCACCCTTGAGGTTTGTGTTTGTCAGCACGAAGGTGACGTCACCATTGCCATCGGTGTTCTTCTTTGGCAAACGAGTTTCACCCTTACCACCGCAGTCATCCTTGCCAATTACGGTTGCGCCGTAAGTGAAGGTTGCCTTTGAGCACGAGTAGTTAGCGTTGACAATCAACTCAACCGGTGTGTTCGCCATAGGCGCACCGTTTGCGTCGGTCACCTTGTAGGTGAGCGCGAAGGTCGATCGGGCCGATAGGTACTTCACGTATGCCTTGGTGTCTGCATCGCGGTACTCGCGAATGCCATCCCACCACGATGCGTCGTAGCTTGAACCGATGAAAGTCTTCTGCAAACGAATGTGAACGTACTTGCCCCTGTTCTCTTCGCTGCTTGGTGACTGCGGGATGTTCATGAGGTTGTTGCCCCACATCGGGCTGATTGCGCCGTTAAACGCAATGTCGTCGATGAAGTAGACAGCCCCTCGGTCAGCAGTTCCAAAATTCGGGAAGAACGCCACTGTGTTGTGTGTTCCAACATTTCCAGTGAAGTTCCACTGAAGCTGCTGCCAGCCGGCACGGTAAGTCGTTGCGGTCGCCTCCATAGCTGTGCCACCGTCAAGCTTCAGCATCATCGGGGTACCAGCAGTCGAAGCGAAAACGTTAGCGGTGACTGTGACACCCGCTCCGTAGTCGCGGCAAACGTTGATCAGAAGGTTGAAGCCAGCCCAAACCTCCGAAGCATTTGCGGCTGAGCCCTTTGTGACCTTCACCGCAAGGGTGTTGCCTTGAGAACCGCCAACTGGTGCCGCTGCAATTTCGCCGTACGCACCGCCGAAGCCGTCATTAGACAAAACACCGGAGGTGTCACCTGGCTCCATGTTCGCGAGCACAGCTGGTGCTGTGACATCGCAGGTCACGGTCTTGTTGAAAGTGACATTGTCTAAGTAGTAAGGGCCACCGCCATAGTTTCCAAAGTTTGGAAACAAGGTTGCCTTTTTGTAGTTAGTAGCGTGGTTAACGACCTGGTTATCCATGCCGTTGATGTTTGGGTTGTAGTACTGAGGGAGCCCTGTTGAGAAATCCCAAGTTGCAGTCTGCCAACCAATCGCGGTCGCCACGAAGTCTTTCTCAAGGCTGGTTGCGCCCTCAATCTTCAAACGGAAAGGCGTTCCAACTGCAGTGGAGTAAATCTTTGCGGTGACTGTCATGTCTGCCGCAGACAACATTTCAAATCCGTTGAGGTCTTGAAATGTGACTCCAGTGTATTGGCCGTAGTGACTGATCTTTAGCGACTTAGTTCCGCCACCAGTCAGTGCCACAGTTGGCGCTTCGACGACTCCACCATCACCACCATCAACGACCACGTATGAACCGTCAGCGCTCTCGAAAGTAACCGTGGTGGAGGCAGCGTTTGCCGGCTGCGTTGCCTGCATCGCTAGAAACATTGATGCGATCAATGACAGAATTGCGAGAATCGCGACCCTGCGAGATTTAGTAATAAGTGTGTTCACTTGAATGCGTTCCTTTCACGCCTAATGCCTGATGGATGTCTCGCAATATGAGGCGTGCGCCAATAAGCCGATTTCA
>JACCDP010646092.1_pt1 | contig 10462 bp, 9 predicted proteins | sample 7445841 | NCBI WGS metagenome assembly JACCDP01 (sample SAMN15323441, study PRJNA562643) | freshwater metagenome | isolation source: river surface water | place: USA:Blue River Watershed | collected 2017-08-17
AGACGACGCCATAGTAGACGTCGGTGTGGCTGCCTGAGCTGAAGCTGATCCGGTATTCATCGACTCGCATGCCGTTGGCCGGATCGCCGATGGCGGCGATGATGGCGGAGAGCTGGTTGGCTTCGACACTGAGACTGTTCGTGAGGAAGTGAACCGCAGCGCGCAGCGACACCGGACGCACCGCCTTGTCGGCCTCGCGACAGGCAATGTAATAAGCATCCGGCAGAAGCAGCTCGATGCCGCACCCGGGCAGCATGGGCTGGATGTTGGGGGTGGCCTGGGTCTGCCACTGCTCGAGCACGGCGCGCCGTCCGACTTGCGCATTCATGCCGGCGTCTTCTTCTTCCCAACGCAGCAGCGGCTTCGTGGACTCAGCAACGACGGCCATCAGCAGGTAGCGGGTGTCCGCAAGGAAGGGGACCGTCTCCGGCAGTTCGGAGGGCAGCTGCAGGGATTTTCCAGTCAGTGCAGCATCGACCATTCGCCGTGTCAGCAGGTAGGTGTCGCAGTAGCTGCGCGGCAGCTGGTCGATCGACAGCAACGCGGGTGCCAGCACCGCGAGCGCATCATGGGCGAGCACGTGCCCATGCAAATGCGCGAACAGCGTGCCCATCTGGTCTGCGGTGATCGGGCCCGAAGGTATGGAAAACCGGGTCCAGGCAATCACAGGTACAGCGATCAGCAAGCCGTCGTAGGTCTTGCCCTGGTGCTCAACCGTGCAGCTGGAGCTGGCAGTCTCCACGCCATCGAGCAGCACATCGTAGCCAGTCAGGTCAGTGTGAAACAGATGGTCGAGCGCGCTGTCGATCGCCTGCTGCTGGTGATTGCCCAGCATTTTTTGCAATGACAGATCGAGCCGTCGCTCCCAGTGTCGGCGCTCGAGTCGGCTGCCAGACTGGGCCAGCGACTGGGCCAGCAAGGCCAGATTTTGGCTGTCGGCCGTGAATTTGCGGGTCGGGCTCTTGAGATTGCGGCGCATGGGAATGAACGAAAAAGATTTCGTGAATTGTAAGGTAAAGCGGCACCGGCCAGTCCGGCAGATGTCATAAACACAAAAGCGCGACCGGGGCCGCGCTTCTGGAAGTTGGGATTGTTCCTGCCAAGTGCAGACAGGCGCCCCGGCTGAGGTCGTCGTGCTTTATTTTTTTTCTTCGGCTGCTGCAGGTGCTGCCGCTGGCGCTGCGTTGTCTGCGGCGGCAGGCGCCGCCGGGGTCGCAGGCGCTGACGAATGTTCTTCGGTGTGGCCGCCTGCCTCACCCGCCAGATCTGCCTTGTCACCCATTTTGAACACGACGGTCAGTGCAATCGCAGCAAAGACGATGAACGCAACGAGAATTTTCCACATAGTTGTCTCCGGATGATAAGAGGCCGGTCAGTGCCGGTGGTCGCTGTCCGGGCGGTGGCACCCGGACAGCTTCGGGTCAGTGATGTCAAGCCGCCAGCAACTGCCGCAGCACGAAGGGCAGAATACCACCATGACGATAGTAATCAACCTCGATCGGGGTATCGATGCGCAGCAGGAGCTTCACTTGCTGGCTCTGGCCATTGGCGCGCTTGATCACCAGCGTCACTTCTTGCTGAGGCTTGATGTCATGCTCCAGTCCCAGCAGGTCGAAGCTTTCGTCGCCGGTGATGTTCAGCGACTGCACACTGTCATTGCCGATAAATTGCAGCGGCAGCACGCCCATGCCCACCAGGTTCGAGCGGTGGATGCGCTCAAACGAGCGGGCGACCACGGCCTTCACGCCGAGCAGCTGGGTGCCTTTGGCGGCCCAGTCGCGCGATGAGCCGGTGCCGTACTCTTCACCAGCGAAGATCATCGTCGGCACGTTGCTGCCGATGTATTTCATCGCGGCGTCGTAGATCGACATCTCTTCGCCGCTGGGCTGGTGAATGGTGATGCCGCCCTCGACGCGTGAGCCGTCCGGCTTGGCCGGGATCATCAGGTTCTTGATGCGCACGTTGGCGAAGGTGCCGCGCATCATGATCTCGTGATTGCCGCGGCGTGAGCCATACGAATTGAAGTCGGCCTTCAGCACGCCGTTCTCTTGCAGCCACTTGCCTGCAGGGCTGGATTCCTTGATGGAGCCAGCGGGCGAGATGTGGTCGGTGGTAATTGAGTCGCCGAACACGCCCAGTGCACGCGCGCCGGAGATGCCGGTGGCGGCGGCCCTGGGCTGCATCGCAAAGTCTTCGAAGAACGGCGGCTCGGCGATGTACGTGGACTTTGGCCAGTTGTAGATCTGACCTTGCGCGACACCCTTGATGTCTTCCCACAGCTTGCCGGGTGCGCCCTTGACGTCGGCATAGTTGGCCTTGAAGGTCTTCGCATTCATCGCGTGCTTCATCAGCTTGTTGATCTCGGCGCTGGTCGGCCAGATATCGCCAATGAAAACATCACGGCCTTTTTTGTCTTTGCCGATCGGCTGGGTCATCAGGTCGATGGTGACGTTGCCGGCAATCGCGTAGGCGACGACCAGCGGCGGCGACGCGAGGAAGTTCGCGCGGATGTTCGGATGAATCCGTGCTTCGAAGTTACGGTTGCCCGACAACACCGCAGCCGCGACAACATCGTTCTGGACGATAGCTTCGTTCATGGATGGCGTGAGGTCGCCGGCGTTACCGATACAGGTGGTGCAGCCATAGGCGGTGACGCCGAAGCCCAGCTCTTCGAGGTAGGGCAGCAGACCGGCCGCTTCAAGGTATTTGGTGACGACACGCGATCCCGGAGCCAGCGAGGTCTTGATGTGCTTCGGCACGGACAGGCCGAGGTTGACGGCCTTCTTTGCCAGCAGGCCGGCGGCCAGCAGCACGCTGGGATTCGAGGTGTTCGTGCAGGAGGTGATGGCCGCAATCAGCACGTCACCGTTGTGCAGCTTCACGCCATCTGACGTGGTGTACTCGGCGTCGAGGTCTTCGGCCTTCTTGTTGAAACCATTCTCTGCGACGGGCTTGGCAAACAATTCTCTGAAGGTGTTTTTCACATGGCCGATCTCGATGCGGTCTTGCGGACGCTTGGGGCCAGCGAGTGAGGGTGCCACAGAAGTCAGATCGAGCTTGACCACTTTGCTGTAGTCGATGTCGCCCGCTTTCGGAATGCCGAACAGGCCCTGTGCCTTGAAGTAGGACTCGAAGGCATCGATCTCGGCCTTGGTGCGGCCGGTGCCATGGAAGTAGTCGATCGTCGCTTCATCGACCGGGAAGAAGCCCATCGTCGCGCCGTATTCCGGCGCCATGTTCGCGATGGTCGCGCGGTCGGTGAGAGAGAGAGTCTCGGTGCCTTCGCCGAAGAATTCGACGAACTTGCCGACGACTTTTTCCTTGCGCAGCATCTCGGTGATGGTCAGCACCAGATCGGTCGCGGTCACGCCTTCGCGCAGCACGCCGGTCAGGTTCACGCCGACCACATCGGGGGTGAGGAAATACACCGGCTGGCCGAGCATGCCGGCTTCGGCTTCAATGCCGCCCACGCCCCAGCCAACGACGCCGATGCCGTTGATCATGGTGGTGTGCGAATCGGTGCCGACCCGTGTGTCGGGGTCGTAGACGCCGCTGCGCTCATGCACGCCGCGCGCGAGGTATTCGAGGTTCACCTGGTGAACGATGCCGAAGCCCGGCGGAACGACGCCGAAGGTATCGAAGGCCTGCATGCCCCATTTCATGAACTGGTAGCGCTCGTTATTGCGCTGGAATTCCAGCTTCATGTTCAGGTCGAGTGCGTTCTTGTCGCGGAAGTGATCGATCTGCACCGAGTGGTCGACCACGAGATCCACGGGCACCAGCGGCTCGATGTTCTTCGGATTCTTGCCCATCTTGGAGGCGACGCCACGCATCGCGGCGAGGTCCGCCAGCAGGGGTACGCCGGTAAAGTCTTGCAGCACGACGCGCGCGACCACGAAAGGAATCTCATCGGTGCGGGCGGCGTTTGGCTTCCAGTTCGCCAGCTGACGCACATGGGCCTCGGTGACTTTCTTGCCATCGCAATTGCGCAGCACGGATTCAAGAACGATACGGATCGACACCGGCAGGCGATCGATCTTGGTACCCAGTGCTTTTTGCAGCGCAGGCAGCGAATAGAACTGGCCTTTCTTGTTGCCGGAAACCTTGAATTCCTTGAGCGTGTTTAGCGTGTTGTGCGACATGGGCTCTCCTTGTTATTCAAATTCAAAAAAATCTTCCCCGGCAGACCCTGCGGTCTGCCCCTCGGCAGCGGGCTGGATCAGCGCCGCAGTGTGGGCGCGCTCGCTACCTTGCAATCATTCACGACCGGCGCGCCGCGCCGGCTGTCGAGCAGCATGGCCTTGGCGGGTATGCCTATCCAGACCAGACCGCTCTGGTTGTCCTCGAAGCGGTGCGCGCCCGTCGAGGTGCGTACCCGCTCCATCGTGTAGGCCCGCCCGCGCCAGATCACTTCGATCACATTGTCGAACCGGTGATCTCCGGCGACGGACATCGGCTGGCCCATCTCGCAGACCATGTCGGTTCTGGCGGCCAGCGCATGACCCGACAGGGCGGCCATCACGATGAATGTCGAAATCAGTGTGCGCATACGGCCTCCCTCTGGTCGTCAGTGACTAGAGCAGGCCGTCCGCCTCCTTTGGCAGCGCCTGCCCGGTTTGCCTTGCTCGCTGCAGCACGGTCCAGTAATAGCGATAACTGGCGCGGTCGTGCAGCTTGCCCTTGTGCTGTATCGGTCCCCAGTCCTTGTCCTTGGCGGCGGCGAGGATCGATACGGCGTCTTCAATTTCTCCGGCTTCGGGCGCGAATGCCGCCAGTATGTGCCGGATCTGGTCGGGGTGGATACTCCACATCCGCTGGTACCCGAACTGGCGGCTGGCCAGCAGGGCATCGCTGGCGACGACGGACATATCCCGGATTTCGGTGCACACATTATGCGACGGTACTTTGCCATTGGCATGACATGCGGCAGCAATTTCCAGTTTTGCACGGGAAATCAGCGGGTGGCTGAACTGTCCCGGGCTGCGCATGGCGTCGCCGGGGATGGCTCCATAATGGGCGGAGACGAAATCCATGATGCCGAAGGACAGGCACTCGACCGCCGGCATCTCGGCTATCTGCCATACCTGACGCAGCGCGCCGTGGGTCTCGATCAGCACATGCACGGGCAAATCGGGGCGGCCGGCGGAGGCCGCATGGCGAGACACCAGCGCCGCTGCCTGCGCCAGCTGGGTGCTGCTTTCAATCTTGGGAATGACCAGATAAGCGAGGCGTTTGGCGGCCAGCGCACAGATCGTCGCCACGTCTTGCTCGAAATGAGGGCTGTCGACGTCGTGCACCCGCGCGCCGATGCGGCCGAAGCGGTTTTCGTCGCCGGCGATCAGCTGACCCACCAGCTGCGCATGCGCGAGCTCATTGCCGGCGGCAGCGCCATCTTCGCAATCAAAGGTGATGTCAAAAACGGGGCCCAGTTCCTGCTGCAGCGCGAGCGATTTGCGCATGAGCTTTTCGGAACCGGCATAGTGATCGCAGACCGGCAGGGTGACTGGCTGGTGTGCGCCTTGGAACAGGACCTCGGAAGGATGCATGCGGTGAAGGGCAGGGTGCAGCGGGTGGTGACAATTCGGGCAGGCAGGAAGCCTGCCCGACGTTCGGATCGGTCGTTACGGCAGCAGATGCTTGACGCCGTCACGCTCTTCGTTGAGTTCCTTGAGCGTGAGGTTGATGCGCTCTTGCGAGAACGCGTCGATCTCCAGACCCTGGACGATCTTGTACTCGCCGTTCTCGGTAGTGACCGGGAAGCCGAACATCACGTCCTTGGGGATGCCGTAGGAGCCATCCGACGGGATGCCCATCGTCGTCCATTTGCCGTTCGTGCCGAGCACCCAGTCGCGCACATGATCGATCGCGGCGTTTGCTGCCGATGCGGCAGACGACAGGCCACGTGCTTCGATGATCGCCGCGCCGCGCTTGCCGACGGTCGGCAGGAAGGTGTCGCGGTTCCAGGCGTCGTCATTGATCATGTCTTTCACCGATTTGCCGTCGATGGTCGCAAAGCGATAGTCGGCGTACATGGTCGGCGAGTGGTTGCCCCAGACGCAGAGCTTTTCGATCGATGCAACTGGCTTGCCGGTCTTGGCAGCGATCTGCGATAGCGCGCGGTTGTGGTCAAGACGCAGCATCGCGGTGAAGTTTTTCGCCGGCAGGCTGGGCGCAGATTTCATCGCGATATAGGCGTTGGTGTTGGCCGGGTTACCGACCACCAGCACTTTCACATTGCGCGAGGCGACGGCGTCCAGCGCCTTGCCCTGCACGGTGAAGATCTGTGCATTCGCTTCCAGCAGGTCCTTGCGCTCCATGCCCGGGCCACGGGGGCGGGCACCGACCAGCAGGGCGACGTCAGCGTCCTTGAAGGCGGTCATCGGGTCGGCATGCGCGGTCATGCCCGCCAGCAGCGGGAATGCGCAGTCGTCGATTTCCATCATCACGCCCTTGAGCGCCTTCTGTGCTTTTTCGTCCGGAATTTCCAGCAGTTGCAGGATCACCGGCTGGTCTTTGCCCAGCATGTCGCCATTGGCGATGCGGAACAGCAGTGAATAACCGATCTGGCCTGCGGCGCCGGTGACCGCGACGCGCATAGGGGCTTTAGCCATGTTGAATCTCCAATAAGGTCGTGAAATCTGGGCGGGGATCTGGCGGCTCTGCCGCTGTCATCTCCACGGGCGAAGGAGCCCAAAAACATTGCTCGCGAGTTTAGGCGTGACGTGCAGGTCTGTCAATGCGTATCATATATCTTATATAAGACATATTACATGCACAATTTTCTGGACGTTAAGCCCGGATCGTGGTGAAATTGCCCGCCATGAGCCAGACCGTCTCCCCGCCCGCAATCCCTGGTCAGCCCGCTGGTGCCGGCGGCACGGGATCGGCTTCGCCAACCTTCAGCCCGCTGTATCAGCAGATCAAGGCGCTGATCATGCAAAGCCTGCAGACCGGCGAATGGAAGCCGGGTGAACTCATTCCCAGCGAGGTGGAGCTGGCGTACCGCTACAAGGTCAGCCAGGGCACAGTGCGCAAGGCGATCGATGAGCTGTCCGCCGACAATCTGGTGGTTCGCCGCCAAGGCAAGGGCACCTTTGTCGCCACCCATCACGAGGCGCGGGTGCAGTTTCGCTTCCTGCGGCTGATGCCGGATGCAGGCGAAGCGCATCAGCCGGAAAACCATATTCTCGAAGTCAAACGCCTGCGCGGCCCGGCCGAGGTCGCGCGCGTGCTTGACATCAAGGCGGGCGATTCCGTCGTGTTCATCCGCCGTCTTCAGTATTTTGATGCGGTGCCTACCATTCTTGAAGAAATCTGGCTGCCCGGCGCTATTTTCAAAGGGCTCACCGCAGAGCGTCTCGCTGAATACAAGGGGCCCATGTATGGGCTTTTCGAGACCGAGTTTGGCACCCAGATGATTCGCGCGTCAGAAAAACTCAAGGCGGTTTCAGCCGATGAGCTTGCGGTCGAGTTGCTGAAGGTGCAAGCGGGTGCGCCGCTGCTGAGTGTGGAACGAGTCGCTTACACCTACGGTGACCGGCCAGTCGAATTGCGACGCGCTCTCTACGTAACGACTGACCATCACTACCACAACGAGCTGATTTGAAATTGCCCTCCGCTTGTGAGGGATTTGCCCGATATTTACTTCATATTTAACCGGAATTTGTCATAAAAACAGTCAACAGAGGCCACGCATCATGACCTGAACGGAACAGCCCAAGCAGATAGAATCGGGAAATAGCCGAATCAGACGAAGCCCCATTGTTGGAGAAGAAACCCATGTCAGAAGCGACTACCCAAGTCAGTACCAGAAAACGCTTTACCAATATTCATGTCACAGACATCTTGCGCTATCGCTTGCCGGCAGCCGGTCTTGTGTCCATCCTGCACCGGATCAGTGGCGCAATGATGTTTCTACTGCTGCCTTTCATTCTTTACTTGTTTGATCTGTCGATCACGTCGGAGATCTCATTCGCCTATCTGGCAGGTTTTGCGAGTCACTGGTTCGTGAAGCTGCTGATCCTCGCAGTATCGTGGGCGTATCTGCATCACTTCTGCGCTGGCGTTCGTCATCTGGTGATGGACCTGCACATCGGTCTTTCCAAAGAGAGCTCCGCAAAATCCGCGCGCTCGGTAATGTTCGTGAGCGTGCCACTGACCGTGCTGGTGGCGCTCAAACTGTTCGGAGGTTTCTGAGATGAACAACAACATCGGACCCAAGCGTCTTGTCGTCGGCGCCCACTACGGCTTGCGCGACTGGCTGGCGCAGCGCATCACGGCCATCGTGATGGCCGTGTTCACCGTCGTTCTGCTGGTGCTGTTCTTCGGCGCATCGGAATTCAGCTATGAAGGCTGGGCCGGGCTGTATGCGCAGCAGTGGTTCAAGCTGCTTGCTTTCGTGACCTTCATGTCCCTGTACTACCACGCGTGGGTGGGTGTGCGTGACATCTGGATGGATTACGTAAAACCTGTCGCGATTCGCCTGCTGCTGCAGGCACTGACGATTCTCTGGCTGGTCGGCTGCGCCGGCTGGACGGTTCAGATTCTGTGGAGAGTATAAAAAGTGGCATCCATCAAATCCTCCATTCCTTCCCGCCGCTTTGATGCGGTGATCGTTGGCGCCGGCGGCTCCGGCATGCGCGCCGCACTGCAGCTGGCCGAGGCCGGCCTGAACGTCGCCGTGCTGTCAAAAGTGTTCCCGACGCGATCACACACCGTGGCGGCGCAGGGCGGCATTGGCGCATCGCTGGGCAATATGTCCGAAGACAACTGGTACTGGCACATGTTCGATACCGTCAAGGGCAGCGATTATCTTGGCGATCAGGACGCGATCGAATTCATGTGCCGCGAAGCGCCCAAGGTCGTCTATGAGCTTGAGCATTTCGGCATGCCGTTTGACCGCAACCCCGACGGCACCATTTATCAGCGCCCGTTCGGCGGCCACACCGCCAACTTCGGCGAGAAGCCCGTCCAGCGTGCCTGTGCCGCAGCCGACCGTACCGGTCACGCGATGCTGCACACGCTGTATCAGCGCAATGTGCGCGCGAAGACCCATTTCTTCGTCGAGTGGATGGCCATCGATCTGGTGCGAAATCAGGACGGCGATGTGCTTGGCGTCGTTGCACTGGAAATGGAAACCGGCGACGTGATGGTGCTCGAAGCAAAGACCACCGTGTTCGCCACGGGTGGCGCAGGTCGCATCTGGGCAGCATCGACGAATGCCTTCATCAACACGGGTGATGGGATGGGCATGGCTGCACGTGCCGGTCTGCCGCTCGAAGACATGGAATTCTGGCAGTTCCACCCGACCGGCGTGGCCGGTGCCGGCGTGCTGATCACCGAGGGCGTGCGCGGCGAGGGCGGTATCCTGATCAACAGCAATGGCGAGCGCTTCATGGAGCGCTATGCGCCGACGCTCAAAGATCTCGCGCCGCGCGATTTCGTTTCGCGCTCGATGGATCAGGAGATCAAGGAAGGCCGCGGCTGTGGCCCGAAGAAAGACCATGTGCTGCTCGATCTGCGCCATATCGGCGCCGACACGATCCGCAAGCGCCTGCCGTCGATTCTCGAAATCGGTCACAAGTTTGCGAACGTCGATGCCACCAAAGAGCCGATTCCGGTGGTGCCGACGATTCATTACCCGATGGGTGGCATACCGACCAATATTCACGGTCAGGTGGTCGCCCCCAAAAATGGCGGTCAGGAAGTCGTGCGCGGCCTGTATGCGATCGGCGAGTGCGCCTGTGTGTCGGTGCACGGCGCAAACCGCCTCGGCACCAACTCGCTGCTCGACCTGCTGGTCTTTGGACGTGCCGCTGGCAACCATATCGTCGCCAGCAAGCTCAAAGAGCAGAGCCATCAGAGCCTGCCAGCCGATGGTGCCGATCTTGCGCTCTCGCGACTCGCGCATCTCGAAGCTTCCACCGGTTCGGAGCGCGTGCAGGATGTGGCCAACGATATCCGCGCGACCATGCAGCACTACTGCGGCGTATTCCGTACGCAGGAGCTACTGGACGAGGGCGTCAGGAAAATCATGGAACTGGACGAGCGCCGCAAGCAGGTGTCGTTCAAGGACAAGTCAAAGGTGTTCAACACTGCGCGCGTCGAGGCGCTCGAGCTGGATAACCTGATCGAAACCGCGAAAGCCACGATCGTATCGGCAGCTGCCCGCAAGGAATCACGCGGCGCGCACGCGCATCGCGATCATGAGCATCGTGATGACGAGAACTGGATGAAACACACCCTGTGGTTCTCCGAAGGCAATCGCCTCGATTACAAGCCGGTGGTCACCAAGCCGCTGACCGTTGAAACTTTCAAGCCGAAAGCCCGTACTTTCTAAGCCCGGAAAACATCATGACCCGCACTGTCAAATTTCAGATCTACCGCTACGATCCGGACAAGGATGCCAAGCCCTACATGCAGGACCTGACGGTCACGCTGCAGGATACCGACAAGATGCTGC
>JACCDP010803036.1_pt1 | contig 10462 bp, 11 predicted proteins | sample 7445841 | NCBI WGS metagenome assembly JACCDP01 (sample SAMN15323441, study PRJNA562643) | freshwater metagenome | isolation source: river surface water | place: USA:Blue River Watershed | collected 2017-08-17
AGATATTCGCGATGTCGTCACCGAGATGAAGGCCAATAATATCACTTTGAGCGTTGCTGATAAAGCCGCTTTGGCATTAAAACGCTTAGCCATTCAAGATGCCTTTGCTTCCTTAAAAACCATTGGCGAAGAAAGTAAACCGCTTATAGCGTCATTAAAGGATATGATCTCCTTCGTTAACTTAGCATTCATCAATGAAACGCTTGTAAGTCTGATTCTTCAAGGAGAAGAAAGACTCACCATTCTCCTTTCAATTCAAACGCTTTTCCTTGAATCCCAAGCGATTTTAGAAGCTTAAGTAATTTTATAAGTTAAGAAAAAGTAAAGTCGTAAGACTTTGCTTTTTTTTATGGTTTTATTCAAGTTAGTGAGGTTTATAATGATGAAGATGAAAAAACTTCCTTGGTTGTTTATTGAATTTTTTCGCTTAGGTTTAGTCACCTTTGGTGGTGGTATTGCCATGCTTCCTGTCATGAAAGCCACAGCGGTAAAACATCATTGGATTGAAGAAAAAGATTGGGAAGAAGTCGTCACTTTATCGCAACTCGCACCGGGAGCAATTGCGGTTAATTGCGCCAATTTGATTGGCTACCGGGCACGAGGTTTACTTGGTAGTATAATCGCCACCCTTGGCATGATTTTACCGCCGATCATCATCATCACGATGATCGCTTTAGGTTTTGAGTACATTTTAGATCATCCCTTCCTTCAATCGGCGTTACGGGGGATGTTTATTGTTGTGTTTTTATTGTTTACCAACGCAATCTTGAGTTTAAGTAAACTCGCTTGGAAACAATGGTGGATGGTACCTTTCTCTTTATTCAGTTTTTCCTTAGCTTACTTTAACCTTGTAGAACCTGGATTGATTTTATTGCTTGCATGTGTTGTCATCATGATTTGGACATGGTTACAACAAAGGAAATTCAAATGAATTTACTTTGGTTAATCTTGCAATTTTTATGGATTGGTAGTCTGACTTTTGGTGGCGGCATGGTGGCTATTACCTTATTGTTTGATGCCTTTGTCATCAGTGGTAATGTCACCGAGACCTTTTATTTACAAATGGTGACGATTGCCGAATCGACACCAGGACCGATTGCGATTAATCTTGCCACTTATTTAGGCGTTGCTCAATTCGGTGTCTTCGGCGGTCTTATCACCACCTTAAGTTTTATCTTACCTTCGATGATAATCATTTGGACGATGTATCCTATCTATCGCCGTTATGCTACTTCAGCCTATGTGAAATCCCTCTTGGTGGGTTTAAGAGTGATAGTCTTTGGCATCATCATGATTGCCATGGTAAGAATGGGATTATCGTTGGTCGAGGAGATTATCATCGCACCAGTTGCCTCCATTTCATTATTGATGTTGACGATCTTTTTATTACCCAAAATGAAAAACCGCCCATTCATCTTGTTGATGATGGGAGCGGTTTTTGGAATCTTATTTTTCTAATCGCCTAGTACATTTCACCTGGATTTGGCATCGCCGGTGCTGCAGGTTTATCTTCTTTAATTTCGGTAACACCTGCTTCGGAGGTGACCAGTAATGCTGAGATACTGGTGGCATTTAAGACAGCAGAACGTGTCACTTTGGTGGGATCAATGATCCCTTCTTTAATTAAGTTAACCCATTGACCTTTTTTGGCATCAAAGCCAAATTCAGGTTTTTGCTTCTTTTGAGTTTCAACAATATCGGCTCCGTTAAATCCAGCATTTTCCGCAATTTGGAATAAGGGAGCAGATAAGGAATCTAACACCGCTTGAATCCCTCTTTGCACATCGACATTTTCATCTTTAAAGGTATCTTTGAGTTCGTTATAGATTTCCATTAACGTGGCACCACCACCGGCGACGATGCCTTCTAAGACGGCGGCCTTGGTGGCGTTTAAGGCGTCTTCGATATGCAGTTTCTTTTCTTTCAGTTCAGTTTCAGTGGTCGCACCAACTTTGATAACGGCCACACCACCCGAAAGTTTTGCTAAGCGTTCTTGAAGATTCTTTTTATCATATTCAGACGTTGATTTTTTAATTAGATTTTCTAATTCTTTGATACGATTGGCAATCGCGGGATTCTTCTTTGAACCACCGACTAAAGTGGTAGTATCTTTCTTAATGATGGCGCGACCAATCGTGCCTAAATCATCAATCGATACTTCCGATAGTTTCATCGCCAGATCTTTGGTAATGAATTTACCTTCCGTTAAGATTGCGATGTCTTGGAGTTGATCTTTTTGAGCATCACCAAAACCTGGGGCTTTGGTCACCACTACATTAAACGTGCCACGAAGTTTATTGACGATTAAGGTGTTGGTCACTTCATTTTCAACATCATCGGCGATGATGAGTAAGGGTTTACCAGCTTTGACCACTTGTTCCAAGACAGGAAGAATATCTTGAACAGTGGCGACTTTTTGATCGGTAACAAGGACGAGCGGGTCTTCTAATTCCACGGTCATGGTTTCGCGATTGGTTACGAAATATGGGGATAAATAACCCTTATCGTATTGCAAACCTTCGACCACAGATAATTCGGTATCAAATCCTTTAGATTCATCCACATTGATGACACCGTTTTGCGAAACTTTTTGCATCGCATCGGCAATAATTTTACCAATGTCAGCACTACCTGCAGAAATCGTGGCAACATTTTCAATATCAGCCCGATTCTTCAAAGGCCGAGATTTTTTCAGTAAGCGTTCAGCAACTTCTTTACCAGCCTTATCAATGCCTTGTTTGACTAGCACTGGATTGGCGCCTTTTTCTAAAGCCTTAAACCCTTGATGGATCATCGCTTGAGCTAAGACGGTAGAAGTGGTGGTGCCATCTCCTGCCATTTCATTGGTGTTGCTTGCCACTTCATAAACAAGTTTGGCACCCATGTTTTCAAAAGGATCTTTTAGTTCGATTTCTTTGGCAATACTAACGCCATCATCGACGATGGAAGGTGAACCATAACCTTTGTCTAAGACCACGTTACGGCCTTTCGGTCCTAAGGATACTTTGACAACATCGGCTAAGGTGTCGACACCTTTAAGAATTTTTAATTTAAAATCACGACCAAATAAAATTTGTTTTGCCATATTAATGACTCCTTTTTATGATTGCACTTTTGCGAGAATGTTTTCCGCTTTAATCACTAAGTAATCTTTGCCTTCAAGTTTAACGGTGGTGCCGGAATACGTTTGGTAAACCACTTGATCACCGACCTTGAGTCCTTCGACTTTGGGGCCGACGGCAAGGACCTTACCAAAAGCAGGTTTGTCCTTTTCATCCGTACTGAGAATAATCCCAGACGCCGTTTTCTTTTCTTCTTTTTCTAAGGCTAAGACCACATATTGTTCTAATGGTTTTAACATAGCCAATCCTCCTTTAGCACTCTTATACTTAAAGTGCCAAATATAATTTACTCGATTACTTAGACTGTGTCAAGTTATACACTAACGAATATAAGACATATAATTCTTTAACTCGTATGTATTGGGTTTTTCTAGAATAGAAACGGGACCATGTTCAAGAATCTTTCCTTGATCCATAAAAATAACATAATCAGCAAAATCACGAACAAAGTTTAAAACATGTGTGACAAAAATAAAGTTTTTACCACTGCCTCTGAGTTCTTTAACCGTTTGCAACACTTCATACGATAACACTGGATCTAAACTAGCGGTAGGTTCGTCCAAAAAGACCAGTTCAGGATCAAGCGAGAATGCTCTTGCAATTGAAGCGCGTTGCGCTTGCCCCCCTGAGACGTTTTTCGGTAATTTATACATTTGATCTTGTAAGCGAACTCTGGTTAAATAATCCTTTGCAATTTCGACTGCCTTTGCTTTTTGATAACCTCGGGTTTTTTCAAGAATGATGGAAATATTTCTTTCTAAACTTAAATGCGGGAATAAATTATGATTTTGAAAAACAAAACCGATTTGTTTTCGATAAGCCTCATCTTGGACATTTAAATCATCAATTTGAATCGTGCCTTGGCTAGGTTTTTCTAATCCCGAAAGTAGTCTTAATAACGTTGACTTACCAGAACCGGAGGCACCAATAATTGCCACTGAACGATAGCCATTCAATTCAAAAGAAAGGGTTTTCAGGACTTCTACATCATATTGATGACTGACATGTTGAATATTGATTTTCATGATTGTAGTTTCTTTTCGATCCATTTCGTTAATTGGGAAAGGGGAATGGTAATCACTAAATACAAAGCCCACAGCAAGACATAACCTTCGACAAACAAGAACGTTCGCGATTGGGCAATATTAATCGCATAATAAAGTTCTGCATATGCTAACACATACATTAATGAACTTCCTTTGACGATTAAGGAAAAATTATTCATTAGCGGCGGCATCAGCACTTTAATCACTTGAGGAATAATAATGTATTGATAACGTTGCCATCCGCTGAAGCCAAATAAATCCATCGCCATATATTGTTCCTTAGGAATCGAAGAAAAAGACGATTGATAAACATTCTTCATATAAGGAGAGATGTAAAGAATCAAACCTAGAATCCCTAAAAAAGGCCGATTAAAATTATCAAAGGCAGGGCCGATGAGAAAGGCCATTAACACAATCATGACCAACAGGGGGGTTCCATAAATAACTTCGGTAAAAACATCCACAAGTGCGCGAAAATATGCAAATCTTGAGATAGATAACAAGTAAAAAATGAAACCTAAAATTAAACTACCCACCAACGTAATCATCGAAACATAGAGTGAATTTAATAGACCATTAAAAATCAGACTACCATAATCTGCAAATAGCGGTGCTAATGAAAATTCAGCGTCGCGAGAATAAATAACAAATAAAATTATCGCAACGAAAGTGCCGACGGCAAGTGAGTAGTTAAAGAATTTTTTCATTAACCCTTATTCGGCTGAGATGTAAAAGTCGATGCCATATCGTTCTAATTGAGCAAGAACAACTGCATCCCAATTTGCGCGTAATTGATCATACATGCCGTCTTCATCATTAAAGGTGTCGATGAAGGCGTTGGCAGAGGCCAATAATGCTGTATTGCCTTTATTCACTGCCATGCCAATTGGTGAAGACACCCATGGATCCCAAACAATCATCGTGCTCGATGTATTTGCTTTATAAGCGTTTACAACCGGTGAAGCTGACATCAATAAAATATCAGCAGTACCTTGGGCAACCGCTTCGATCGCCGTTGCTAAATCCACATATTCCGTGACGGTTTTGCCATAGCTGGTGGGAATCGTGGCAGACACTTGTGAAGCAATACCGGCAAATGTTGCCGAATCGATGTCCAGTAAGTCTTCGGTTGTCGAATCAACGGTGAGACTGTTAGCATCGGCAAAGTCTTGGTTAATCAACGTGATAATTTTAAAGAAGAAGTAAGGATCGGTAAAATCAACGACTTCTTGACGAGCAGCAGTAATACTCATACTGGCAATGACAATATCGATTTCTCCAGATTGTAAGGCAGGAATTAAACCGCCAAAGTTGGTGTTGACGATTTCAGTAGGTCTGCCTAAGTATTCACCAAACGCATTAGCAATATCGACGGAGATACCTTCAGGTTCATTTTCACCAGTGACGGTTTCAAAGGGGGGATAACGTAAGTCCATGCCAACACGAATTGGATCGGTGGTTGGAATGCAACCTGCTAATACCGCAAGGGCAACCATGGATGATAGTAAAAGAAACGATTTTTTCATAAATAACTCCTTCAAGTTTTATTTTCTTATTTTGCCTCAAATGGCATGCATTAACCAAGTGATATACTCAAAAACTTTTTCGATAAACGTTGCAATAGATTAGAGGCTGGTGGATATTTAATCCCCATGATCATGGTTAATAACATCGCTCGTTCGGCGATGGCGCCGCTAATTAAAGCATTGCGTTGCCATGCATCCATGAGATCCGTACTGTGGTATAACAAATGCACAATGATGGGAATACTTTGATTGATCGCACATGCGGTACCAGCATAATCTTTAACGAAGGCTGCTGTATCGGTCATCTCAATGGCTTTTTTGAGTTGAACCGCAAACCGTCTTGGTCCTTTGGTTATTGCTTGTTGCACCGCTTGTTGCATGGATAAGGTTTTCAAACCGTTGATGATTGCATCAAACATGTCATAACAAGCAGGATATTCTTCTTTGTTGGTAAATAATTGCGCGAGGTCCCAAGCACGTTGATGAGATAATCCTAATTGCTTGGTGGCAATATAAGGAATAAATCCAATCAAGTGATCATCATCCATGGGAATCATAGGCAAAGATAGCTTCATTTTTTGATTCAGCGTATTGATGATGAGTTTATGACCATAGGTTTCAATGTAACCTGTATAATCGCCACCAGGTCTAATATGGGAATAGATTAATTCACCATATGACTCTCTTGATAATTGAGGATTTAATTTTAAGGCTTCGATTAACCAAAATAAAAACATACCTTGGGAAGTGACATCACCAACCTCTGCAAGTGGATAAGCATAGTAAGAGGGTTGGGCTTCTTCATACATTTTTTTATCTTGTTTACGGAAAAACAAACTTTCCTTTTTTGCAAGGTTAGCTAAATAAGCGGGATGATAAATCCAATGGATTCCCAAGGTTGCGGCATTGCCTAATAAGGCATGTTGAACATAAGATGTCATGAAACTTTGATCCTCAAAACACGAATGCTAAGTGGGTAAAGTTGATTTAACAAACGATAAACGATGATCCATACCAAGACGGTGGCACTATAATTGACCATCACAATCCCCCACCAAATACCGGTGACACCCAAGTTGAGTAATTGACCTAAGGCATAAAAAACCAAGATTGGCGTTAATTGCCTTAAGACGCCAATCATCAAGGCATAGTAAGGTTTTTTAATCGCTTGAAGCACACTACTGGCGATACCAATCATCGAGTAAGAATAAATTGCCAAACCTTCGATTCGTAAATAATGAGCCCCTTCTTGAATGACTTGCGGATTTTGATTAAACATACCAACGAGTTGTGGCGCTAAAGGATAAATAACTAATAAACCAAAGGTTAACAAAATGAAAGAATATTTCGCCGCTTGTTTGATCGACTGAAGGATACGTTCCCATTGTTGTGCGCCAAAGTTTTGACCAACCAACGCAACGGTAGCAATATTCAAACCTATGGTCGGTAATAACGCAATTTGTTCGATGCGAACCGCAACACCGTATCCGGCTATCGTTTCATTACTACCAAATTGATAAATAAAATATTGGATGATAAAAATACCAATGGAGACGGTGGCATTATTCAATGAGACCGGAATGCCTTGTTTTAGTAATTGCTTGACAGCATTCATCGATAGCCGACTCTTAATAAATAAAGTTCGATTAAAACCTTGAGACTTCAAGAATGATAATCCTAAATAAACGGTACCCATCACTTGAACCAAAACCGTGGCAAGCGCGACACCAGCGGTTCCCATTCTTGGTAAACCAAACCAACCAAAAATAAACATCGGGTCTAAAACCAGGTTGAGAAAAAATCCAATGATTAAGAAGTTGCGGAATGGTTTCGTATTGCCTTGAGCCGAGAGTAAACCATTAAACGTGAAGTTGAGAATTTGAAAGATGGCACCAATAATCACGACATTCATGTACGCTAAACCATCATTAAAAACTTCGCCTGTTCCGCCACTCACTTGTAATAACCAGGGAATCGCAAACGGACTGACCACCAGTAAAACCATGGCGATTAATAATGATACAAGCAATGCATTTTTGGCAATTTGATGGTATTCGAGTTGATCTTTTTTTCCTAAGGCAATCGCTGCCAGTGCTGTCGATCCTGTGCCAACACCGCTTGCCAGGGCAATCGTAATCAGAAAAATAGGAAACGAAATCGTTAGACCCGCTAATGCGGATACTGAAAGTTGACCTGCAAAGTATGTATCCACAACATTGAATAAGGTATTAAATAAAAAGCCGATGGAAGCAGGGATGGCGATTTGTCTTAAGGCCTTTTTGATGGAGCCTTCGGTGAGGTTATTTTGTTGCATACCAATAATCATAACATAAGCATTTTTTGTCGCGGTATTTCTTTATTTTCACTTATAATAGAAATGTATGATTCACAAATGGTTAACGAATTTAAGTTGGATAAAGTCTTATTTAATTGAGGCGATGATCCTAGGATTTTTATTTATCCTTGCTTTAATTGTGAGATTTTCATTAATGGATTGGATTTCCGGTGACTATACGAGTTTTTTAAGACCATGGATGCAACAAATCGTCAATGGTGGTGGATTTGCAAGCTTAGGAACTAAGATTGGAGACTATACCCCTCCCTATATTTATTTGTTAACCATGCTTTCCTACTTCCCTGATGCAAGTGCCAACGAACCCTTTTTAGCAGGTATCAAAATGATCTCGATAGGTTTTGATTTACTGTTGATGATTGGGATTTATCTGAATGCAACAATTTGGTTAAAGTCATATCATCGTTTATTACCAATCTTGGTAGCGATTGGCAGTTTATTTTTACCCACCGTGTTAATCAACGGCTCAATGTGGGGACAAATTGATGCCAGTTACACTGCTTTTAGTTTCATCGCTCTTTATTACTTACAAAAAGACAAACCCTTTGTTGCTGCAGTTTGGTTTGGTGTTGCCTTTAGTTTTAAGCTTCAAGCGATCTTTTTCTTACCGGTCTTTATGCTTTACTTTTGGTACCATCATCGCTCAAAAATCTATTATGTTTTCATCGTCCCAATCGTTTATTATGGTTTCGCCATTCCTGCCCTCATCGCTGGCAGAAGCTTTCTAGACATCTCCACAATCTATTTATTGCAAACGCAGACTTATCCACTATTGACACTGAATATGCCGAATATGTATCAATGGTTTCCGAATCAACGTTATGACGATTTAAGTTTGTTTGCGATTGGTTTGTTTGCCGGTTTGATGGCTATCCAATGGTTAACGATGTTAATGCAAAATTTACCCTTGAAGAAAGAACAGATTCTTTTATTCACCTATTGGAGCATTTTGATGGCGAATTTTTTCTTGCCGGCAATGCATGAACGCTATTTGTTTGCCGCAGATGTGATGGTCATCATCATCGCCTTACAATATGGCAAAAAGTACTTCATGATTCTTTTAACACAGGTTATTTCTTTACTTGCTTATGCCCCGTTTATTTTTAGTCAAACCCCCATTCCTCATGATGAAGTTGCCATTGGATTTTTAGTCACACTGATCCTAGCTACCTATTGGTTATGGACATCACTGAAAAATCCAATCGCGATCAAGGAGTTTTAATATGGAAAAAGAAGAATTAAGAAAGACGTTAGAGTTAATTGCCTTAAAAGGTGATCTGAATGCCCGCCTTAAACAATATGGCCGGGAAGTCGATGAAGATATGGCCTCTTTCAAACTTCTATCAGAAAAGTTTGAAGGTAAAATCGTCCAAGATACCATTCGTGATTTAGAAGAAGAAACCAGGTATACCCCTCTCAACCGAAAAGTCACGGTGGAAGTACAGGCTGGTAACTTTGAAGTACATTTGCCCATCATCATTGATGAAATTCAAGATGAACTTGTTCCCATCATTTATTACCTTAAAAAAGATATCCAAAGACTGACAACGATTGGCGGCGTGCTCTTAGGGCTTGGTTTTTTTGTCTTAATTTTTGGTGGTCTGCTGTCAGAGACAATTTTCTTAAATTCTATTTCCTCAGAAGTGTATGCAATTCTCAGTTGGATTTTTATTTGGACTGGCGTGGAGCGCTTACTATTTGATCGGCGAGCATTACAATATCGTATTAAACTTCTCAAAAGGTTATTCCACGCTAAATACATCCTGGTGAGAATGACCACCAAAAAGGGTACATCCAAGGAAAATCCAATTGACTAAAAATTAATATTTTCATGTGGTGAATATGTTAAAATAAATGAAAATCTAAGGAGATTAGATATGAAGAGATTAATTTTCAAGGTGTTACTACTTGCCTCGATATTATCGATTGCAATCATGAATGGAATCTATGGATTCATGAATAATTTTAATTACAGTGCCTTAACCACGATTATCCTTTCTTTATGGGATGGATTTTTGGCATATGTTTTGGATTTTGCTACTACCCTCAGTTTTAATTTAAATGGCGGTAACGCTATTGTTGATTATATTATCCTTGGAAGTTTAGGGTTTTCCCTTGTTTTAGCGCTTGTCGTGTTGATCAGAGGTTTGATCGTCCGCCGGCCTCTATTTGGATTCATTGCCGCATTATCGATTGTTGGCTTTTTCTCAGTCGGTGTCAGTGCGATTATCCTTAATAATGACTTTACCGGAGGTCGTTTTGTCTTCTTTTTACTCGATTTATTTGCCACCGATCCGATTAATACCTTATTCTTTGCAGCAACCTTTGCTTTCACTTTATTAGCCCTCTTGATGGTCTTTTTATTAGGCATCACCGCGAAAGCGAAAGTAAAAGCGAGCAAAAAAGTTAAAGTTG
>JACCDP010902302.1_pt1 | contig 10462 bp, 7 predicted proteins | sample 7445841 | NCBI WGS metagenome assembly JACCDP01 (sample SAMN15323441, study PRJNA562643) | freshwater metagenome | isolation source: river surface water | place: USA:Blue River Watershed | collected 2017-08-17
AGCAGACACCCTTACCACCGGTGAAAAAATGAACTTTAAAGGCATTCCCAGTTTTTCACCAGAATTGTTTCGGTATGTAACCAATCTCGACCCAATGAAAACGAAACAATTACAAAAGGGCCTGGAGCAATTAACTGATGAGGGAGTAGCACAATTATTTACCAAAAAAGCAGATGGCCGAAAAATCATCGGAACTGTTGGGGCTCTTCAGTTTGAGGTAATTCAGCATCGGTTAAAAAGTGAATACAATGCCTCCTGCGGTTTTGATCAAATCAGTCTTTACAAGGCCCTGTGGATTAGTAGTGACAATAAATTGAAATTAGATGCTTTTATTCAGGATAAGTCGCAACATATAGCTTTTGACAAAGAAGGGAAACTGGTTTTTCTGGCGGAATCGGCCTGGGCACTGCAAATGGCTCAGGAAAAAAATCCGGAGGTGCAGTTTCACCTGAAATCGGAATATTAGCAGGGTATAAACGTCTTGAGCAGGAAAAACACATTAATGAACTGATTTTAAGATTTTTATACTCTGAAGTCAAAATCCCAAAAATTGTTAACCAGATACTACTTAAGGGTCAATTCCTTGAATTTCTGTACAAGGGATTCAAAAATTGTTAAATTTGCTTGCTCTTAAATTAATCAGGGTTTGAATAGTGCAGGTTTTTTGAATATTTGCCTCCGGAAAAGGAATGAGCAGACGGTTTTTTTTGGCCTGGGGTTTAGGTAGGTAGTTAATTTAAGAGATTTCAACTGGCACGTTTAGGCGTGTAACAGTACTGAAAAGTAAAACGGTTAAAGTTTATATGCACGATCTAAATATTAAAAACAATCGCAAATAGTTATGAATAGTTTATCGAGAAATCTGGCTTTTATTACCACTTCACTTACGCTATCAGTTGCTGGCCTTGCCCAGTCTGGCGATCCGGTTATCATTACAGTTGATGGTAAACCTGTAACCCGCTCTGAATTTGAAAGTGTTTACAAAAAAAATAATGGGAAAGATATCTCAGCAGATAAAAAATCTGTTCGTGATTACCTGGATTTATTCATCAACTTTAAACTAAAGGTGAAAGAGGCCGAGCAGCAGGGATTAGATACGCTGCAGTCTTTTAGAGATGAACTGTCTGGTTACCGCAAGCAATTAGCAGCACCTTATTTAACCGATAAAAACGTAAATGAAAGCCTGATACAGGAAGCCTACGAAAGAACTAAAACAGAGGTGCGTGCCAGCCATATCCTCGTGAGATGTTTGGATGATGCTTTACCCAAAGACACCATTGTGGCCTACAATAAGGCAATAGAATTCAGGAAAAGAATACTTGGCGGGGAAGATTTTGCCAAAGTAGCCCGTGAAAGTGCCATTGAAGGAGACCCTTCGGCTAAAGAAAACGGGGGAGATTTAGGTTACTTTACCGCTTTACAAATGATATATCCATTCGAGAGTATGGCCTATTCAACTAAAGTGGGAGATGTAAGTATGCCGGTTCGTACAAGTTTCGGATATCACATCATAAAAGTTCAGGACAAACGTCCTAACCAGGGAGAAGTGCTGGTTGCCCATATCATGGTGCGTTTAAATAAAGAATCTAAATCTGCAGACTCTACTAATGCAGCAAAAAAAATTACAGAAATATATGAGAAATTAAAAGCAGGTGAAAGCTTTGAAAGTCTTGCATCACAGTATTCAGAAGATAAACAATCGGCAGGGAACGGAGGGCAGTTAAACTGGTATGGTGCTGGTAAAATGCCGGTGCCTGAATTTGAGAAACCTTGTTTTTCTTTAAAAGCCAATGGTGACTATACGGCTCCTTTTGCTACCCGTTACGGCTGGCATATCGTAAAGCGCTTAGATAAAAAAGAATTACCTTCCTATGAATCCATGAGAACAGAACTCAAACAAAAAGTTTCTAAAGACAGTCGTTCCAGGGCAGGTAGAACAGCCTTAGTAGCGAAAGTGAAAAAAGAATATGGCTTTAAAGAAAATAAAACACAAAAAGGAAAAATAAGCTCTTTCCCTGCTTTAGATGAATATTACACCATCATAGACAGCTCTTATTTCAAAGGTAAATGGACAGCAGAGAGGGCCAAAGGTTGGAATAAGGAATTATTTAGCCTGAATGGAAAAAAATATACCCAGGAAGAATTTTCTAAATTCCTGGAGTCGCATCAAACCAGGCGTTCTACCTTTGATGTAAAGTACATAGTAGAACAACAATATCAGCATTTTGTAGAGGAAAACTGTGTAGCTTATGAAGAGTCAAGGCTGGAAGCAAAATACCCTGACTTCAAAAACCTGTTACAGGAATACCGCGATGGTATTTTACTCTTTGATTTAACCGATCGTAAAGTATGGAGTAAAGCAGTAAAAGACACCACCGGATTAAAAGAATATTACGAAAAAAACAAGAACAATTACCTCTGGGATGAAAGAGCAAATGTGACTACCTATAAATGCGCCAATGATAAAGTTGCCAAAGAAGTAAGAAAGCTGCTGGAGAAACATAAAAGTACCGAAGAAATTAAAAAGGCATTAGGCGAAAAATCACAATTGGATTTGAGCGTAGAAACGGTTATGTACCTGAAGGGAGAAAATAAAATGATTGATGATAACTGGAAAATGGGATTAAGCGGAGATATCAAAAAAGATGGAATGATTTATATACTGGATATTGACCGTTTATTACCCAAATCACCTAAAACCCTGAACGAAGCAAAAGGAATGGTTACGGCTGATTATCAAAATTACTTAGAAAAAGAATGGTTAAGCAATTTAAAAACCAATCATAAAGTTGAGGTAAAAGAAGAGGTGTTAAATACTATTAAATAAATAATATTCTACAGACCGAAAAAAGTTCTGCCTGGGGTGGAACTTTTTTCATATACAGCAGATGACATTTTTTGGAAGAATAATAATTTTAATGTGTGGGCTTATCATCCTGTTACAGGCATGTTCGGCAAATAAAAAAAATGAGGAACAAAAGGAAGAAGCCATAGCCAGAGTTTTTGACAAATACCTTTACCCATCTGAACTAAAAAATATTGTACCAGGGGGAATCAACGGAAAAGACAGTACTGAACTCATTAATAACTACATCAACAAATGGATTGAAGAGGAGTTGGTATTACAATATGCTGAACGGAATTTGAGCGATGAACAGAAGGATATAGAAAAACAAATAGAAGAGTATAAAAAGAACCTGCTCATCTACACTTACCAAACCGAGCTGGTAAGGCAAAAATTAGACACCGGTGTTACGGCAGAAGAAATAACAAACTATTATCAGGAGCACGAACAGGAATTTACCTTGAAAAACAATATAGTAAAAGTTTACTACGTTAAACTAAATCATAAGGCTCCTAATATAGAAAAATTGAGAAAATGGTATATCTCCGAAAACCCTAAAGATATTGATGCACTCCGGAGCTATTGCATTCAATTTGCCGAAAATTCGTTTATTGATGATAATACCTGGATTTTGTTTGATGATCTTTTAAAAGAAGTACCTTTGCAGGAATATAATCCTGAACTATTTTTAAAGGGAAATAAAACCCTTGAATTTTCAGACTCGGCTCATGTTTATTTTTTAAACATAAAGGGGTTTAAAATTAAGAACAATACATCGCCCTTAAGTTTTGAAATACAAAATATCAGGAATATTATTATTAATAAAAGAAAATTGAAATTAGTGGATGATATGAAAAAGCAACTATACCTGAAAGCAAAAGACGCAGGTAGCTTTGAAGTGTATAATAACAATGTAAAAAAATGAAGAAAAAGCTGGTAAAAATAATGTTGGGTCTTATTCCTTTGTCAGGATGGTCACAAGTACAAAATGTTGATAAGGTAATAGCAGTGGTTGGCAAGTATATAATTTTGCGCTCAGAGTTCGAAACCCAGAAGGCTCAATACAAACAGGATGGAGCAAGGGATAATGATAGTTTAAAGAACAAGGTTTTTGAAGAATTGCTTTACAGTAAACTGTTAATTGCCCAGGCAGATAAAGACAGTGTTTCCGTAAAAGATGAACAGGTGGATGCCGAATTGGACAGAAGAATGAACTATTACATAGGTCAGTTTGGTTCTGATGAAAAATTTGAAGCCTTTTATGGAAAAAAAACTGATGAATTTAAAGAAGAATTGAGGGATGATGTAAAAGATCAGCTCATTGCGCAGCAAATGCAGGGTAAGGTGGTAGGAGACATAAAACTTACTCCGGCAGAAATAAGAACCTATTATCATTCTATTCCGGAAGATAGTTTGCCTTTAGTTAATTCAGAGGTAGAAATTGGCCAGTTACTCAAGCAACCCGAAATATCGGCGGAAGCAAAACAGGATGCCAGAAACCGCTTAGAAGGCCTGAGAAAGCGCGTAGTAAGCGGGGAAAGCATGGCTGTTATGGCCACCTTGTATACTGACGACCCCGGCTCGGCTAAAAGTGGCGGAAAATATGACGGAATCCGGAGAGGACAATTTGTGCCGGAGTTTGAAGCGGTTGCTTTCCGCTTAAAACCAGGTGAAATATCTGAAATTTTCGAATCTCCTTATGGCTTTCATTTCATAGAACTTATTGCAAAAAGGGGAGAAGTAGTAGATGTTAGACATATTCTGGCCTCACCTAAAATTACCAATTCGGATGTTGCTTTAGCCAAACAAAAATTAGACAGTATATACGTGTTATTGCAGGAAAAAAAAATAACCTTTTGTGAAGCCACTAAAGTGCACAGTGATGATAAGGATACTAAAAATAATTGCGGAACCATGGTTAACAACATCAGCGGAAGTACACGTTTTGAAGTAAATGAATTAGGGCAAATGGATCAGAACCTGCTGTTTATGCTGGATAAAATGCAACCAGGCGATTACACCAAACCAACCGTTCATCAAAGCCCGGATGGAAAAACCGCCTACCGCATCATATACCTGCGTAGCAGATCAGAACCGCACCGGGCCAATTTAAAGGACGATTACCAGCGTATTCAAAATTATGCTTCCATACACGAACAAAAGAAACGGGTGAGTGATTGGGTAAGCAAAAAATCAAAGTCAACGTATATTAAAATTGATAAGGAATTTCAAAATTGTACCTTTGTAAATAACTGGCACATACAGTTTCAGTAAAAGGTGTATACTAAGAAAGCAACTGATCAATCAAAAAAATTGGTGTATGACATACAAAAATGATGTAGAAGCATTAGATGCTTTTGTACTAAAATACAAACAACTGAATCAGGAAATAGCAAAAGTAATTGTAGGACAGGAGGAAACAGTTAAAAATGTATTGATCTCCGTATTCAGCCGTGGACACTGTTTACTGGTAGGGGTTCCAGGCCTTGCAAAAACCTTGTTGGTAAACACCATCGCCGATGCCCTGGGCCTTTCATTCAGTCGTATACAATTTACACCGGATTTAATGCCCAGTGATATTATTGGCTCAGAAATATTAGACGAGAGCAGAAATTTTAAATTTATAAAAGGCCCTTTATTTGCAAATATTGTTTTAGCCGACGAAATTAACCGTACTCCGCCCAAAACACAGTCTGCCTTATTAGAAGCCATGCAGGAAAGACATGTTACAACTTCTGGAAAAAAGCATGAATTAGGAAACCCGTTTTTTGTATTGGCTACACAAAATCCCATAGAACAGGAAGGAACCTACCCATTACCGGAAGCGCAACTAGACCGCTTTATGTTTAATGTGTGGCTGGATTACCCTTCTTTTAAAGAAGAATTAAGTGTCGTTAAATCCACCACCTCCGATACAAAAGTGCAATTAACTAAAATACTTACTGCAGAGGAAATAATATACTACCAGGCTTTAATCAGAAAAATACCGGTTCCGGATAACGTGCTGGAATACGCAGTAAAATTAGTAGTTAAAACCCGTCAGGCCAATGAGTTTACCCATGAACTCTCCAAAAAATACTTAGCCTGGGGTGCGGGCCCCAGAGCCTCACAATACCTCGTAATTGGTGCCAAATGCCATGCCGCCATCCGGGGTAAATACTCTCCCGATATTGAAGATGTAAAAGCAGTAGCTGTTCCTATCTTAAGGCATAGAATAGTTAGAAACTACAAGGCTGAAGCAGAGGGAGTAACGGTAGAAAACATCATCGAAGGATTATTAAAATAAGTTGTCAACAGCCTCTGATTAAGCCAGATCTATTTACCAGAGTGAACATAAATTTGGTATCTTTGGCCTTTGATGAGTTTTTTATATCCTACCTTTCTTTATGGATTATTGGCACTTGCCGTTCCGGTTATTATTCATCTTTTCAATTTCCGGAAATTTAAAAAGGTATATTTCACTAACCTGAAATTTCTGAAAGAACTGAAGCAGGAAAATGAATCACGTTCTAAACTGAGGCATTTACTGGTACTCTTTTCACGCTTATTAGTTATAACCTGCCTGGTAATGGCATTTGTTCAACCGTTTATTCCCTCTAAAACCGGGGCACAAAAACCGGGTGGAACAAAAGTGGTTTCGGTATATGTTGATAATTCATTTAGCATGGAGGCAATTAATAAATCGGGTCACCTGTTGGAAAACGCCAAAAATAAAGCAAAGGAAATTGCCTTGTCCTTTCAGCCTGGCGACCGCTTTCAGCTGCTTACCAATGATTTTGAAGGCAAGCACCAGCGCCTCATGTCGAGAGAAGAATTTATCTCGGCACTGAACGAAATTAACATCAGTCCGGCTTTCAGAACACTACAGGAAGTATATGCCCGCCAAAAGGATGTGTTGAATGCTTCAAAACTAAAGGATAAAAGAATTTTTGCACTCAGTGATTTTCAAAAGAACAGCCTGAATACCTCGCAAATTAAAGAAGACACCAGTATAGCTGCTGTTTGGTTGCCATTGCAGTCGAATCACTTCGGAAATATATACATCGATACCTGCTGGTTTGAAAGCCCTGTGCAACAGCCCGGATTTAATCAGCAATTACATGTGCTCGTAAGAAATAATTCCGACAGAAGTATAGAAAATGCATCCCTGAAATTGTTCATCAATAACCAACAGGTAAGCCCTTCTACCTTTAGTATTGATCCGCACGGAAAAAAAGAAAATGTATTTACCTTCCTGCTGAAGGAAACAGGAATTCAGCATTGCCGACTGGAAATTGAAGATTATCCGGTAAATTTTGATGATAAACTCTTCTTCTCTTTTATGGTGAACAGCAGGATACCTTCTATGGTTATTTCCGGAGAGAACAATGAATCACTCGGATATTTCCGATCTTTAATGAAAGAAGATTCCTTATTCAGCTACGTTGAGTTTCAGGACAAATCATTTGATTATTCACAACTGGCCAAAAATAATTTTGTGATTTTAAATGAACCAGCTTCCATTTCTTCGGGCATGGCACATGAGCTAAAAAAATTCATGGAACAGGGAGGAAGCCTCGCGTTGTTTCCTTCATTAAAGGCAGACTTAGTTACCTATAATGACTTTTTAAAAGCATGTGGTGCGGGAACCATAACCTCAATAGATACCATGAATGTGCGGGTAAATAAAATAAACCTCGATCAGGGACTCTTAAGCGGAGTATTTGAGAAAGCACAAAATAATATGGACATGCCTTTTGCATACTCGCACTATGTATTTGAAAGCGGAGTTAGAAGCAGGCAGGAACTTATTATGAAGCTCATGAATGATCAACCCTTTTTAAGCAGGTATCCGGTTGGCAAAGGAAATTTTTACCTGTTTAGTACTGCACTTGCTGCGGAAGGAAGTAATTTGGGAAGGCATGCTTTGTTTGTGCCTTGCTTGATTAAGATGGCTATCAACAGCCAGCACCAGTTCCCCATCTATTACCAGGCCGGAAAAAATGAAGCCATAGAAACCATTACGGCATCTTTGAAAAACGTTGAAGAACAACCTTTACATATTGTTTCTGCCGAGCGTAAAGTAGATTTTATTCCCGAAAAAAGAAATAGCGATAACGGTATAGTGTTATTTACCCAGAACCAGGTTAGGGAAGCCGGGAATTATTTGTTACAGGAGAATAAAGCCACTTTGTCGGCACTGGCCTTTAACTATTCCCGTAAAGAATCAGTACTGGATGCTTATACAGCGGAAGAGCTAAAACAGCAAATAGAGGAGGCTGGATTACAAAAAGTAACACTCATAGAGAATAAAGAACAAAACCTGGCTAAGGAAATCAGTGAATTATCGGGAGGGAAAAAATTATGGAAATTATTTTTAGTACTTAGTTTATTGTTTTTAGCTATAGAAACACTTTTAATACGTTTGTTAAAATGAATTTATTAATTAAATCAGCAGTAGTGTTAAATCCAGGTTCTTCCTATTACGGAAAAAAGGCAGACTTGTTAATTGAACGGGGAATTATTACTGAAATAAAGCAAAACATAAAAACCGATAAGCATGTAAAACAGGTGGAAGGAGAAGAATTATATGTTTCTGCCGGCTGGCTCGATATGCAGGCCAATTTCAGAGATCCGGGCTTTGAACACAAAGAAGATTTACAAAGTGGATCTGCTGCTGCTGCACAAGGTGGATTTACTGGAGTATGTGTAATGCCGGGTACACAACCTCCGCTTCATTCCAAGAGTCAGATCGATTATGTAGTAAATAAAACAAAAGACTTTTTAGTAGATGTATATCCGGTTGGAACCATTAGTCATCAATTAGAAGGAAAAGACCTCGCTGAGATGTATGATATGAAATTAAGTGGAGCGGTAGCATTCAGCGACGATAAAAAATCGATAAAAGACGCTGGACTTTTGATGAGGGCCTTGCAATATTCATCCAACATAGATAGTTTTATCATCACTCATTGCGATGAGCATTCCCTTTCACACAGAGGCATGATGAATGAAGGGGAAATGAGTACAAGGCTGGGATTGAAAGGAATTCCTGACCTGGCAGAAGAATTAATGGTACAAAGAAACATTGCAATATTGGAATATACAGGCGGTAAAATTCACTTCCCTACCATTTCCACCAAAGGAAGTGTTGAACTAATAAAGCAGGCTAAAGCTAAAGGCTTGCAGGTAACCGCAGGTGTAGCCGCACATAACCTCGTGCTGGATGAAAGCGCCCTGTTTGATTTTGATACCCATTACAAAGTTAGCCCGCCGTTACGCTCCAAAGAAGATGTAGAAGCTCTGAGAAAGGCTGTTGTTAACGGAGTTGTGGATGTTATTGTGAGCGATCATTCACCGGAAGATATAGAAAGTAAAGACATTGAATTTGATTATGCTGCAAACGGCATGTCTTCCATTGAATTGGTGTACGGCATGCTAACCACTCATTTCTCCAGACTAAGCCCCGAAACACTGGTAGAAAAGCTGGCCATTAACCCAAGAAACATATTGGGGCTACCGGTGCCGCAGATTAAGGAAGATGAGCTGGCTAACCTCACGGTATTTGATGCTGGACGCAAATGGGTGGTGAATGAAAAACAATTGTTATCAAAATCGAAAAATACCCCATTCAAAAGTCAAACATTTAATGGCAAGGTTCTTGCCGTAATCAATAATAAACAGGTACGCTATTGCGTTTAAACATTAATATGAACAAATCCCTGAGCCTGATACTATTTTTTTATACGCTGGGAAGTATAAAGGCTCAGGAAAAACTGGCAGCAGGCGCTTCAGTCATCTATAATTTCCAGACCGAAAGCCTGGGTGCAGGCATCAGAGCTACTGTTTTTCCTAATAATAAATTAAGTTTCACCCCACAATTTTCTTATTTCTTTCCCTTTAATAAAGTTACAGAGTATTATGTTGGTTTGGCTGCAGAATACAAATTTCTTCAAACCGAAAAACTCAATTATTATGTGTTGGGGCATGGGGCCTATAACCAGTGGACAAATTATAACCGTTCAGCGATGAAAGATGCCAGGCCAACTAACTGGAATTTTGAAGTAGGTGCAGGAATCAGTACACAACATTGTTTAAGACCATTTCTGGAGTACAGGTATAATTTCAGATTCAGGGAAACACATTTAGACCTTGGCTTCCTGTATGTGTTTGGTTGCAAAAGTTACAGAACCGATAAAAATAGTTTATGCCCAGCATACCATTAATGTAAAACACGGGAAAGTATTATCAGCACAACAATTAAACTTTGTGATGCTCTTTCCCATCATAATAAAAACAAATAACCATGAAAAACCGCATCAGCTCTTTAAATGCATTCGCATCATTGTGTATAGCTATAAGCCTTTTCAGTTGCTCCAAACAAAGAATTCAGGAACAGGAAAAGGTAACCATGAACCAATACCAACCGGTAAATACCTATTTAGATACCAAAAAACAACAGGAGCAGGAATTTATTATTGACAGTACAGGAAGCGGACCAATAGTAGGAAATCAGGGAACAAAAATATGGACCAGTAAACACTGCCTGCAGCTTCCAAACGGCGACAGCGTAACCTGGCCATTTACGGTAAAACTCGTAGAATTATATAAACCTAAAGACATGATTTATTATCAGAT
>JACCDP010223398.1_pt1 | contig 10460 bp, 9 predicted proteins | sample 7445841 | NCBI WGS metagenome assembly JACCDP01 (sample SAMN15323441, study PRJNA562643) | freshwater metagenome | isolation source: river surface water | place: USA:Blue River Watershed | collected 2017-08-17
CCAACCCAAACCACGCAACCACGACAAGGGCAACAGCGCCAGCAAGCGCATGACCAGCACCAAGGGGTTCATGCCAGCCCCTCTTTGCGCGGTTGCTTGAAGCGGGCGTAGCCCCACAAATATTGTTCGGGGCATTGGCGAATGAGTCGTTCCATGGCGTGGTTGAGTTGCTTGACCGCTGTGTTCAAGTCGGCATCCAGGGCATGACCAAGGGGCTCCACATGCACGCAATAGCCCGCACCTTTTGGCAATCGCTCGCCCCAGGCCAACACCACGGCCGCGTTGGTTTGCAACGCGAGTTTGGCACCCAAGGTCATGGTGTAGGCCTCGCGTCCCCACATCTCGGACCAGACGCCCAAACCACTGGGTGGCACTTGGTCGGGCAACAAGCCTACCGCTTCACCGCGACGCAAGGCTTTCAAGAGTTGGCGCACGCCATCCATGTTGGTGGGCACGGCTTTCATGAAAGCGCGCTCGCGCGCGTGGCTGAGCAATTCACGCAACCACGGTTGTCTTGCCGGCCTGTAAAGCACCGTGATGGGCCCGCGTGTGGGACCAAAATGCGCTGCACCGGAGGGGGCCGTGATTTCAAAGCAACCCAAATGCGGCGTGAGAAACAACACACCATGGCCTTGTGCATAAGCTTCTTCGATGTGGTGCACACCTTCCCAATGCATGGGCATGGGCGCACCAAACCACACACGAAACGATTCCAAGGTTTGGCAGCCTGCAGCGGCCACCGCGCCGCGCACTTGGGGCCAGCTGTAACCGGCTTGCGCAGACTGTTCTTTGAAATGCCTGCGGTAGGTGGGCGAGAGCCACCACACCAGCCACCCCAACACAGCACCGACACGGTGCATCCAGGGCAGCGGCAAAAAAGCCAAGAAACGAAACAAGCCGGTCATTGAATAAGCAATTGCGTTGGTCGAACAATACTTTTAAAAAACACTGTCGCTTTTGATTAGAATGCCGATTGTCGCTGAGTTAATGAAGCAACTTGCAGGGCGACAAACTCGCAAGAGTCGGCTGGTTCCCAGCCATCTGCTAAAGCGTTCGCCGAACTCCCGAGGTTGGCAACGCGTCCATCTTTTTTTCAGGAGTATTTCAATGGCGAACGATTTTCTTTTCACATCCGAATCCGTCTCGGAAGGTCACCCCGACAAAGTGGCGGACCAAATTTCAGACGCGATCCTCGATGCCATTTTCAAACAAGACCCGCGCAGCCGTGTGGCCGCTGAAACGCTGACCAACACGGGTTTGGTGGTGTTGGCGGGTGAAATCACCACCAACGCGCATGTGGACTACATCCAAGTCGCGCGCGACACCATCAAGCGGATTGGTTACGACAACACCGAGTACGGCATCGACTACAAAGGTTGCGCGGTCATGGTGTGCTACGACAAGCAATCGAATGACATCGCCCAAGGTGTGGACCACGCGTCTGACGACCACTTGAACATCGGCGCGGGTGACCAAGGCCTGATGTTTGGCTACGCCTGCCAAGAAACCCCCGAACTGATGCCCGCCCCCATTTACTACGCCCACCGTTTGGTCGAGCGCCAAGCGCAGTTGCGCCGCGATGGCCGTTTGCCTTTCCTGCGCCCCGACGCGAAAAGCCAAGTGACCATGCGCTACGTGGACGGCAAGCCCCACAGCATCGACACCGTGGTCTTGTCCACCCAGCACAGCCCCGACCAATCTGAGACCTCCACCAAGATGAAAGCGTCTTTCAATGAAGCCATCATTGAAGAGCTCATCAAGCCGGTGTTGCCCAAAGAATGGTTGAAAGACACCCGCTACCTGATCAACCCCACAGGTCGATTTGTGGTGGGTGGCCCGCAAGGCGATTGCGGCCTCACCGGTCGCAAAATCATTGTCGACACCTACGGCGGCGCTTGCCCCCACGGCGGTGGCGCGTTCTCGGGCAAGGACCCTTCCAAGGTGGACCGTTCTGCTGCTTACGCGGCGCGCTATGTGGCGAAAAACGTGGTCGCTGCGGGCTTGGCCACGCAGTGCCAGGTGCAAGTGGCGTATGCGATTGGTGTGGCCAAACCGATGAACATCACGGTCAACACGCACGGCACGGGCGTCATCGCGGACGACAAAATCGCCGCCTTGGTGGCCGAGCATTTCGATCTGCGCCCCAAAGGCATCATCCAAATGCTGGACCTGCTGCGCCCCATCTATGAAAAAACGGCTGCCTATGGCCACTTTGGCCGTGACGAGCCCGAGTTCACTTGGGAACGCACCGACCGTGCGGCTGCCCTGAAAGCAGCTGCCGGCGTCAAGTAAGCGCGTAGCGCTGGCACAGTGCGTCGCGCTGTGCAGGGTCGAAGTTGATGCGGTTGGGGTCCCGCCCCACCGCATCCAGCAAGCGCGGGTTCATCACCGCAAACCACAAGGCTGGCACATAGGCCACCAAAAACATCCCGCTGTAACCACTGGGCAATTGAGGCGCATCGGCGAAGTGCCGCAGCGCTTGATAGCGCCTGCTGGCGTGCGCATGGTGATCTGCATGGCGTTGCAGATGAAACAAAATCCAATTCGACAACACATGGTTGCTGTTCCAAGAGTGGCAGGGCTGGCAACGCTCGTAGGAACCATCGGATTGCTTCACACGCAGCAACCCATAGTGCTCCACATAGTTGGCCGAGGTGAGTTGGAAATTGGTCCAAGCCGCAGCGGCCAGCAAGAACGGCAACACGCCCACACCCAGCCACAGACACAGTGCCAGCCACAGCAACGACGTGATGACCAGGCCTTGCACAATTTGATTGCGCAGGCTCCAGGCGGACAAGCCTTTGTCTTGCAACCGCTGGCTTTCAAACAACCAAGCGCGCCGTGCGCCCCCTGGCATTTCACGCCAGAGAAAACGCCAAATCGATTCGCCCATGCGCGCCGATGCCGTGTCTTCGGGCGTGGCCACTTCGGTGTGGTGACCGCGGTTGTGTTCGGCACTGAAGTGGCCATAGCCGCTGGGTGCCAGCGCCAACAAAGCCAAGGTTTTTTCCAAGCGGTTGTGTTTGTGGCCCAACTCGTGGCCCAGGTTGATGGCAAAGCCACCCACAATGCCCGCGTTCAGCACCATGGCCAACTGCGCATGCCAGGGCAGTTCATGGGAGGCCACAAACCATGCCGCAAAAATGAACGACCCCCACAGCACCGGCACCAAGGCGTAGGTGAGGTAGCGGTAAAACGGATCGGCTTCGAGTTGCGGCACCGCCCACTCCGGCGGGTTGCTGCGGTCTTCGCCCCACCAAGCATCAAAGAGGGGGACAAACACATACAAGAAAACAAAGGGCCACCAAAGCATGTAAGCCTGCTGGGACCAATGCATCAAGAGCGGCCCCAGGCCAATAGAAAAAGGCACCAACAACGAAAACCACCAAGCCCAGCGTTTGGGGTCGCGGTAGACGCCGTTGGCTGGGAGGGTGGTGTCGTTCATCAGTTCAAACCAGCGATGTAATGCGCGAGGTTCTCAATGTCGGCTGCACTCAAGGTGCTGGCCACACTGGTCATGTTGCCCGCGTCGTTGGTGCGGGTTTTGGCCTTGAAATCGGTCAAGGACTTGACGACGTAATCGTAGTTTTGACCGGCCACTTTGGGGATTTCGTTTTGTCCGACAAACTCGCCCAAGTGGCACATGGCGCACAGGGTTTCATCGGCTTTGGCTTTGCCCAACTTGGCTTTCTCGGCATCGGCTTTGAAGCCTTTGCTGCTGAGTTTTTGTTTCGAGTAGTAGTCGGCGATTTCGCGCATGTCGTCTTTGCTCAAGCCGGCCGTCATGGGCGTCATCATGTCGTTGTGGCGGCGGCCTTCTTGGAAGTCGCGCAATTGCAAATAGATGTAGCGTGCATTTTGGGCCGCCAAGCTGGGAATACCCGGCATGGTGGAGTTGCCATTGGGGCCATGACAGCCAATGCAAGAACCGGCTTTGGCTGGCATCTCGGCGTGGGACACCAGGGGCAGCGCCAAGCACACGGTGGCCGCTGCAGTCATCAAATAAGAGGAAAGGGTTTTCATAAACATTCAAGGGTCGGACATGAAAAAGGCCTGAGGGCACTTGCGTGCACCACAGGCCTCTGCTTCTTAAAGCTCAGTCAGCTCAGGGCAGTGCGAACACAACCACAGAGTTACCGCGCTTGGCATCGATCTGGTTGTTACCACCAGAGGCCACGGCCACGTACTGCTTGCCACCCACAGAATATGACACAGCAGGTGCGTTCACACCAGCGCCAGTTTGGTATTCCCACAATTTCTTGCCGTTTTTGGCATCGAAAGCGCGGAACAAACCATTGGCTTCACCGTTGAACACCAAGCCACCAGCTGTTGCCAACACGCCACCGATGAGGGGCTCGTCGGTTTCAAATTTCCATGCCACTTTGCCGGTGTCAATGTTGACAGCAGACAAACGACCGGATTGCTTTTCGCTGGGGATGGTTTTGAAAGCACCGCCCAACCACAGCTTGCCGCCGGGGTACTTGGAGGCTTCAACGTGGTAGGTCATGGGTTGCAACAAGTTGGCTGCATAAGCCAAGCGTGTTTCGGGATTGAAAGCCATGGGGCTCCATTCCACGCCACCGTTGGCACCCAACATCATCTTGGCGCCTTCTTTGGTAGGCAATGTCCACAGGCCGTCTTGAGGAACCATGGCTTCAGAGAAGCGGATCAGTTCGCCAGTGGCGCGGTCGTGCACATAGACATGGCCGGTTTTGCCAGCGTGGATGGCCACTTTGGTCATCTTGCCGTCTTTGCCTTTGGCTTCTGTCAGGATGACAGGCGACACAGCGTCCAAGTCCCACACGTCATGGGCGATGTACTGGTGGTGCCACTTGTACTTGCCGGTGTTGAGGTCCACAGAGACGATGGAGTCGGTGTAGAGGTTGTCTCCAGGACGCTCAGCGCCGTAGAGGTCGGGGGAAGGATTGCCCACCACGAAGAAGATGGAATTGGTTTCCAAATCAACAGCAGGTGCCATCCAAACGCCACCACCCAAGGTTTTGTAGAAGTCGCCGCCTTGCTTGGCCAACTGTTCTTTTTCAGCCTTGATGTCACGCAGCATGTTGCGACCTGTGGAGTCGTTCACAGCCCACACGCCTTCGTGGCCTTTTTCAGGAATGGTGTGGAAAGTCCACTGCAATTTGCCGTCTTTGGCATCGAAGGATTTCACGAAACCGCGGATGCCGTATTCGCCACCGTTGGTACCGATCAAGATGCGGCCATTGACAGCCACAGGTGCCATGGTTTCAGAGTAGCCCAACTCGGGGTCTGCAATTTGGGTGTCCCAAATCAACTTGCCTGTTTTGGCGTCCAAAGCGACGAGCTTGGCATCCAAAGTGCCCATGAACACGCGGTCGCCCATGATCGCCACACCACGGTTGTTAGGACCGCAGCAGTACGTTGTGACAGGACCCATTTTGTGTTTGTAGTGCCAGAACTGCTTGCCAGTGACCGCGTCGATGGCGTACACGTGGTTGTAAGAAGTGGTGATGTACATGACGCCGTCAACCACGATGGGTGCGGTTTGCATGGATTCCAGCACTTCGGTTTGGAACGTGAAAGCAGGACGCAACTTGCTGACGTTGTCAGTGTTGATTTGCTTGTTCAGGTTGTAGCGCGTTTGTGCGTAGCTGCCGTTGGTGTGCAAGTTGTTGTTGACATCTTTGTCAGCGGCGCTCAATTGCGATTGCTGAACAGCAACGCTTTTGCCAACTTGCGCTTGGGCCGTACCCAAGGCCAGCACACCGACTGCCAGGCAGACGACGCTTTGGGAAATGGACTTTCCGATCTTCATTTGTGCTCCTTCAGCCAGATGGCCAATGTTTGTAAAACCAGGGATGTCTTTTTCTTTTGGGAAAAATTCATCTCTAGAAGTCTGGGTATTTGACTTGCGATAACCTTGTGCTGTTGCAACACGAAGCACCATCAAGGAAAATTTCCCATGACCCATCTTAACCACGCCCTGTTGGAAAGCGACTTGCCAAAAACACTAACAAGGGAAATCCCTTAAGACCTCAACAGCCTAAGACTTCAACCCGCAGAGCCCAATCATGATGTTTACCCTGACCTCTTTTCCACGTTTGCTAACTATCGCATTCGCTTTTTACCTGGGGGCCCATGCGGCTGCCTGGGCACAAGCCGACTCGAATTTGACCGTCAACGCGCAGTTGCTGGTGGCGGCGCGGCAAGCCGATGCCGAAGGCGTGAAGAAAAGCCTGGACCGGGGCGCTGCACCCAATTCACGCAACCGTTCGGGCAAGACCACGCTGTTTTTGGCCATTGAAAAAAACCGCATGGACATCGTGCAAATGATGATCAACGCGGGCGGTGACGTGAACCTGGCGTCTCTTGAGAAAGTCACCCCCCTGATTGCCGCCAGCTACGCGGGCAACGCGGACATCGTGCAGTTGTTGATTGACAAAGGGGCCAAGCTTGAAGAGGTGGATCGCTTGCGCAAATCGGCCCTGGTGTATGCCGCTGGCATGGGCCACACCAACGCGGTGCAAAAACTGCTGGACGGTGGTGCCAAAGTGGATGCGGCTTATGTGGATGGATTGACGCCGCTGATGTGGGCTGCCGGACAGGGGCACGCTGATGCCGTGAAACTGCTGCTGGCCAAAGGCGCCAACAAGGCCTTGAAAGATGAGCGGGGCCTGACCGCACTAGAGATGGCCAAAGACGCCGGCCACAACGCGGTGGTGCAGCTGCTCCAATAAACACCCTGCCCACCAAACAGCGCCCTTTACAGAGGGCGCTTTTTCATTGGTTGGGCTCGTTGAAGCAACTCTTCTCAACCTCGTCATACATGGCGGCCCGTTGCGTGTCGCTGTGGTAGATGCGCCAAATTTCATCGGCAATGGCGCGGGTCAGGGCTTTGAATTCCAAATCGCAATGGTGCTTGCGCTGATCGCTGAAGGTTTGCTGTTTGTAGCGCCAATGGTTTTCACGCAAGATGAAAGCGTAGTGGGTGAGTTCGTGGCCCACACCCCATGTGACCATTTCTTTGGTGTAGTGCTCGATGGTGCGCGGCGCAATGCTGATTTGCATTTCATAGTCGGGGTACTGCTTGGTAGGGTATTGAAACCCCATGCGCGCAAATGCGGGCACATGCCAATCGAGCACCAATTTCGGCGGCGGCAAATCCGCAGGCGCTTGGGTTTGCTGTTTCACAAACGTCCACAAGCGGTTGATCACATCGAAGTCGATTTCGGGCGGTGAATATTCAATTTGGGTGATGTCGTTGGCAGCCAGCACTTGGCCTGACAAGCAGATGCCGATCAATGCCATTCGAATGCGTTTGAGTGCCATCGCCGCGCCTTTGATGAAGGGGGCAAAGTTAGCACCGAGCTTGTGGGTGAAAGCGGCAAGGCCCGAATTCCCCGGCTTTGGCTGGGGTTACGCGCATGAAAAAGCCTTGCCCCTGGGAGGGCAAGGCTTTGAGGGTCAAGCGGCTTGGCGTTCGTTGACCACCAATTTGGCAGCGCCACCGATCAAGATTTTGCGTGGCAGCTTCTCTTCGGGGATGACGTTTTCCAGCTTGATGACCAGCATGCCATTGACCATGTCGGCGTCACGCACCACCACGGTTTCAGCCAAGGTGAACTGGTGCGTGAAGTCGCGCGTGGCAATGCCTTTGTGCAGGAATTGACCGGGGTTGTCGTTCTTGACTTTGCCCACGATGCTGAGCTTGTTGCCCTCGGCGGTGATGTCAATTTCTTCTTGCTTGAAGCCAGCCACAGCCACTTCGATGGTGTAGTGGTGGTCCGAGAGTTTGACGATGTTGTAGGGAGGATACGCCTGCGCGCGGCCAGCGTTTTCAGGGGCATCGAATTTTTCAAACGCGTCAATGAGGCGTTCGAAACCGACAGAGTTCAAGAGCAAGTTGCGTCCAAATGCATAAGCCATTTTGAGTGTTCCTTTTAAAGCGAAGTTGATGAATCATCCAGACCCCGAAGGCATCTGGATAACCATCAGATAGGGCAACTTTGCTGGGTTTCAAGGCCCCCGCTTTTTTGGAATTGGTCTTTGTATGCGCTGTTGAGGGCAATCTCAGTAGATTGACTCATTCAGCTGAGTGGCATTACATTGTTGCAACAGGGGGTCATGATGGAAATCGCCATTCGCAACATTGGTAAAAGCAAAGGTGTTGTGCTGCCCAAGCCAGTGCGTGCGGGTTGGTCTGAGGCTGCCGCTGCCTTTTCTGCTCAGGGTGGTGATGCACTGTTGATGGGCGAGTTTGGCAACTCGGATGATGAGGCGTTGACCTGGTGAAGCGCGGCGACATTTGGCTGGTGAACCTGGACACCACCGTGGGCAGCGACATCAAGAAATCTCGGCCTTGCGTGGTGTTGACCATCTTGCAGGAAGTTTTTGCAGCCTGAGACGCAACCATGGCCTTCATCCACCCCCGCCAAGCAAGGTGTGGAGGTCACCGTTTTTTGGCGAAGCTTTGGCTTCAAATTCAAATTGCGTGGGCTTAAAGACTGGTAGGTCATAAGTTGATAGATCTGCTCTTCTTCATGCCCGTCATTCCCCATAGTGACTGACTTCACAAACTTTACGCTGGTATGGCAGGCAAGGGGCATGTCACACCTCCTCAATTTTTCTGTCATCTGGCGCTTCAGCACAATGAATTGAGAAACTTCTTTCGCTAACTTCGAGGGCATATTGGTCCTCAAAGAACATTTGTCGCATTTTTTGGTTCTAACTCTTAGGTTTGTCGCTTTTTTCTGGTCTAACCAGATGTCTTCCAATTTCTGAACGACTTTGACCTTGTCATTACTTCACCCAATCAATAGGATGAATTTATAAAAATGGTGCCTGTCATGTCATACGCAAAACTCACTACTCAAGGTCGAATAACAATTCCTCGCAAGGTTCGCAAAGAGCTGCGTTTGGCACCCGGCGACAAGCTTGAATTTCTTCAGATTGCGCCAGGGCGTTTTCAAATTGTTGCCTGCAACAAGAAAGTCACTGAGTTGAAAGGCATGTTTGGTAGCCCAAAAAATGCTGTGTCAATCGAGTCCATGAATCAAGCTATCGCTCACCGTGCTGCAGATAGCCATCAATCATGATTTCTAAAGTCAGTGCATTGGTGTTTGTCGTGCGTTGTTCATAGCGCTGTATGCAACACCAGGGGCATGGCTCGCACTGCGAGCTTGGGGTAGCTCATGCTTACCCCATCTCCAGCTCAAGTTGTACCCATGCATATCGTCCAAAGACAAATTGGAGATGGCAGCCTTAGGTGACTGGGCAGACATTTAACCAACCACGCAACCCAAAAGGAAAAACAACATGGAACAACCCATCCTCATCGTCTCGCCGCTCAAAGCGGCCATCTCCGCACAAGGCGGTCATCTGGATTTGCTGGTGCGCGTGCAAGCGCCCAACATGCCCACAGGCCACGCCATGACCCACACACCGAAACGCTTGTCACTGGTGGTGGACCGCTCGGGCAGCATGAGCGGCAAACCTTTGCATGAAGCCCTGCGCTGTGTAATGCACATCGCCTCTCACTTGACGCCCCAAGACCAGCTCAGCTTGGTGGTTTATGACGACGAAGCGCAAGTGCTGGTGCCCTTGAGTGAAGTGTCATCGGTGAGTGCCATTCAACAAGCCGTGGACATGGTCAAAAGCGGTGGCTCCACAGACTTGTTTGGTGGATGGCTCAAAGGCGCCGAGCAACTGAACGATGGACATGACCGCGCCGTGTCCCGCGTCATCTTGTTGTCGGATGGCCAGGCCAATCGCGGTGAAATTCGCGCCAATGTCATCGCTTCTGAGTGCAGTGCATGGCTAGAGAAAGGTGTCACCACCACCACCGTGGGCTTGGGCCGTCACTTCAACGAGGAACTGATGATTGCCATGGCCCATGCAGGCGGTGGTCAGCAGTATTACGGTCAGTCCGCTGAAGACTTGCACGACAGCTTTGACGAAGAACTGTCTTTGTTGCAAGCCCTGTACTTGCGCAACATGGCTTTGAAGCTGGTGCCGGCTGCGGGCGTGATTGTGGAAATGCTGAGCATCACCACCCAGCACGCCGATGGCACTTACAAAATGAACGACTTGGCCTGGGGCGCTGAAACTTGGCTGGGTGTTCGATTGCACCTCAGCCCCAGCACAAGCGGCACGCTGCGCGATTTGTTGGCCGTGTCCATCACGGGCACCGACTTGCAGGGCCACATGTTTCAACCATCCGCCATGCTGCAACTGCCGGTTGTTGATCAGGCGCAACTGCTCGCCATGCCTGCCGATGAATTGGTGGAACGACGTTTGTTGGAAGTGGCGTTTGGCAAGGCCTCCACGGCCTTGCGACAACTGGCGCACGAAGGTGACGTCAAAGCAACGCAACGTGCCTTGGACCAGATGGAAGAGCGCTTTGGCCACCACCCTTGGCTCAAAGCCAAATTGGAGCAAATGCGCCACTTGGCCCAAGAGGACATGCAGATGATGCTCAAAGA
>JACCDP010334983.1_pt1 | contig 10459 bp, 10 predicted proteins | sample 7445841 | NCBI WGS metagenome assembly JACCDP01 (sample SAMN15323441, study PRJNA562643) | freshwater metagenome | isolation source: river surface water | place: USA:Blue River Watershed | collected 2017-08-17
GCAGACGCTTTGTTGAATTGAGCGCAGTCACAAGCGGCGTGAAAGACGTTCGCGAGGCCATTGACCGCGCGCGCCTGGATAGAGAGTCGTTCGGAAGCAGCACAATCCTTTTCCTCGACGAAATCCACCGATTCTCAAAGGCGCAACAAGATGTTCTTCTGCCGGCGGTTGAGTCCGGTTGGGTCGTTTTGGTCGCAGCAACGACCGAGAATCCAAGCTTTTCGGTGATTAGCCCACTGCTATCCAGGTCGCTAATGCTCACTCTCAACCCAATCGAATCGCAAGATCTCGAAACACTACTCAAGCGAGCGCTCACGGATAGTCGCGGGCTCGGGTCTAAGTTTGCGATTGCTGATGAAGCTTTAGCTCAGATAGCCGGTTTATCAGGGGGAGACGCCCGAAAAGCGTTGACCATACTCGAGGCAGCAGCTCAGGCAATTCAGACCGACGGTGCAGGTGCTTCTTCGGAGATCACGGTCGACACGATAGCGCTTTCGATCGACAAGGCACTCGTTCGCTATGACGCCCAAGGCGACCAGCACTATGACGTCATAAGTGCCTTCATCAAATCGGTTCGCGGCAGTGATGTTGATGCTGCCCTGCACTACCTGGCCAGAATGCTCGAGGGTGGCGAAGATCCTCGGTTTATCGCGCGGCGGCTCATCATTTTGGCTAGCGAAGATATAGGCCTGGCCGATTCGGGTGCCTTAGCCATCGCAGTGTCAGCAGCCGAGGCCGTTGCCAAAATTGGAATGCCTGAGGGGCGAATACCCCTTTCGCAGGCGACTATCTATCTCTGCCTCGCGCCCAAGTCGAATTCGGCTTATCTAGCGATAGATGCGGCAATTGCTGACATTCGCAGTGGCAAGTCTGCCGGCATACCCTTGGCCCTGCGAAGCTCGAATTATCCGGGGGCGCGCAAAGCAACCGGCGCTGGAGTCGGCTACAAATACCCTCATGATGACCCGATTTCGGTTGTTCCGCAGCGTTACCTAGATGGTGAGGTTGAGAATTCACACTATTTCGAGCCCAAGCAGGTCGGGGCTGAACGGGAGCTTGGCGAGCGTTGGTCAAAGTTGAGGGCCATCATTCGATCGCTCAAGAAGTAGATGCAAAGCCTTTCTTTGCTGGCTCTCACCTTGCTAAACTGGGAAGGTTGCCGACTAGAGAAATTCGTGGCTGCGAATTCTCACACGGTGCGATTTGTCTAATAGCCAGACGAATCCGTGGCAAAAGGCTTGACCTCTAAAAGCCGATTTGTGAACAAATAACGCTATCGAGCCAATGGCTCACTGAAAGGAACACGTGTCAAAGACCACACGTACTCGCAGCAAGACTAGATTGTCGCGCGCGCTAGGTATCGCACTAACCCCAAAGGCCGCAAAGTACCTTGAGAAGCGTCCATACGCTCCGGGTGAGCACGGCCGCACCAAGAAGAAGGCAGACAGCGACTTCGCCGTTCGTCTTCGTGAGAAGCAGCGTCTACGCGCGCAATATGGAATTCGTGAGGCACAGCTTCGCAAGACCTTCCAAGAGGCTAAGCGCGCAGAGGGCCTAACCGGTGAGAACCTGGTTGAGCTTCTCGAAATGAGACTCGATGCACTCGTGCTTCGTGCCGGAATTGCCCGAACAATCGCGCAGGCGCGTCAAATGGTTGTTCACCGTCACATTCTTGTCAACGGAGAGCGCGTAGACCGTCCTTCATTCCGAGTGAAGCCAGGCCAAATGATTCACGTTCACGCGAAGAGCGAGATCACCGAGCCATTCCAGGTTGCTGCAGCGGGCGGACACGTTGATGTCTTGCCGCCAGTTCCTGGTTACATCGACGTTCAGCTAGACAAACTTCAGGTCACCCTTGTTCGCCGCCCTAAGCGTGCGGAAGTTCCGGTTACCTGTGAAGTTCAGCTCGTCGTTGAGTACTACGCAGCCCGATAAAGACTAGGTAAGGCCTCTCATGAGTGGTGGAGATATTGCAGCGATAATCGCAGCATCGGCGTTCGCCCTGCTGGTGATTTTCACTGGAGTTCCGCTAATCAAACTTGGCGGACTAATCGATGAGACCCGTGACTCTGTTCGCGATCTCAACGAAGCAATGTCTCCACTGCTCACAGAGGTAACTACCACGGTTACTGAGACCAACAAAGCCTTGGCCAAACTTGATGTCATCACCGAGAACGTCGTCGATGTGACAACAAACATCAACTCTCTGGTAGCAGTGTTTAGCGCTTCAGTTGGTGCACCACTAATCAAGCTTGCCGGTCTAACCAAATCTCTTCGCACGGCCTTACTAGGAAAGAAGAAGTAGCATGAAGAAACTTTTTTGGTTTGCAACTGGCATCGCGGCGGGACTAGCAGTGGCTAAGCAGCTGCGCGAGAACCCAGAGGCGAAAGCTGCCGTTGATGAGGCTGCAAAGCGAGCAAGAGCTATCGGCGAGGCTTTCACCACGGGATACAAAGAACGTGAGTCAGAGCTAAACAAGCCCAAGACCAAGCCAGCGCGTGCGACAAGCGTCAAGCCAAAGGCGAAGGCCGCGCCAAAGCGCAAGTCGGCAGCTGCACCCGCAAAGCGCGCAGCGGCAAAGTCCTCAACCTCAAAGACCACCGCGAAATAATGCAAACCGCCGAAATCGCCCGGCGCTGGCTCAGTTTCTTCGAGAGCAAGAAACACACAGTTGTGCCAAGTGCATCGCTAATCAGCGAAGACCCCACTTTACTTTTCACGGTTGCCGGAATGGTGCCTTTCATCCCGTTTATGTCGGGTCTCGTTCCTGCTCCGTATGCGCGAGCTACCAGCGTGCAAAAGTGCCTTCGAACACTCGACATCGAGGAAGTTGGAAAAACCACTCGCCACGGAACTTTTTTTCAGATGAATGGCAACTTCTCGTTCGGCGATTATTTCAAACCTGAGGCTATTGCCTTTGCCTGGGAGTTCTTAACCGGAAGCAAGGAGTCGGGTTGCTTGGGTCTTGATCCGCAACTTCTCTGGGTTACCGTCTATCAAGATGACGATGAAAGCATCTCGCTCTGGCGCGAGATCGCAGACATTCCCCTTGAGCGAATCCAGCGTCGAGGCATGAAAGATAACTATTGGTCTACCGGGCAGCCTGGTCCTGCCGGACCCTGTTCTGAGATTTACTACGACCGCGGTGAGGCCTACGGACGCGAGGGCGGGCCCGAAGCAGACGAAGATCGGTACATAGAGATATGGAACCTTGTCTTCATGCAGTACGAGCGTGGAAATTCTCTCGGTGGTGACAATTTTGAAATCTTGGGTGAACTACCTAAGAAGAACATCGATACCGGCATGGGGCTTGAACGAGTTGCTTTTCTGATGCAGGGTGTTGAGAATCTCTACGAAATCGATCAGGTTCGACCAGTGCTTGATCTCGCCGCGCAGATTAGCGGCAAGACTTACGGTGCTTCGGTTGAAGACGATGTTCGACTTCGAGTCATCGCAGATCACGTTCGCAGCGCGCTGATGCTAACTTGCGACGGCGTCACACCCGGCAACGATGGCCGAGGCTATGTTCTACGAAGGTTAATGCGCCGCACGGTTCGAGCCATGCGCTTGCTCGGTGTCGACGAGCGAACTTTTGCCCGGCTCTTTTCCGCTTCAAAAGATGCCATGAAGGCGGCGTATCCAGAGCTCGAGAGAGAGTTCGACCGCATTCTCAGAGTCGCGCTTGCCGAGGAAGAAGCATTCTTGCGCACGCTAACCGCCGGCACGCTCGTGCTAGACGAGGCGGTTTCCACGGCAAAGGCCGGTTCGAACAAAATAAACGGTGAAACCGCCTTTTTGCTGCATGACACCTATGGTTTTCCGATTGATCTGACCCTTGAGATTGCCGAAGAGGCTGGGCTGAGCGTAGACCGCGACGGGTTTAAGAGCCTCATGGCAGAACAACGTGATCGTGCAAAGGCAGACGCTCGCGAAAAGAAACTCGGTGGCACCGACCTGTCGGTCTACTCAGCTTTCCGTCAGCTCGGCTCAACGGTTTTCCTCGGTTACGAAGGGTTGCAAGCCGAAGCATCCGTGCTCGGTTTAATCTCAGAGGGTCAAGAATCAAAGGTTGCGAAAGCAGGCCAAGTTGTCGAGGTAATTCTCGATGAGACATCGTTCTACGCCGAGTCAGGTGGGCAAGATTCAGACGCAGGAACCATAGTTGGGAACGGATTTGAACTTGAAGTTCTCGACGTGCAAAAACCGGTCAAGGGCCTAGTCAGTCACAAGGTCTTGGTCAGAAGCGGTGAGGTTTCGATTGGTGCAAAGGCGACCACTCAGGTCGATCCAAGCTGGAGACTTGGGGCTGCACAGGCTCACTCAGCCACTCACATTGTGCACGCTGCGTTGCGCCAGGTGCTTGGCCCAGAGGCATTGCAGTCAGGCTCATACAACAAGCCCGGCTACATGAGACTCGACTTCTCTTGGGCTCAAGCGCTCAGTGCTGAGACAAAGTCAGAGATTGAAGAGATTAGCAACCTGGCCATTCGTGACAACTTGGCCGTGAGCGCCCAATTTATGAGCATCGAGGAGGCTCGAGAATTCGGTGCCGTAGCACTTTTCGGCGAAACCTACGACGAGAGCGTTCGCGTTATCCAAATTGGTGGTCCTTGGTCAAGAGAACTCTGCGGAGGAACGCACGTCTCTCGAAGCTCACAGGTTGGCTTGGTTTCGTTGCTCGGAGAATCATCAGTTGGCTCAGGTTCTCGCCGCGTTGAAGCTTTAGTTGGCATCGAAGCGTTCAAGTCGCTATCGACAGAACGCGCTCTTGTCTCGCGAGTAGCAGATTTGCTCAAGTCGCCTCGCGAGTCAATCGAAGAAAAGATTCTCGCCACACTCGAAGAACTGAAGTCGACTCAGCGAAAGCTATCGCAACTTCAGTCGAGTCAAATTGCCACTCTGGTACCTGAAATACTTGCTGCGAGCAAGACGGTCGGCGAAACTACATTGGCCATAAAGCAATTGGCAAACGTCGAGTCAGTCGATGAGGTCAGAAGCCTGGCCATCCTGTTGCGCGACAAACTAGAGGGTAAATCAGCAGTGGCTGCGGTTATCGCCGTCGTAGATTCGAAGCCCATGGTTGTCGTTGCGGTAAACCAGTTGGCCCAAAGCGCAGGCATTAACGCCGGAAACTTGGTCAAGCTTGCCAGTTCAGTTTTGGGCGGCGGTGGCGGCGGCAAGAGTGACATCGCGCAGGGTGGCGGAACAGACGCATCCAAGATTGATGCCGCTTTCGATTCAATCGCCGCGGCGCTGATCAGCTAATCATGCGACTCGGTAGGCGAGTTGCCTTTGATGTTGGTTCGGTGCGCATCGGAGTAGCGGCTAGTGACGCACACTCGATTCTGGCAACGCCCCTGGCTCACATCAAGCGAAACCCAGACGGTTTGACTGCTTGCGCGAATCAAGTTCTGCAACTTGACCACGTCATTGAGGTTTACGTTGGCTTGCCGCTCAACCTGAATTCAAGCTCCACCAAATCCACAGGCGATGCAGTGGAGTTCGCTCGAGCGCTGCAGGCGATGCTGGCAATCGACGTTCGTTTGATTGACGAGAGATTCTCGACCAAGATTGCGTCGCAATCACTGCGATCAAAGGGGCTCGATTCCAGAGACCAACGCGCAGTTATCGACTCTGCAGCGGCCGCTGTGATTCTCGAAGCAGCGCTAGAGCACGAGAAGACGACCGCAACTGCTCCAGGCATTAAGATTTCTGAGTATGCAGACGAGAGCTAAGTTCCTAGCCCGCAGGCTCGTTGCACTTTTCGGTGTTCTAGGGGTGGTCGCCGTCCTATTGTTTTTGAACCGCTCGGCAGTTCGAGACGCTCTCGATTCATTCAACGGTTCTGACTTTGTGGGATCAGGAAATGGTTCGGTTGTACTCACGATAGAACCCGGCGAAGAGGGATCATCTGTCGCACAAGAGATGGTGGATCTCGGTATCGTGAAAACGTACCGAACAATCTACAAACTGATCCTTGAACGAGACTTCACGTTCTATCCCGGAAGCTTCAACATGAAACTTCAAATGAGTTCCTCGGCAGCTTTGGATGCGCTGGCAGACCCAACTACTCGAATAGCTAATCGGGTCACCATCCGAGAGGGAATCCGCATAGAAGAGGTGCTCTCGGCTATTGCGCAGAAGACTGGTATTAATCTCGGCACACTCGAATCGGCGAGCAAGGATTTAGCAACCCTGGGAATACCTGCGACCGAGGTTAGTGCAGAGGGTTGGCTGTTTCCTGCAACATACGAATTCGACCCTGAGCTCAGCGCTCAACAGGTGTTGAAGATAATGGTCGACCGAATGAAAACCGAGCTAGATCGCTACGGTGTATCGGTGGCCGATCGCCACAAGGTTTTGACCTTAGCCTCGATAGTCGAGAATGAGGTGAATTCACCTGATGACTATTACAAGGCTTCAAGGGTTTTCACCAACAGGCTAGAGGTAGGCATGCCGCTTCAGTCTGACGCGACCGTAAGCTACGGAGTTCGTGGGTCAACCTTCACCACCTCAAAAGCTGATCGTGCCGACCCCAACCCATACAACACTTACAAATATCCCGGGTTGCCCATCGGCCCAATCGGAGCACCAGGGTCTCTCGCAATAGATGCGGCGGTGAATCCTGTAGCAGGTGACTGGCTCTATTTTGTAACCGTGAACCTGAAGACTGGCGAGACGGTCTTCACCGAAACTTACGCGGAACATCAAAAGGCAGTTAGACAGTGGCTCGCCTGGATGCGAGAGAACCCAGGCTATGACTAATCGATACGCCGTGCTCGGCAGCCCTATAGGCCATTCCAAGTCGCCATTGCTTCACCAGAGCGCATATCGTGTTCTTGGTCTCGATTGTGAGTATTCCGCCGTTGAGGTGCCTGCTGCAAGGTTGCGTCAATTCATTGAGACCCTCGACTCGAGTTGGAAAGGTTTCAGCATCACGATGCCGCTCAAGGAGGAGGCTGCGCGCTTCGCAAGTCAACAGGATGAGATTGTTTCGCTCACCGGGGTGGCTAACACTCTGAATCTCGAAGGCTCTGGCTGGAAGGCCTACAATACGGATGTCTTCGGTATCCAGCAGTCACTTGGTTCGACTCTCACCGAGCCAAAGTGCCATGTTGTCATCATCGGTTCGGGTGCGACTGCTGCATCTGCGATCTACGCGGTCTTTCTTGCGAATCCACATGCAAAGTTGACGCTTTTGGCTCGCAATCGTTCCAAGGCAAAGGACATCCGGGATCAGGTTCGAACCAAAGGGTTCGGTTTGAAAGTTGGCAATCTTGCAAACTTCAATCGAACGGTTTCGAAAGCCGATGTTGTGATATCGACGCTCCCTAGTGGGCAAGTCGACTATTACGCGTCGAAACTGGGAAAAAGCAAGTTTTTTTCGCCTCGCGGCACGCTACTCGACGTTGCATACGATCCCTGGCCTAGCGAAATTGCCAAGCTTTGGAAGCGGTCTGAGCTAACCGCAGTTAGCGGGCTCGAGATGCTTCTGTTTCAGGCAATTGCGCAACTTAGAATTTTCAACTTAGGCTCGGCAGCTGACCCGTTGCCAAATGAACGAGCTATCGAACTCGCAATGAGAGATTCGTTGGGCCTTATCTAGATGTTGCCGCAGGCTTGTGGCAGACTTGGATGATGTTGCGCTGGATTACCGCGGGTGAATCTCATGGACCCGAGTTGGTTGCCGTCTTAGAGGGCTTGCCTGCCGGCGTTCCCGCCAATACAGACATGCTCAAAGACGCACTATCTCGTCGTCGCCTTGGCTACGGTCGCGGCGCCCGCATGAAATTCGAGCAAGATAACGTGTCTTTCAGCGGCGGTGTCAGGCACGGACTTACCATGGGGGGCCCGATTGCCATCTGCATCGAAAATACTGAATGGCCTAAGTGGCAAGAGGTAATGTCTGCCGACCCAATCGATTCTGAGCTCCAGGGAGCCAGAGCAGAACCTCTGACTCGCCCAAGGCCAGGTCACGCAGACTTCACGGGTATGCAGAAGTACGGCTTTCTCGACAGTCGCCCGGTGCTAGAGCGGGCCAGCGCACGCGAGACTGCTGCCAGAGTAGCTCTGGGATCGGTGGCATCGAGTTTTCTAAACGAGCTCGGCATTTCGTTGGTGACGCATACGGTTGCAATTGGCTCAGTAAGCAGCGCACTCGATGCACAGCTTCCAACTCGGAGAGACCTGGAGAAACTCGACGAAGATCCGGTGCGATGCTTCGACGCAGAAACTTCGAAGCGCATGATCGCAGAAATCGACGAGTGCCACAAAGACGGCGACACTCTGGGTGGCGTTACTGAAACCCTCGTCTACGGCACTCCGCCAGGTCTAGGTTCATTTGTTCACTGGGATAGGCGTCTCGATTCCCAACTAGCCGGTGCCCTCATGGGCATCCAGGCAATTAAGGGCGTCGAGTTTGGGGATGGTTTTGAAACGGCAAAGCGAAGGGGCTCAGCCGCTCACGACGAGATCGTTCGAGAAGACGGAGTTGCACGACGCCTGACCGATCGAGCAGGTGGTATCGAGGGCGGAATGTCTACCGGGGGAGTCATCCGTGTGCGCATCGCGATGAAACCGATCAGCACAGTGCCTAAAGCCTTGCAAACCATCGACATAACAACCGGTGAGGCGACCAAGGCACAGCATCAGCGTTCAGACGTCTGTGCCGTGCCAGCAGCCGGTGTTGTCGCCGAGGCAATGGTGGCCCTAGTTGTAGCGAATTCGGTGCTAGAGAAATTCGGCGGCGACTCGATTGCTGAAACCAAGCGCAACATGGAGTCATACCTAGAGAACATTCCTGCGGAGTTGCGCTCAGAGCGCTTGAATTAGTTTGATGCAAAGCGATGTCATAGTGCTGGTCGGACCGATGGGCGTTGGCAAGACCACGGTAGGCAAGCGACTGGCGAGCACTTTAAACATCGATTTCAGAGACACGGATCGCATCTTCGTTGAGAGGCACGGACCAATCTCTGACTTCTTCGAGCAAAAGGGCGAAGCTGAGTTCCGCACATTAGAGGAGTTAATCGTTGCCGAGGCAATCACGATTCCGGGAGTTGTTGCAACGGGCGGTGGCGCAGTTCTGAGCGACGAAACTCGAATAAAGCTGAAGAGCGCAACAGTTGTGTACCTGATGACGGATGGCACCCACATGGCTAATCGATTGAGCCAGAGCAAGCGTCCGTTGATTCGCAACGGGCTCTCTGACTGGAAACAGATTTACGATCAGCGACGTCCGATTTATGAAAAGGTTGCAGACATAACTGTTGATTGCTCAGGACAGGCAATTCGAGAGACCGTTTCAGCAATCGTGAAAGCCCTTAATAGCCATGAATGAAGTTACGCGAATTAGCGTTGGCGGAGACCACAATTACGACGTGATTGTGGGTCGCTCGCTACTCAACCAGGTTGCCAGCACTATTTCTGAGAAATCGAAAAAGGTTCTCATCATTCACCCTGTTGCGCTTTCGACTAGCGCAGAAGCGCTTCGAGAGACTCTTAATGATGCAGGCTTTGAGGCGATCCTCGCCGGAGTTCCAGACACCGAAGAAGCGAAACGCATCGAAGTTGCCGCCTTCTGCTGGCAGATCTTGGGCAAATCAGATTTCACTCGAACCGACACAGTTATCGGGTTCGGCGGAGGGTCGACGACAGATTTGGCTGGTTTTGTCGCTGCCACGTGGTTGCGGGGAGTCGATGTAATTCACATTCCTACAACTGTGCTCGCGATGGTCGACGCGGCGATCGGCGGCAAGACCGCGGTGAATACTGCGGAGGGCAAGAATCTGGTTGGAGTCTTCCATTCGCCGCGAGCTGTAATCGTTGATCTCGATACTCTTCAGACTTTGCCGCGCAATGAAGTGCTCGCCGGTTTCGGCGAGATTGCCAAGTATGGTTTCATCGCTGATGAACGAATACTCGAAATTCTAGAAGCAGACATCGCCCTAGCAACCGATACCAGCAGCGCGGAGTTTGGCGAACTTATTTCTCGAAGCATCGCGATTAAGGCCAGAGTCGTTGGCGCTGACTTTCGAGAGAGCGGTCTCAGAGAAATTCTCAACTATGGCCACACCCTTGGTCACGCCATCGAGCACAACGAACGCTACCAATGGCGTCACGGCGCCGCAATATCTGTCGGAATGGTGTTCGTGGCCGAATTGGCGCGGATAGCCGGTCGACTAGGAGACTCAGCTGTCGAGAGACATCGTTCGATTCTCACCTCTATCGGTCTTCCAGTGAGTTATCCGGCCAAGGACTTCAGCACGCTTTTGGCAACCATGCAGCGCGATAAGAAGTCACGCGCTGGCGTGCTTAGGTTCGTTGTGTTAGACGACATTGCCAAGCCCACGATTATGACCGCCCCAACACCGGAGATGTTGCACGCTGCCTACCAAGAGATTTCGGGATAGTTTAGAGACATGAAGAACGTGCTGGTGCTAAACGGACCCAATCTTTCAC
>JACCDP010943358.1_pt1 | contig 10458 bp, 9 predicted proteins | sample 7445841 | NCBI WGS metagenome assembly JACCDP01 (sample SAMN15323441, study PRJNA562643) | freshwater metagenome | isolation source: river surface water | place: USA:Blue River Watershed | collected 2017-08-17
GGTTAACAGCTGATCACCCATCACAAGATGGAAAGGCTGTTGCTTCAATTGAGAAGATCACGATCGCAGATACTGATCATTTATCTGACTCTTGGTTTAAGACTGAGATTCTTGGTGGCTTAAACGGCGCAGATATTGAGTTTATTGATCCATCAACAAATGATGGTGAATACGGAATTGTTGCGGTACATTTGAAGACGCCGAGTGGTGTAGTGCGGTTGGACTAGTGATATCAAATGGAAAATATTGTGACTGAAATCAGAAATGTTCCATGAAGATTCAATGGTTTAGAAGCGCAACAGTTGGAATTGAGACAAATTCTGGTACAAAAATTCTTTGTGATCCTTGGCTTACGGATGGAGCTTTTGTTGGCTCATGGTTTCACTGGCCGCCACTCGAAAATGAGTTTGAAGAAGTATTGGGCATAGATTGGGATTATTTATATGTCTCGCACTTGCATCCAGACCATTTTGATAGAAGATTTATTGCTGAGCTATCAAGAAAAAATCCCAAAGTTAAAGTACTGGTTCCAAAATTCGAGAACAACTGGCTTTTGCGGGCGATCTCAAATTGTGGCTTTGAAGACTCCAGAATTTACGTATTAGAAAACAATTTTAACTACTCCTTTGAGGACTTTAAAGTCAAAATTTTGACCGCAGATTATTGCAACCCACTTGAATGCGGTGTCTCTATTCCATGTACTTCTGACAGGAACCAAAAATCAACAATTGACTCACTTGCCTTATTTGAAGCAGACGGACACCGAATATTAAATGCAAATGATGCCCTCGCCGTAAAAAGCATTGAAAGCCTTTGGGCAAAAATTGGGCAAGTGGATCTGTTAATGGGTCACTTTGGCGGAGCCGGCCCATACCCACAATGTTTTATTGACATTGATGATGTCCAAAAAATTAAACTCGCAGAACAGACTGCTGGAGTCTTTATAGAAAGATTAGGTAATGCAGCAAATATAACTCAGGCAAAATATGTATTTCCCTATGCAGGACAATATGTACTTGGCGGGAAGTTACATACTTTGAATGGTAACCGGTCGGTGCTTCCGTTGGATAAGGTCAAGAAGCAGTTACAGAAGATCACAAGTTCAGAGGTTATAACATTAAGTCCTTTTGGAAAATTCGATATTAGCACTGGTCAGATTTCAAAAGAATGGGAAGAACCCACGGAGACCATTTATGAAGAGTACATTAAGAAAATTAGCACTATCAAGTTTCCTTATGAACGAAAAGAGATCCAACCATTAGATTTCAACGACTCCCTTAAAACAGCAGCAGAAAGAGCCCTTCGAGCCTATAAAATGGCTTCGAGGTCTGATTTACAACAATCCGTCACAGTAACTTTGAAGTCAGAGACGTACAGCATGAATTTGAACTTTTGTGGATTGGATTCAGATTACAACAGTGAACTAGATTTTGAATCTGAATTACAAACAACCCTTCATATCCCTGACCAATTGTTGTTCCGAATTGTCTTAAAGAGGGGTGCTTACTCCGGATTTACTCAATTTCATTTTAATCAGGCGGAAATTGGAAGCCATATTTCTTGGGAAAGACGCGGGCCTTATCAAAACGAAACAAAATTTCTAAATTTCTTTCATACTTAAATTTCGGAGTCATTAACTTTAGTAATCAAAAAATTTTCCAGAATAAGCCCATCTAGATCACCCTCTAAGAATACATTTATAGCTTGCTGCCAATTGTTGACAATAGGAAAACCATGTATATTGAAAGACGTATTCAGAATCAAAAAGTTTCCTGAAATCTGTCCGAACTCATAAATTAAGTCATAGTAATCTGGATTATCGTCCAACCTTAAAAATTGCGCACGACATGTCCAGTCACCTTGATGGCATGCCGCAATAATCCTGTTCCTTGCAGATTCTTTAACAGGAATTGCATTAGTCATGTAGCGATACATCTGCGGTTCCTTTACCTCGTCAAAAAAATCAAGGTAGTGGTCCTGTAAAACCGTTGCGGCAAACGGCATCCAAAAGTCACGGTTCTTAATTTTCAGATTTATCTTGTCTTTTGTTTCTAAATTTGATGGGTCTGCCAATATTGACCTATTACCTAGTGCCCTAGCACCAAATTCTGCCCTGCCGCTTACTCGCCCGACAATTCCACCCGAATAAATTATTTTTGCAGCATTTTTATTAACATCATTATTGGTGCATGTGAAATTTCCTTCATTCAAATCAAGGTATTTCGTAATGGTCTCCATATCCAGGCCAGTATCTTGGTGACCTAGGTAGACGGAAGGAAATTGAAGCTTGTTTACACTTGAACGTTCTTTTGAATCCAAATTAACGTAAGCAAGAATTGCGCCCATTGCCTGCGAAGAATCATCAGGAGATGCAGGAACCCAAAGTTCCTTAATAGAGGGAAGCTGAGATAGTGCCTGATTAGCTTTTACATTCATCGCGACACCACCTCCAAGGCAGACAGTGTCGATTCCAGAGTATTCGACTAAATTCGATATCCATTTCTTGAGATTTTCTTCTGTATATGTCTGTAATCCACCAGAAATGTTGTCAAATCTCTTGCCTTCAAGCATTTCCTTTATTTGGAAATAGAGATCGAGCGGTTTTTGAACATCTTTAAAATGTAGATCCTCAACCTTTTGCAATGAGAGAAAATCTTCAACTATCTCTTTATGATAGTGATATTTAGAATATGGTGCTATTCCCATCACTTTAAATTCGTGCTCATTTGGTTTCATACCCAAAATGAGAGTTAGATATCGCCATAATCGTCCGAGGATAAAATTTGAACCAGAAACTATTTCTGTGAAGTTTCCTGTAATCGAGTCGAAAGTTGATGCTGTGTAATTCTTTCCATCTCCATAACCATCAATCGTACAGATCAAAGCATTTTGACCGACCGCGCCAGTCGCAAAATATGAATACGCTGCATGACCTAAATGATGATCTATGAATTTGATTTTTTCTTTTTCGATTCCCAGATGTTCGAACACCACCGCACTTCGGATGTCTTTACCTTCAACCCTCCATACTTCATTTGTAATATGGTCATCATCGCCAGACCATTTGTCAACGATAGGCTCCCAAAATACTTCTCCTGGAAATTGTTCAAAATCAATTTTGGATGCAAACTCTTTGAGAATCGATACCTTATTACTAGAATAAAGTCTTTCTTTCCACACTGTATGTTGTTCAAGAACAAAATCTTCTATTGTGAAACTTGTTGAATATCGCGTGAGTGTTCGTGTCGGCGACCACTCGTTACTGCAAAATACCACAAGGTCTAATTCATCAGGATCTAATTCAGTCTCTTTTAGCATCCAGTTAATCGACTCAAATGGATATCGTTCATCATTTTTTATATTAGAAAAACGCTCTTCAGAGGAACATAAAACGATTTCGCCATTTATCCAAAGAGCAGCCGTCGAATTATGACCCCAATTTATTCCAAGAATTTTCATAGTGAGATCTTAATGTCTAGCTTAGAATTACCTACGCATATCTCCATGTTGAAACACCAAAACACAGAATAACCATGTTTTTCGGTTGCCTTTGCAGCGGAAATTCAAAAAAGGACCGAAGTACTTTGATTTAATGGTGTAACCTTCACGTGTGGCTCATGTGTCGGTCGTTGTGACTAATTACAATTATTCAAAGTATATTGGGCGTTGCATTCGCTCTCTTTTAGATCAAACAGCAAGCAAAGATCAATATGAGATTATCGTTGTGGATGATGGATCAACAGACAACTCAAGAGAAGTAATAAATATTTATAAGAAGCAGATTTTACCAATATTCCTTGACTCCAATATGGGACTATCTTTTAGCGCAAATTATGGAATCAGATCAGCTAAAGGGCGTTTTATAACACGTGTTGATGCTGACGATTTTGTTCATCCAAAGTTTATCGAAACTCTTTTGCTCGGATTTGAATTCTTTGCACGAGATCATGAAGCAGTCTCCGTAGACTACTTGGAAGTTGATGAATTTGGAGAGATTCTTGGTGTTAGGAGCCAAGAATCTTCACCTATTGCATGTGGCATAGCCTTTAAATCCGAAGTATTTGAACTAATGGGTTTTTACAACGAAGAGCTAAGAATCTATGAAGAGATAGAATTCATGAATCGCTTCAATGAAGAAGGACTTCGGATTAAGCGATTAAATTTACCTTTGTATAGATATGTGAAGCATGGCAATTCGCTAACTTCAGGAAAGGTTATAAAGTGAGAAACAGAAGATTCTTTATTCTCGAAGCTGGGGTTAATCATGAAGGTGATTTAGGTGCGGCGTTAGATTTGGTGCGAGCTGCAGCAAGAACCGGAGCAGACGCAATAAAGTTTCAGTCTTATTCAGCAGAAAGGATCGCTGCGGTTGACTCACCTGGATATTGGGATAAGAACGAGGAATCCACTTCTTCACAACATGAACTTTTCAAAAAGTTTGATAAGTTCACAACGAGCGACTATTTTAAGTTGTATCAGGAGTGCCAATCAAGCGGCATAGAATTCATGTCCACATGTTTTGATGAACAATGGGTTGATGAATTAGATCCATTTTTGTCGCGTTATAAAATTGCGTCAGCAGATATAACAAATTTCCCCCTACTTCGCAAGATTGTTTCTAAGGATAAACCAATAATCCTTTCTACTGGTGCTGCCAGCATTTCTGAAATTATGGATGCAGTTGATTTAATTAACATGGGAAAAACTCGCGACCTAACAATTATGCATTGTGTTTTAAACTACCCGACTAAACCAGAAAATGCAGCTTTGCTTCGAGTAAAGGCACTCCAAGAGAATTTTCCTAGTCTACAAATTGGATACTCGGATCACACAAAAGGTCACGTCAGTACTGACGCAATTTATGCTGCATATATATTGGGGGCTCGAGTTATTGAAAAGCACTTTACATTGACACCAGAAAAGTCTGGAAATGATCACTATCATTCACTGAATGAAGTTTCGGCCAAAAAATTACTTGAACGTCTAGATTCAATCGAAGGAATGTTCTTTTATGATGAAGAAAAGTTTCTTGAGAATCAAAGTGAAGCGCGAAGTTTTGCACGACGAGGTGTTTATGCCACAAGGGATTTGGAGGATGGTGAGCGATTTACGATTTCAGACTTGCAGATGCTTAGACCGACAATTCCGAACGGTTTTCTACCAAATAAAATTTCAATAAATGACCATTTTGTAGCTACGTCATTCATCAAAGCTAATACCGCTATCACGCATGAGAATGCCATTCATTCCCAATTTGGGAATTGATTGTAGACAAATTTCTCTATTCACAGGGTCTGATAAATATTCAAACTTAAGTTTCATTAAATCCCAGTCATTAGGGTTATCCACGTCTTGTTGACAAATTTCGGGAAGCTCCAAACCTATTAGGGATTCTTGCATAGGTATTCCCCTTAACCATGTACTAGCTTTTCCCCACCAAAACTGGCCAGTCTCATGAAACGTAGGCTGCAAGTCTTGGCTCATTGCCCGTTCAAACTTTGGGTCATTCATTCTTGCAAACTTTCCATTCAGACTCAGACTGCGTTGAGTCGGGAATCCATATCTAACTATGGTGGAAACATAGTTAGCCTCTGGGTGTGCAAGATGAATCTTCAAAGTCCAAGCAAGAGTTTCTTTAAAGATCAAAGGGTTTACAGGATAGATTGTACAAACAGGCGTAATCGGTGGATATGATTTTGAGAAGAGCGCATCTTGAATCACCGGAATGGTTGGAATTTGATTTCCGCTAAGATCCAGAGAGCGTTTTCTTAGGGAAGAAGCACCGTATTTTTTTGAGATCTCTAGAATTTCATCATCATCAGATGTGACTAGTATGTCAGAGAAGAGGTTAGTTTCGAGCAAGATTTTGATGGTATGAGCTATAGCCGGAAGTTCATCAATCAGTTTTATATTTTTCCGCGGTATTCTCGTCGAACCACCTCTTGCAGGTATAATTGCAACTGGCATCACTAGTTATTCACCGTGGTTTCAGTTTCCACTTTTGGAGTAAGCATGCCTCTCATCTTTTTAGATGAGAGGCTGATCACTGAACTCTCCATAAATGGCATAAACCTGTGTAGCCACCTGTGGCCGCCGGTAATCTGCCTATCTGTTGGGTGCCTAAAGGCGGCCTCGACCTTTTTTTTGTCAAAGATCCATAGAGATATAGACGCAAGTTTGTACCGAGCAATTAGAGCGCACAACCAAATAGAGAAATCTTCCGACATAATCCTATCTAGTATTCGCTTAATACGGTGCATACGATCATGACTTAAGATCACAACTTTGTGATTATCGGTGAAGTATTTGAAATGGATCCATCGGTAAGCAAGCACTTGCTTCTCATGCGGAAAACCATTTTTAAACTCCTGTGATTTCATTTGAATCAAACTTTTTTCCAAATCAGGTTGAACTATGTTCAATTCGTTTGGGTACACAAAATTTCTATTTGGACTATACATTATTACCTTTAAACCAAGAGCCACAAAGTCAAGACCCACCGTCGATGTGCTGTTCAACACAAAGTCTGTAACCATAGCGAGATTTGCAATTGAGATTTGATCGTCAGGAGTGTTGATTTTCAAATTTTCAGGAAGTCTAGTGCTGCTTATGAAGTCCATAAGGTCATCTGCGTGCATTGACTTGACACTCTCTCGTTTGTTCGGAAACTCCCTGGGGTGAATTCTAAAGATAAAGTCAAATTCAGGATAACTAGGTGCCAGAAAGGCGAGTTTTTTCAAAACACTTAAAGAATCAGAGTTTTCTGGACTATCGGTAATTAAGTAACCCAAAACTTCAAGTGTAAATCTTTCGTCGGCGCTCGAAGTAGGAACCAAGACTTTAGTGCTGTCTACTCGTAAGTTCAATTTGGCGTAAATGTTATCCAGTGTTTCTAACGATGTCGGCTTTTCAGAGTACATTAAAGTGCCCTCAAGTCCGAGAATATGCTTGAGGTGTCTATTGACACGGAAAACTTTGATAATTCCGAGTGGTTTGTCCTTGATTCCTTGCCACTCAATTGACTTGCTCAACCAGAGCTGCTGGGCGGCACTTGCGTGTAGGTGGTATCGAGAATTTGCATCAAAGGCAGGCCCCTCATTCTGGATCGAAAAAACACGAGACTCATACTTTTCTGCAACCTGACAGAAAACATTATTCACAGAGTAGAAGCGGTTGTATACAACTAGATTGTTGACGACATTCGTCCGAAAGTAATTTTCCGCAGCAAAGTAAGTGTAAAGAACATTTCTGATATGTTTACGCAGGTTCTGCCAATGATCCTCTGAAATCGCTAAATCCTTAATCTTATGATTGAGAAAGAATTCATAAGACGCGATTCTTCCAACTTTAATTCCTTCGAATTCAAAATCGAACCAGTTCTGGATGTTTACAGCATCAAGAACTGAGTTTATCTGCTTATGTTCTCGCAGGCTTACAAAATTCTCTAAGAAATCTACGTTAATTGGATAGATACGATCAGACACCTTCTGACACTTGATGCAATTGAGACAGACTTCATTCTTTAGCACTTGACTAGAATTTTCATATACATTAAATGCAGGCATACTCACGCACATTTCCGAATACATGCCCTTGCATCTAATCAGCGTTACCTTATGATTTGAAGCCTCAAGCGATGAGATAAGGCTCTTAATTGAAGTATCCCAAATAGTAATAACTGCTGCTGGCGCGAAAATGAGGGTGTTTATCACAATTATCTTTCAAATCAATTCTTCACGCAATTAAAATACAATGAGTCGATAGATCGATCGGTGTCATCAATAACAGAAGAGTACTGAGATAGTTGAATCTGCGAGAAATTGTGTTTTGTTAATAGGCTAGTAAGGTTTTCCTGATCAAACAGAAATTTATGCTCATGACCCATGTAAGCAATATAATTAACTTGGTCAATAAATGAATCTGTGTTAGTCGCCCCAGGTTCATACATCTCGCTTTTGTTTCGGAATTCGAGTCCTTGTAAGTATGCTTCAATATATTTTCTAGCATCTGGAACGCAAACCCTAAACTTACCGCCGGAGATGAGAATCCGATTAATATCCGCTAACAAGTAATTAATTTCAGAAAAGTTTAAGTGCTCAAGAAGATGAGAGCTATAAACCGCGGTTACCGTTGAATCACTGAGAGGAATAGAATCTCTCAAATCCCAAGAAATATTCGCTCCAGAATAATCTACTGTTGTCCATCCTCCAATTCCAGGAACCGGACCTGCACCAAGATTTAGCTTTATCACTAGGAATTTAGATAGAGTTTTAAACTTTTGATAGTTATGGTATCGGAAAACAGGAGAACATAGACTAACAAATCTTCTTTTAACCGATCGAAAAAGTCTCAAGCTTGCGCTTGTCAGAAATTTCATTTAACCCTTTAACCTTAAGACATTCCCGAGATCTGCGTCCACCATAATTTCTGCAAGCTCATTCCAATGCGTTTTTGCTTGCCATTTCAATTGCTTGGTTGCCTTTGATGGATCACCAATCAGAGCATCAACTTCTGTCGGACGAATGTACTTCTGATCGACTTCAACATGATCCTGCCAATTCAAGCCAACATGAGCAAAAGACGCCGCGGCAAAGTCTTTAACAGTTGCTCCGACGCCAGTCGCCACCACGTAATCTGAAGACTTGTCTTGCTGAAGCATTAACCACATAGACTCTACATACTCTTTTGCGTAACCCCAATCGCGAATAGCATCCAAGTTACCCAAGAACAACTTCTTCTTTGAACCATTAGCAATCTCTGCAACTGCGCGAGTAATTTTTCTAGTAACAAATGTCTCTCCACGACGTGGTGACTCATGGTTAAACAAAATACCATTTGTTGCATGCATCCCGTAACCTTCACGGTAATTAACTGTGCACCAGTAAGCCATTAACTTAGCTGCCGCATATGGGCTCTGTGGCTTAAAAACACTCTCTTCGTTCTGTGGAGGTGGCGTAGATCCAAACAATTCAGATGTACTCGCTTGATAAAAACGCGTATCAATTTCAGCAGATCGAATTGCCTCAAGTAATCCAACAGCACCTACGGCATCAACCTGACCCGTGTACTGTGGCATTGTAAAGGAAACCTGAACGTGAGATTGCGCGCCAAGGTTATAAACCTCAGTTGGTTTGATATCACGAACTAAGTTAGTTAACCCAACGCCATCAATAAGATCACCATAATGTAAGAAGAGTTTTGGATTTGAATCGTGTGGGTCCTGATAAATGTGATCAATACGGGAGGTATTGAAAGTTGAAGATCGACGAATTAATCCATGAACTTCGTAACCTTTGCCCAAGAGTAATTCAGCGAGGTATGAGCCATCTTGCCCTGTAACCCCAGTGATCAGTGCAACTTTGCGAGTCATTTACGAACCTCTCCCCGAGCATTTGCTTCTTTGTACCAAGCAATTGTTGACGCAATGCCGTCGTCAAGTGTAATTGTTGGCCTCCACCCCAGTGCCTTGATTCGTGATACATCCAAGACTTTTCGAGGGGTTCCATCAGGTTTTGAAGAATCCCACTCAATATCCCCATTAAATCCCGCCGCACTAGCAACCTTCAGGGCTAATTCCTTGATTGATATATCTTCGCCAGTGCCTACATTTAGGTGCAGGCTGGAATCATATGATTCAGATGCCATGAGTACCGCCTGCGCTAAATCATCTACATGCAAGAACTCGCGCAGAGGCGCGCCAGAACCCCATAAAGTTACTTTATCCGCTCTGCTTTCAACGGCTTCGACAAAGCGACGAATAAAGGCAGGTAGAACATGCGAATCAGCTAAATCAAAGTTATCTCTTGGTCCATAAAGGTTAGTGGGCATTAAAGAAATCCATTTAGTTCCATACTCTTTACGGTACGAATTAACCATTTCAATCCCGGCAATCTTGGCAACTGCATATGCAGAGTTAGTGGCTTCTAGTGGGCCAGTCATTAAATACTCTTCTTTGATTGGCTGTTTGCAATCACGCGGATAAATACAACTAGAGCCTAAAAAAACAAAGTTAGGAACCCCAGCCTTATGTGCAGCTCGCATCAAATTACCCTGGATAGTGATGTTGTCACCAAGGAATTCGACAGGAAAAGCGTTATTGGCTCCAATCCCACCAACCTTTGCAGCAGCATCAATAATCAGAGATGGCTTTGATTTAACAATGAAGTCTTCAATTGCGGTTGCATTCAATAGATCTACAACAGAGCGATTGACACCTATAACTTCCTGACCTGTTTCTTGGATGGTTTTAACTATGGCCGACCCGACTAAACCAGTTGCCCCAGCCACGATAACGGTCATGTTGGAACTCTAACAGTCGAGTGCAAAGTTGAAGTGATTTCTACTGTGGCTTGGGCCGGGATCGAACCGGCGACCTAACGATTTTCAGTCGTTCGCTCGTACCAACTGAGCTACCAAGCCAAACAAGGTTTTAGTGTCATGTACCTCAAGGATTACGAC
>JACCDP010930879.1_pt1 | contig 10457 bp, 3 predicted proteins | sample 7445841 | NCBI WGS metagenome assembly JACCDP01 (sample SAMN15323441, study PRJNA562643) | freshwater metagenome | isolation source: river surface water | place: USA:Blue River Watershed | collected 2017-08-17
CATAGAAACTGTAAATGCATTCGTAATATCAACACCATCTGTAAACTCACCTCCAACATAGATACTGGCCGAGAGTGTATCTTTTGCTAACGCACGAACATCTGCACCAGGCGTTAAAAATGTGTCATAATCAAATCCCACTGCTACATAATTTGATGTTGCTAGATTATATTCAACAATTCCATAACATGTTTGGGATGTACTGATCGTTGAAAAATTTCCACCAATCGTAAGAATATCTTGGGAACTGTTATTTGTAAATACAATCAATGCTTTTACAGTATTATCGTTGACAACGATAGTCCCATCCCAAGTTGTAGCCGTATCATCCCATCCTGCTACTCGTAGGAGCGTCACTGCATTTGTCGACCCTGATGCTGTAAAGGAGCCACCAATATAGTAATTAATACTTCCAGACCCAGCACAAATTGTATAGACAGTTCCATTGAGACCTTCGTCAGATACAGTACTTTCTACAAGAGCAGATACAGTTCCTGTTGTTACGTCAATAAAGGCAATATTTGTTGTGGTTGTCGAACCGTCAAGGGACGTAAAATTTCCACCTACTACAAGTCTTGTAAGCAGTTCATCGTAATATAATGTATAAATTGTCGCACTTCCTCCAGTGGGAGTATAACTGTATCCTGTGACTGTATTTCCAGACGCATCCACTGTGCGCAAAAATCCAGCACCACCTTCCCAGATATAGGGACCATTTGTATCATAGGCTAAGGCCTGAACTGCCGCAGGTTGAGCAGTTCCAGCTGTAATTCTATCTTCATAAGGAGTTCCTTGATTGACCACGATATATTTCTGGCCGTGGATTGTAGGTGCTGGCAATGTATAATTAGAATTCGTTTCTATAAAGGTAGTTCCTCCTGTATTGAATTCAGTTGTGATTTCTTTGGTTTCTGCGTTATAAAACAGGATTGTACTTGGTGTTCCGTCCGTACGAATAGGGGCAATAAACAGACTATTACTGCTTGTTGTAGGTAACTCCGTACTTTGCGCATTGAGAACAATTGTATTTGTGCTTTGATTTGTCTGTCCTGCCTGATACCCTATTGCAATTGCATACTGTCCTTGATTACTTGCACCTGCGTTTGCTCCAATTGCAGTCGCATACTGACCTTGATTACTATTTCCTGCTTGAAATCCAAGTGCAATTCCCTGATAGCCTTGGTCTAAATATCCTGCCTGAAATCCTAGAGCGGCGGTATACTGTGCTTGATTTGAGTATCCTGCCTCTTGTCCTACCGCAATCGCAGATTGACCCTGATTAGAATATCCTGCATAGGAGCCTATTGCCAATGTTCCAGAATTGCTGGAACTATATTGACTAGCATATTCTCCTATCGCAATTGCAAAGTTACCTAGGGTGTTTTCTCCTGCACTGTTGCCAATTGCAATTCTGCTTGTTCCACCACCTTCTCCTGCATTCTGGCCTAATGTTACATTATTTGAGCCAACCGCCCAGTTATTTGTTCCAGTATTCCAGTATACATAGTTACCGTACGTTGTACCTAGTACTCCAAATCCTGGACCTGTAGAACCTGTGGCACCTGTAGACCCTGGTGTACCAGAAGAACCTGTGGCACCTGTAGAACCAACTCCCCCAGAATTGTTATCAAGAAATAGAGACCCAGTAGTTTCATTATACCATATAGTTCCAGTCACACCGGGTAGAGGATTTGTAGTTTGAGGTGTTAATTGCAGATACAGAGGGTCAATACCGCCTTTTACTGTTAGTTTTCCATCAATAAACACTTCGCCAGTTGGACCAGATGTGGGGTCAAAACGGAATGTACTTGACGCTGCTAATGCTGAACCATTATAATAAATTACAGCATTTGTAGGTCCAGAAAAGGTTGTAGCACCTGCTGGCCCTGTTGGCCCTTGTAAGCCTCCATAGGGCAATAAGCTCCACGGTGTTACGCCATCTCCAATTTTGAATAAATTTGTATTGGTTTCGATTGCCAATTCTCCAGGTGCTAGAATTGGATTTACAGTTAGCCAATCTGTAGAGACACCTCGGCGGAATTGCAAGGTTAAATTGGTGCCATTATAGGCACCAGATGGCCCTGTATTTCCTGTATAGCCTACTCCGCCAGCATCAAATGCAGGACCCACCGTATAAGTAGAAAATGCATTTCCACCATCAAAAATATAGAATGTATTATATCCAGTTGGCCCTATAGAACCAGTTTCACCCTTCTCTCCAGAAGGCCCTGTGGGACCTGTATCACCCTGTTGTCCTGTAGGCCCTGTTGCACCCGTGTCGCCTTGTTGTCCTGTAGGTCCTGTTGCACCCGTCTCGCCTTGTTGTCCAGTAGGCCCTGTAGTTCCCGTAAAACCTGTTTCACCTTTTTGACCTGTAGATCCTGTTGGGCCTGTATCGCCCTTCTCACCAGAAGGTCCTGTAGCACCTGTGACACCGTCAAGTCCTCGTTCTCCAGAAGGTCCTGTAGGACCTGTATCGCCCTTCTCACCAGTAGGCCCTGTCGTACCCGTATTACCTTGTTGTCCCGTAGGTCCTGTGGTTCCCGTAAATCCTGTTTCACCTTTTTGACCTGTAGGTCCTGTCGCGCCAGTATCGCCCTTCTCTCCAGAAGGTCCTGTGGCACCTGTGACACCGTCAAGTCCTCGTTCGCCAGAAGGCCCTGTAGGACCTGTTACACCATCAAGTCCTCGCTCACCAGAAGGTCCAGTAGCACCTGTCACACCATCAATGCCTCGTTCACCAGAAGGTCCTGTAGGACCGGTTGCACCATCAATGCCTCGTTCACCAGTAGCACCTGTCACGCCGTCAATGCCTCTTGCACCAGTAGCACCAGTAGCACCTGTAAATCCATCATCACCCTTTTGACCCGTAGGCCCTGTTCCAACAGCACCGGTATATCCAGTAGGGCCTTTCAATCCACCATAGGGCAATAGGTTCCAAGGAGTAGACCCATTACCGATTTTAAATAAATCAGTATCTGTTTCCAGTGCCAACTCGCCGCTTGCTAGGACAGGATTTATCGCCGTCCATTGCGCCGCGGTGGAGCGTCGGAATTGTAATTGTATAAACGGCATTCCTTTCTATTAATAAATTAATATTTTTCAAGGCTTTTAAACGGGTCTATACTTTAGAATGAAGTATCACAAAATAAATTGTATAATACTTCATTGGTTACTTTCACGTTAGACTACCTTATTATGAATATGCTAATTCACCCGTTGTAGGATTATAATATACATTGCTAAATCCTGTTAAGACACCTGCTAAACTGCGAAGAGGTTTAATATAGGTCGAACTTCCTTGAACTGAATTCAATGCGGTGCCCAATGCATTGATGATAATTGTTGAGGCGTGCTGTGCTGACTGTCCTGCCTGGAACCCAAGAGCGACCGCATAGGAGCCTTGATTGCTCTGTCCTGCTTGTGGTCCAATTGCGACTGCATTAGTACTCTGTGATACGTTTCCTGCGAATAATCCAATCCCTATAGCATTCAATGCAGGTCGTGTCGCTTGCGCACTTAATCCAATTGCAATACATTGCGCAGCCTGTGTATTGGATCCTGCCGCATTCCCTATTGCAACTGCGCTAATTGCCTGAGATGTAGTACCTGCATTCGTTCCAATTGCGACTGCATTCGTTGTTTGCGACGTAGCTCCAGCATTGCTTCCAATCGCTATCGCACTCGCACCCTGGGAACTTCCTGCAGTAAAGGCACCGATTGCTACAGCACCTGCTCCTTGTAAACTCAACCCAGTCTGATTACCCATTGCAATTGCATTCAATCCTTGTGTATTTGACCCTGTATTATTCCCTATTGCTACTGCAAAATTTGCCTGACTTGCAAATCCTGCATTGGTTCCAATTGCTACACCGCCAATAAACTGCCCAGACCTTCCTGCACTCTGACCAATCGCTACACATCGTGTCCCATGATTGCTCTGTCCTGCAAACATTCCAATTGCAATGGACGAAACTGGTGCAGTACCGGTTGTTTGATTACTATACCCAATTGCAAGACTTCTACCATCATTTATACTTGTAAATCGCATCGTATTAAAAAACTGGTCGGTTGTTCCGTACACAGTCAAAGAGTTCGTACTTGTGAAACTTGAAACTGTTATCGAACTCACAATCGCATCTGTAGAAATTGTTCCAGCAGCCCCTGTAGGACCTACTGCTCCAGTATATCCGGTTACTCCTTGTAGTCCAGTAGGACCTGTAGATCCTGTAGAACCTGTTAGACCAATAGAGCCAGTAGGACCTGTTCCTAGTGCACCTGTAGAACCAGTTACACCCTGTTGTCCAGTAGAACCTGTCGCTCCTGTCGCAGTTGTATTTGCCTGTGTATAGGCATACATCTGAAAGATTGCAAATCCTGGATTGGGACCAGATCCTGCTATACAACGAACACGATAATAGAGATAGGGTGTATAGGTTGGGTCATTGATATTTACGGTTAGTACTGAAGGAGGTGAACCAATCGCAGAAAGTTGTCCTGTTGAATAGGCTAAAGAAGTCCATGTTGATCCATTTTGACTTCCTTCAAAATAAAACGTACTTATATACTCTGTACCAGTATATCGTTTTGATATCTCTATTTTCCAAATCGCAACTGCTGTTGGGCATACAACTTGCCAAGTAGATGGGAATGAGGTGCCAGCCATTGCCCAATCAGTTGTACTATTTCCATCACATGCCTTCCATGCAGCATACTCTGCGCTAAACTCTGTACTGGCAGATATAGTAAATCCTGATGTAGTCGCTCCAGTCATTGTTGGAATTAGACCCGTACTGGACGGTGTTAAGGTTGTTGCATATCCAGGAATACCCGTTGGTCCTGTGGAACCTGCTATTCCTGCAATACCTGTAGGTCCTGTGGAACCTGCTACTCCTGCAGAACCAGTTGCACCTGTGGAACCAAGCCCCCCAGAAACATTATCAAGATAGATGGAACCAGTCGTTTCATTATACCATAGTGTCCCTGTAACACCAGGCAGAGGATTTGTGGTTTGAGGAGTTAATTGTAAATATAAGGGATCAATGCCACCTTTCACTGTTAATTTACCATCAATAAATACTTCACCCGTTGGCCCAGACGTAGGATCAAATCTAAATAAGCTTGTGCCAGTCAACCCTACGCCGTCATAAAATATAACAGCATTTGTAGGCCCAGAAAAGGTCGTGGAGCCAGCTGGCCCAGTCACACCCGTCGGCCCTTGTAATCCTCCATAAGGTAATAGGCTCCAAGGTGTCACTCCATCACCAATCTTGAACTGATTTGTATTTGTTTCGATTGCTAATTCCCCAGGTGCCAAAATAGGGTTGACCGTTAGCCAATCACTTGAGATTCCTCTGCGGAACTGTAACGTCAAATTTGTTCCATTATAGGCACCAGATGGTCCTATATTTCCTGTATAGCCCACACCTCCAGCATCAAAGGCAGGTCCTACCGTATAGGTAGAAGACGCATCACCTCCATCAAAAACATAATAGGTATTATATCCAGTTGGTCCGATAGAACCAGTTTCTCCCTTTTCTCCAGATGCACCCGTGGGTCCCGTGTCACCTTTGTCTCCAGATGCACCCGTGGGTCCTGTATCACCCTTCTCTCCAGAAGCACCTGTAGGACCTGTTTCTCCCTTGTCTCCAGATGCACCCGTGGGTCCCGTGTCACCTTTGTCTCCAGACGCACCTGTATGACCCGTGTCACCTTTGTCTCCAGTAGCACCTGTAGTACCTGTCGCTCCATCAAGTCCTCGTTCTCCAGTTGCACCGGTTGTACCTGTGGGACCCGTGTCACCCTTGTCTCCAGAAGCGCCTGTTGCACCAGTAGACCCTGTTGCACCAGTAGGCCCCGTAGACCCAGTAGGACCTGTACCCAAGGGTCCAGTTGCTCCTGTTGTTCCGGTCGGTCCTGTAACTCCTTGGTGACCTGTTGGTCCAGTTACACCAGGTATAGGTATTGTTGTAATAATATGAGAATATGTATTAGATGATTGGAAATAGACAAGCGCCTGGTGAGCAGTTGCATTTAGATTTCGTGAAGTAACAATGACCTGGAAAAAATCATACGCACTTACATCAATGGGATTTTGAATATATAAATTTAAATCTAGTTTTTGAGACGAGGACGAATCATATAAATAATCTAAATCAGACCCATTTGCAACTAAATTCACATACGTGGGGCCACCAGTTTGTCTTCCTAGCAAATAAAATCGGAGTCCAATTCGATTTTGGTCATTAACTGTTCCAGCTTTCGCATAAAGTCCCATTGTCCAAATTCCAGGGGGTATTATGCTCCCAATATTGGGCACATTGGCCTTCGCAATCGCAAATTGAACAACCGGTACATCCACTGTAGCAGATGAAGGGGTTGTAAAACTTATCGTCGTTTGAGGCAGGGATAAATCTGGAGATGTTGCTAATAAACTTACATCTGTATTTTGGGTGGGGTTGTAACTAATAGCACTTGGAGCTTGGAATGATTGACCTGTTATAGTTGTTAGTTCCGTAGGGGTAAGGGGTACTAACGTAGGGGATGTATCCTGTGAATAATTCATGTAGAGCGCGAGTCCACTTGCGATACCTGCCTGACCTTGTGCACCTGTATACCCAGTCGGTCCTGCTTGTCCTGTAGGTCCAGTGGGACCCGTTTCACCCTTCTCTCCAGAAGGACCTGTCACACCTGTAGCACCCTTCTCACCTGTCGCACCAGTGTAACCAGTAACACCCGTAGAACCAGTCGCACCTGTAGGCCCTGTTTCACCAGTCGCACCAGTGTAACCAGTAACACCCGTAGAACCAGTCGCACCTGTAGGCCCTGTTTCACCCGTTGCACCTGTTACACCCGTTGCACCTGTTACACCCTGAAAGGTAATTTGCTGAACAGTTACAATTAAAGAGGGTACATCTGGCTCTCCAGTAACAGGAGAAATTGCAATTAAATCAATTCCTGTATCTAAGGTTGAAAATAGTATTTCAATATAATCATTTGCACTTAACTTTATCATAAAATTCCACGAAGCAACAACATAACTATTTTGATTATCCATTGATACAAATGTATTTGTAGTAGGAACATCTGAACCGTTTTTTCGTAACCAGATATTCACAGTATTTGCAGAGCCACCTGATGTTGTATCTCTAATTTGTGCAGAAAATTGTATATTATAAACTCCATCATATAATACTCGAATTTGACTGGAGGGTGTTGCACCCACAAGTACAACCCCATTATTATCACTATCTGCAAAATTTAAGGTTCCTGGATGAGGATTGCCTAACGTTTGAATATTTTGTGTTTGCGTACTCCAAAAGGAACCCCATAGAGCATTGGTTCCTCCAGGCCCCACAGGACCCTGCGGTCCTGTCATACCTGTCGGTCCAGTCCCTACCGCACCGGTATATCCTGTAACACCTGTCGCACCTTGTTGACCTGTTGCACCCGTTGGCCCTGTTCCTACTGCACCTGTAACACCCGTTGCACCCTGTTGTCCTGTAGGGCCTGTTTCACCTGTAGGGCCAGTTTCACCCGTGGACCCTGTAGGACCCGTGCCTCCTTGTTGACCCGTAGCACCAGTGGAACCAGATACACCAGTAGCACCAGTTGTTCCTGTAGCTCCCGTATAGCCTTGTTGACCTGTTGCCCCTGTAGGGCCCGTGGGACCTGTTTCGCCTGTGGGACCGGTCCAACCACGTTCTCCTGGTGCACCTAAGGCACCTGTAGCTCCCGTTGCCCCTGTAGCTCCCGTGTCACCTTGTTGACCCGTTGCACCAGTAGAGCCAGTTGTTCCTGTAGCTCCCGTTGTTCCTGTAGCTCCTGTGTCGCCTTGTTGACCCGTTGCACCAGTAGGGCCTGTTTCACCAGTAGGACCGGTTTCACCAGTAGGACCGGTTTCACCAGTAGGACCAGTTTCACCCGTAGGGCCTGTTTCACCAGTGGGACCAGTTTCACCCGTAGGTCCTGTTTCACCTGTGGGACCTGTTGCACCCGTAGGGCCTGTTGCACCTGTGGAACCTGTTGCACCTGTAGGGCCGGTTTCACCAGTAGGACCGGTTTCACCCGTAGGTCCTGTTTCACCTGTGGGGCCGGTTTCACCCGTGGGACCGGTTTCACCTGTAGGACCCGTATCTCCATCTTGACCAGTAGGACCAGTATAACCAGTGTCACCCCTGTCACCTTGTTGACCAGTGGCTCCAGTATCTCCATCTTGTCCAGTAGGTCCTGTATATCCAGTATCACCTCGGTCTCCTTGTTGACCTGTAGGACCCGTATCGCCATCTTGACCTGTAGGTCCTGTATACCCAGTATCACCTCGGTCTCCTTGTTGACCTGCCGCACCGGTGTCACCTGTGGGTCCCGTGTACCCCGTAGAACCAGTACTAATTCCAGCAGGGCCTGTCGGCCCTAACTCGCCAGTGGCACCTGTATTTGATGCATACCCAGGTGCTCCCGTAGGCCCTTCAGGTCCAGCGGGGCCCTCAGGTCCAGGGGGTCCAGGAGGACCAGGAGGTCCTACAACAGGAATTTTCTCTGGAGGAGCACAACATCCTGCTATAATTTTGTACTGTCGGAGTTCCGTGAATTCACTCGAATTCATAAGGATAACTCTTCTCTGTTCTGTGTAATAGAATCTATAATATCCTTTTAGACATCATAGAAACTATTTTTTAATTTATAAATGTATCACCAAGTATTTAATTAATTTCAAGAGGGCGACGATTGGTGTCGGGCTGGATGGTGCTCTGGTTAAAGATGCTGACGGGAACCTGGGGATTGGGAGGCTCAGAACGCAGCTGCCAGTTGGCATTGCGCAGGCTCTGACCCACAGTGTTTACACCAATCAGAGCACCAGCGCTCAGGAAGTTCTTACCCTTCAGAGAACCAGGGCCCATGGGGTTCTGCTCGGCCCACACGCTGTTCTGGTCCTTGGGCAGCAGCTCACTAGGAGTGAGCTGGTCACGAGGGTAGCAGCCCGCGGGCTTGCTGGCGCTGCCAAAGTTGGCAGGTCCCTCCATGCTAGCCAGATCCTCAAAGCCCTCCTTGCCCACAGGCTCAGGGAAAGCGCTCGCCTTCATATCGCTGCCAACAGCATGGGGATTGCCATACTCATTTACAGCATTCACCTTACCGGGATTAGTCATCTGACCAGGCATCGCATTGCCATTGCTCACGGCATTAGGGGCGCCACTGGGGCCATTCTGGAATCCAGAAACACACACGCCATCCTTCATCACCTGGCCAGGAGGGCAGCCCATACCTCCCATACCAGCCATCATGTCAGAGAACCCCTGACTGCTCTTGAATAGGCCAAAAAAGGTAGGGTCAATTAAATATACAAGGGCTGCAAACACAAGAACTACTAACAAACCGGTGATCAGATTGTTGCTACCTGCCATTCGGTGCTTCTGTAATAGTGCTAGTGTATAATTTTTGAACCATAACCGTAGGTTTTAATCCTCATCTGACTGTTCCACTTCCGTTTGAGCTTCTTCGTCGTCCTCGTCTGGATACAAGCCAAACTTTTCCTCATAGCGCTGGGCAAGTCGTTCAGCGCGATACTTGGCTAGCTTTGCACGAATACGCGCCTCACGTACACGACGTCTATACTTTTCACGCTGGGCTTCCACTTCAGGATTTAAGTCTAGTCGGAGATCTGCGATATCTGACATAGGGATTGTGGATTCCGTAACTTCGTGAAGCCAATCCGTTTGGGTTCCAGGAGAGATGACTCGGGTATTCATAGTATAGACACGTTCAGGGTCCTTTACCTGAAAGGTATGATATTCGGGTATCTTTGTATCTTCAGAAAGTTCTGGAATCCGGGTGTTTTCTTCAATCTTATAACACGGTGCCCAGTAAATTAGATATACCGGGATATCCACAATAATCTTTGTCGGAACCCACTGAAGGAGCCAAGAACTACTTTCCTCATTGTCACGTATACCTGCCACGGGAGAATTACTGTCGAAGATGTTCTGTACATTCGCAAGACACTGCTCAATGGTCGGAGGTTTCACAAAGGCTCCACTACAATCAGAAATCCACTGGGTAAGAACTTGCCTTGAAATTACAGGGTTATGGACTTCCTCCGGAAGTTTACAAAAATCTCGAGTTTCTTCTTCATCCGTCATTTGGCCTTCAAAGGAAAAGATTTCCCCATCTACCGCCAGAGGGGGTTTTTCATTTCGTAGTTCCTCTGATTGCTTATAGATTGTTGAAAACCAATATTGATAATTTCCAGAAGGGGTCTTCTGCCGTTTAAACTTACTATCAAAGTACTGCATTCTGTTGCGTATTGGGTACAATGTTTAAATGGTTCAAATAAGAAAGAATGGTGGATGGGGATACAAGGTCTGTATCTACAACTACGACTACGTCACCCCCCAAAAAAGACTGGATCCAGCGCTGGATTCATAAACTCACGCAAAGCCTCCAAACCGATGAAAATA